>Ga0256843_1000973_pt1 | contig 23420 bp, 23 predicted proteins | sample AlvinellametaG_FD_191572 | JGI IMG/M metagenome (GOLD analysis project Ga0256843, IMG submission 191572) | Pompeii worm associated microbial communities from hydrothermal vent at the East Pacific Rise, Pacific Ocean - Alvinella | ecosystem: Host-associated > Annelida > Integument > Unclassified ... | reverse complement strand
TGGTCACCATCTCAGGCAATCGAGACTTTGAGGTGATTGACACAGGAGGAATTGATGAGAGTACCGAAATGTTTGCCACGGTCAAAAAACTCTCACTTCGGGCGGCCGCTGAGGCGGACATTATCCTCTACGTGGTCGATGGAAAAAAGATTCCTCATGAAGAGGATAAAGAGCTCTTTTATGGATTGCAAGCAATGGGTAAACCCATTGCCCTGATTGTTAATAAGATTGATAATGACAAAGATGAAACCCTACGCTACTGGGACTTTTTAGAGTTTGGTGCAGATGTAACATTGCCTATTTCAGTAAGTCACAACCGTTATATGAATGCTTTTTATGCGTGGCTTGAAGAGCATATCCCTGAGCGAGAAGAAGCCCCTCAACCCCTTGAACTCGAAGAGGACACTGAACCTAGCTTTGAAGAGATTGTTGAGATGGTGCATGCAGAGGATGAAACAGAAGACCGAGACATTAAGGTCGCCATTATTGGTCGGGTCAACACAGGTAAAAGCTCCCTTCTCAATGCCCTGCTCAAAGAAGAGCGTGCCGTGGTCTCGGATGTGGCAGGAACCACCATTGACCCCATCGATGAGTCCATGGAGTATAATGACTACAAAATCACTTTTGTCGATACCGCAGGAATTCGCCGACGAGGCAAAATTGTGGGCATCGAAAAGTATGCCCTTGGACGTACCGAAGAGATGCTCAAAGAGGCGGACATTGCCCTCTTGGTGATTGATGCCACCGTAGGAGTAGTAGAGCTTGATGAACGTATTGCCAACCTGATTGAGAAGTATAAACTTGGCTGTCTGATTGTACTCAATAAGTGGGACATTCGAGAGGATATCACCTATGAAAAAGCGGTTGAAGATATCCGCGATCAGCTCAAATTTCTTCACTACGCCCCACTCATTACCATCTCAGCCAAAACAGGACAACGGGTGCATAAGATTCTCGATGAGATCATCGCCATCTACAAACGCTACAAACAGCGAATTCCCACCTCTAAGCTCAATGAAGTAATTAAGTACGCCGTGGGCAAACACCACCCACCTTCACTCAATGGTGCGGTGGTTAAGATCAAGTTTGCTACCCAGTATGAGATCAAGCCTCCCAAGATTGCCCTGATTATGAACCGTCCTGATGGATTGCACTTCTCCTATAAACGCTACCTTGCCAATACATTACGTGCAAAGTTTGACTTTGAGGGCGTGCCCTTGGACATCTCTGCCCGTCACCGTGGACAACGAATGGAGGATGATTAATCCTCCCCTTCATTAAACCCATTCGCTTACGCATCATCTCTCCTTTCTTCTGAATTTAACGGCATAATATCGTACCCAACGCATGCCAAATAGTGAGGAATATAGAGTACCGAGAGCAAATCATTGACAATAAAGACCTTCTCACCCTCTTCAAACGCCTCAAAGGGCTTGAGCAGATGATGCACCTTGGTAATCTTTCGCTCATGCGGAGACATCATTTTGGCTTCTGGGTCATAGTGATTGTCCATCATAATAAGCATGGCAATCCACCGATTGTGTTCTGCTCGAAGGAGCTTCTCTAAACGGGTGTGATACTCCTTAGGAAAAAAGAGTGTTTGATAATGCTCATTATCATAATATCTATTAAGCTCTTTACGCAGTTGATAAATGGCAACATCATCAAGCTCTAAAGAGTCTCGATCGGCTTGTAGTGTGGTATTAAAGATGGCTTGATTTTGTTGGAGTCGCTTGATCTGATTGATAGTAGACAAGCCCTTTTGCATGGTCAACCCCAAGGATTTAAGCTTGACTTTGATGTGTTTGGCTTGAGCCATACTCGAACGTTTATCATTGATGCTAATATCACGTCGCCATGCCTGCTTGATAATATCACACGACTCAATCAAGTCATGAGGCTTATACTCCACAAGTCCATAACTGTAATCAATCAATTTCCCAAGTTTCTCCATGGGAGTATCCATCAAATTCTCACTGGCACAGACCCGATCCGCAGAGGCAAAGACATGCATACGGTTACCTTTTTTTTGATTGTACTGGGCAATCTCTTTGGCAAGGTCTACATCACTGTAGGTAGCGATATGAATCTTCGCCCCCGTACCATCAAGACGGTTAGCATACGCCAACCGCTTAAGCTTGGTAGCAATATTAATATTGGTCACTGACTTAGGATCGGTTAAAACGATATGTTTCAGGGTTGGATGATGCCATATCTCCTCTTTGTAAAAGAGTCGAGTATTATAATCTAGAGCGATGTAGTTTACTACTAGATGCTCAACCGCATCAATATAGGGGATCTCATACTCCACCCGTTGTTGAAATGCCTTAATGTCCTGAGCAATACAGTGAATCACCAAACGGTTCTGATTGGGGAAATGCGACAGTTTTATCGCTTCAACAATCACCTCAATGGCAAGATTACTCTCGCCCACAATCACCATCTCTAGATCATCGGTTGAGTTGATGATTTCCATCCCCTCCCCATCAATCTCATGCTCCTCAAAAAGCATTCGTGCTGCCTCTTTATGAAAAGAAAAAGGCTGGATGTTAAGCTTTCTACGCCCCAATAGGCTCTCATCATTATAGAGTGAACGCAACGTACGATCTTCAATATGGACCAAAAGTTTTTTATCAGGGTTTGGTTGGGCATACTCTAGAATCTTAAGTGTGGTAGCAATGTTCTCTCGACTGTCACCTGTGGAGACAAAAATATGCTTGGAATTGTTAATCCCAATTTTTTCCATCACCCGCTCAATCTCTCCACACAACACAGGAATAGCACGATTACGATAGACCTCAACATAGGGGTTAAACTCATCGTTTTCTACCACCACAATGTTATTTTTCTCTTCTTTATTCAACTCACTCTCAATAAAGAAACGGCTATTGCTATCGAGTCCAATCACCAGAATGTGATCCCCATTTTGCACAATCACATGGCGGTGAAACGTTGCCAACTGCTTTTTGATAAACCAGATAAAAAGCGTTAAAAAGAGGGTTAATTTTGCTAAAATTGCCACAACCTCTAATATCGGTCCAATCGTGGAATTATCCAGACTTTTCGTATCTAAAGGAATAGAATCAAGATAGAGCAACGTGGTATACCGCAATGCACGAAGCCCAGAAAGGTCATACCCTAACCAGTAGAGCATAAACCCCACGATAAAACTACCAAAAAACATTAAGGCAATAATCTTGATTCGATGCTTATCTAAAAAAATAAATGTTTGATAAAAAAAACGAAGCATCTCATCCCCCTTGACGTTGTGTAAGAAAATGTTTAACCTCTTTACCCTGAGCCTTGGCATACTTCACAATATCAGCCGTTCCCCCAGCCTTGTGGTTATCCGTACCATCCCAAAGTGCCAACAGAATATCTGAGCGATCCGCAACAAAGACCCCCACACTACGATACCCATCCCCCTGAGTATCCTCGACACAAAAGAGCCTTTTTGCCTGTCGGGTATAGGTCCAAAACTCATGCTTGGATGCCCGATCAAAATCCTCCATGTACCGGCGTTGCTCAAAGGGTATGGGAACGATCAAATAGAGATTAGGATAGTAGGATTGAAATGCCAAAAAAATCTCTGCCACCAGTCGATCAGCCCCTTCAGCAAGAGGAGAGAGGAGATAAATCTCCTCATCCCGATGCGTATAGATCAGAGTCTCTAAATAGTTTTCAATCTCTGTTCGTAACTTCTTGGTTACCACAATGTCTCGATGTCCTGTTACGCCTATATTCAAACTCATTCTCTTCTCCTTTTATTGACAAATCTCATCGCAAGAGGGAAAAATACGGCTTAATGAAGAGGAGAGCTCTCCAGCCGATTCCAAACAAGCATCGGTACTATTAAGCTGTATTCCCAATCCATAACACTGCTTATAGGTTGTATAGAGTATCTCGCAGGTCTCTTTATCCATAGATAATCTACTAGTGATCAATAGCTTTTGGTTCATTATTTATCCTTTTTGATTTGATAAATAAATTATAAAACAGAAGAATTGGAATTTTTAGACCCCACCCCCCATCAGCTCTAACGTTCGCTGATCCTTTTTTCCCTCAAAATATCGCTCCAAGACCTTATCAAAAATCTCCAGTTCTGAAACACTTGTAAAAAGTGTCATCGAAGATTGCAACTTCAGATCATCAGGAGACTCAAAAATATCACGCACCGTTTTCCCTTCAATCTCCAACAACAACCCCGCACACTCCACCAACCGCTCCCCCAACAGAGAATCTTGTACATACGCCCGTGCCTCCTCCACGCTCTTGATCGCATAAAAACGAGTACGATCACTGTACCCCAACCCACAAAACTGAGGAAAGATAAACCACATCCAATGAGAACGCTTACACCCCTGCTTCAACTCCAAAAGCACCTGCTCATAGGTAAAGTGTTGTGCTGTGATAAAACGACTCAAATCTTGTTTCATGATTTTTTCCTTTTTAAACTCTTTATGGAAATGTGACTTTAGTCTCATCCCCTTTTGGTGGAGCTAAAGCACCACATCCATCTCCTAATTGGAATATTCGGACTACCTTCCTTTGCCCACAATCGCCCAACTCTCCTCTAGATGTTCTAGAAATTGTTTGGCATGATGATCATCGGTGAGTTGAATATAGAGCCGTAGTTGGCGAAAAAGTGCATCGATGCCAAAGGGTTCGAGTCGGTAGGTTTTGGGATCAGCTTGATGACTCTCCATAAAATCATCCATCATCAAAATCGCCATCTCGGTTTTTCCCAAAAGCATTAAAAATTCCGCTTGGCTAGAGACCTCCCACCAGTTGCTACGATCAATGCGCCACACCGCAGAGAGTTTGCGGTAGAGTGCTTCAATCTCCTCTTTGTTGGCATGTTCTACCTCAATGGCATCGGTGATATTATAGAGATAAGCTAAATTGATTGCATCATAATATTTTTCATTGTCGGGTTTGAGTTGATACGCCTCCTCATAGAGACACAGGGCACTGGTTAGAAGTTCTTTATCAATGGGAGAACGGTAGAGTGCCTTACGTTTATAATTCGAAGCCAAAAGAGTCAAAATCTCAGGAGACTCAAGATGATAGTGCCGACTATAGTAGAGCGAACGTAAGATATGAATCGCTCCGTCCCAATCTTGGATGCTATCGTGTGAAAGCAAGACCGCTTTGAAATGACGCAATTGATTTTCGTACTGGTACCGAAAAATACTCTCTTGTTCATCAATCCATAAAAGCACCATAAGTGCCTCATTGATACGATTTTCTGCTTTGAGCCGTTTGGCTAAAGCAAACATAAACGATGAACTCGCCTGTTCCATCCCCCTGCTCAAGAGTTTCTCTACCTCTTGAGCACTTAACTGCTCTACCTTCATTGAATTATCCTTGGTGTCAATATGTTTTAGATTTATCAAGAGATGCGGTCGAATAGTATCCTCGATGGATTGAGGTGTTATCTTTTGATAATCAGGCAGTGCCTCCCGAAACTCCTCTTCAAGAAAAAACTTATCACTCCAGACCTTATCGCCCAATCCAAAAAGGCGACAGAGTTTGGTTTTGTTTTTGATAGTAAAGGTTATATCATCATGCTTTAGCCAATGATAGAGGCTTGAGCGTGCGACCTTTGCTCGCTCGATAAATGATTCGTTACTTTCAAAAGTATCCCGATAAACTTCAATAATAATCTTAAACTTAGCACTGTCTTTTAGATAGTCTTTCTCCCATGTATCTTCTGGCTCTAAGATGGTTGTCCCTTCCATAATACGCTTTCCCCCTTAATAAAATATGGTATCTCTTAGTATAACACAAAAGCGTATAATGGTAATCCTTTTTGAAGGTGAATTTTTCAATCCACCTCTCTTGCCCCATGAGGTGGGGTTAACATTTTGGATCGATCCGATTTAATATTGTACTGCTCTAAGATCTCCTTTTGTTGGTCCAACACAGCTTGACGATTGAGTACAATTTGTGAGTGATCCTCATCTTCAAACACCACAAATTTATCCTTCGCCTCTTCAACCAATGCCACAAACTCGGCAAAGTTTTTAAAACGCTTCCCATTTACTGAGGTAATCACATTCAACGTCTCATCCGTATAACCTTTGGTCAAGGAAGAGGAGAGTACCCGTTTAAGAAGGACCAACTCTTCACGCTCTTCATTGGGGTACTCATAGAAGTATTTGGAAGGAATCTCATCAAGATGCTCTAAGATACTAGGAACAAACACCAATCCACCATAAATAAAATAGCGAGGTGCTTTATCAGGGTCTCGACGTTTAATCAGACTTAACTCGTTCTCATCAACATTTAAAGGGATATGAAATTCTCGATATTGACCATCCCTTAAAATGGTCAAGTTGACCTCATCCCCCAATTGATGTTGATTGAGGGCATATTCAAAGTCAACAAACTCTTTGGGACGTAACTCCATCTTTTGATTGGAGAAGATCTTGTGCCCATCGATACTCATAAGAACATCACCACTCTTCAAAATCCCCTCAACCGCAGCATTGGGGAAGACTTTGTTAATCAATACCCCATAACCATCATCGTTGAGTCCATACATCTCTCTCATGGCGCGACTCTCTAAATTCTGAAGCAAAATCCCCAAGATAGGGTACCCATCATGGTGACCATCTTTCATATCCTCTAGGTAGTGATGAATCACCGATGGTGGAATAATGTAACCCATATTCTCTGCCCCAAAATAGGATTGCATTACCAAACCAATCACTTTACCATTTGAGATAGCCGGTCCACCTGAGTTCCCACCATTAATCGCAGCATCAATCTGTACCGTCAAGAGAGACTTACGGCTGTGGGCATAGTTCTGTTGCTCAATACGTGAAACCACCCCTTTGGTAATACTCAATGTCTCACCCCCTTGTGGAAAGCCATAGACACTTACCTCTTGACGCAATTCGGGAAGCTTACCAATCTCCAAGCTTCTGGTATCTTGAAAAAACTTCTTATCCTCTACCGTAATCAGTGCTAGATCTGAGGCATGAGAGACACTTAAGACTTTGGCTTCATAGCGTGTGGTCTCACCATTTTTTAAGACTTCAATATAAGTAGCATCGGTAATGACATGCGCGTTGGTGAGAATCTTATCCCCATCAATAATGCACCCAGAACCAGAAAAACGTTGAAGATGTGAAACCCATGGCTCATCAAGGTCCGGCTCGCTTGCCACGGTAAAGATCTTGACCACCGCACGTTGAATCTCCTCTTGCGTCAAGGGTACAGCGGATGATACAGAGGGTGTTTTTGTAGGGGTAGCCGATACCTCTACCGATGAAGTGTTAGAAGGGGGATTATTGGCAAACCCTTGCACACTCAAGAGAACGGTTCCAGCAATAAGCAGTGATGAAATTTTCATGATGAATCCTTTTACTGTTTGATAGATACAATCATACAGTAAAAGATTTGGAATTATTAGATTATTGCATTAAGATTCTTCAAAAAAATGAGCATAAGGCATCGCTTTTGAGAAATAATACCCTTGACCGTACTCAATCCCAAAGGAGGTAAGCAACTCCGCAATGGTCTGATTCTCCACAAACTCAGCAATCACCTCAATACCATTCTCATGAGAAAAAGAACTCAAGGTTTTGAGAATCTCATGCGCCCGTCGATCAACATGAATATTTTTGATCAACGATCCATCCAGCTTGAGATAATCAATGGAGAGGTTAAGCAGGTGATCAATGTTGGAATATCCACTACCAAAATCATCAATACAGATTCCATAGCCCCACTCTTTTAACTGTTGAATTGCCTGTTCGACCTTTAGGTAGTCTACGTCTCGATTCTCTAAAATCTCGATCAACATGCGATCAGCAACATCCATATTTTCTGATAACAGGTCCATGATCGATTCATTTAAGAGATCATCCGAACTTAGATTAATGCTTACCCGAAAATCAGAATTTACCCGTAATTTTTTAACGTTGTAAGCGATTACTTTCATGCCAATGCGTGAATAGAAATAACTCTCCTCTAAATTGGGTAAAATTTTATCGGGATAGATAATCTTTCCCTCATCCTCTATCCGCAACAATGCCTCATAGTGATGCACGTAATTATCCTTCAGACGTACAATGGGTTGATAGTAACAGACCAATTTATCCGACTCGATCATGTCCTTGAGCCGTTCTCGATAGAGCCGTTTATTGGTGGAGAGCTCATACGAATAGATCCGATTTCTTCCCTTATGCTTTGCTTCATAGAGTGCTTCATCGGCTTTACGAATGACAGATTCTAAGGATCCTGACTTCTCCGTATTAAAAACCACTCCTGCAGAGATTGTAAGATGAATGCGATCCCTTCCCCGTGCAATATCCAATCGCTCGATCATGGTACGAATGTCCTCCATCAAATAGCGAAAAGCGGTTTTATCCATTCGGTCTTTGGCAATAAAAAGCAGAAACTCCTCACCACCATACTGAATAAAAATATCCTCATCCCGTAAAAACTTGGAGATCTCCTGCATAACACGTACAATCACCTCATCCCCATAACGCTCACCGTAGAGATCATTAATCCGCTTAAAAAAGTCTATGTCCACCAATGCCACATAGTAATCGGAAAAATTAATCTTCTCATAAATTTCCCGAAGATAGCGCCGATTATAAGCGGATGTATTGGGAATCATGTAACGTTTATGGCGACGCTGAATCTGATAGAGCCAATAAAACCCCCAAATTAAAAAAAGTACCCCTGCCATAATAAAAAAATACATAACGGTCTGAGTAATCACATTGAGTTGATGCATCAACGTATCCAGACTCTTTTGCGTATAATCCAGTAAAATAAAGGTCGTAACCTCACCTTGTTGCACAATGGGTTTAATCAGCGTAAAACCAATCTCATCCACCTCAGACTGAATAAAAATACGATGCTTCTTATCCGCTTGCATCTGAAAAAAGATATCCAACTTCTCCGGCTGAAATGGCTCCCCCAAAGCAGAACCTTCTGTATCCAAAAGATAAAAAAAGTTCCCACCTTTAAAGGTCACCACAAAAACTGACGAGATGTTCCCTCGCTTCAAACGGGCAATTAATGCTCTATTTCTCTGATAGGTTTCTCGATCCAAAAAGCTTGAACGCAGAAGATCCTCACTGTTTTGAATCAATGCCTTAATGGTCTCATCCACCATCTCATCCACCGTCTCAATGGAGAGTTCTAATAGGACATTGGTAAGATAACGTTGCAAAACGGGGGTCTTAAGATAACCATACGTCAAAATAGCAAAGATCAGTACATAGATCAAAAGTGCATAGTAATAAAACTTATGAATGGTTCTAAATATAAATTTATGTTGCACTCTAATACCCTAAAAATTCTTTGTTTTTAAAGTATTCTAACATAAAAAGATTATTTATTACGGATACTACCCACCTAAGCTTTAAATAACTGCTTTTCTCTATGATTTTTAGTTTGTTTTTACACTATTTCTATTTCTAACAGTTTCCAATTCAACAGAAATCACTTTTTTCTATTGCAAGAGGCAAAGAGAGTTAAGATAACATTCATCAATAAGATACTGCTCCATGCTTGGGACTAAATGCATTCCTTGAGCTTTAAGTCGCTCCCGAACAAAGAAGATCTGCGTTCGTCCTTTTTTGGTATAGATGGCACCAATAATGTTTTTTTTATTCTTTTTCAAAGTATCATAACTGTCCACAATCATGGGTTTACTCCCCTGACTTGAACTAGGAAAAAGCAAAATGTCTGCTTTCTTTTTGCTAGTAAAAACCAATTTGCTCTCTCTTGCTTTAAATTTATTCAAGAGTGAAGCATTGGCGTTATAATATGTTAAGCTTTTCGCAGCCTTTAAGCCGGAAAGCACCCGATTAACTTTATCGATATTTAGGTCACAAAAGGCGAAAATAGGGATAACAAAGAGTAGATAAATGTATTTTCTTTTCATTCTTAATCCTTTAATGTAATCATAGAACAAAACAGCATAAAACGAAATAAAATATTATCTCTAATCCCTATATTTATAGTAAGGCAAAGAAAATGTGATTAAATTTGTCACTATCCGGATGTAAAGCTTTTTAGATATAATTACGCTTATTTTATAGAAATAGAATCAAGGAAACTCCCCATGCGTGTATTAACAGGAATTCAAGCTTCCGGAAAACTTCATATCGGCAACTATTTTGGTGCCATGAAACCGATGATCGAACGCCAAGAAAAAGAGGAACTTTTTACCTTTATCGCCAACTACCACTCGCTCACCACCTCCAAAGATCCTGCCCTGCTCAGAGAGCTCACCTTTGACGCGGCGGTAGATTATCTCGCATTGGGCATTGATCCCGAAAAGACAACCTTCTGGGTACAAAGCGATGTCCCTCAAGTGCTTGAGCTCTACTGGATCCTCTCCAAGTTTACCCCCATGGGACTGCTCGAGCGTGCCCACTCCTACAAAGACAAAGTTGCCAAAGGGATTCCTGCTAACCATGCCCTCTTCTCCTATCCTGTTTTGATGGCAGCGGATATTTTGCTCCTTGATACCCAAAAAGTTCCCGTAGGCAAAGACCAGATCCAACACGTTGAGATGACCCGTGATATTGCAACTAAATTCAACAATGAGTATGGAGAGATCTTTACCCTTCCTGAGCATGTGGTCAATGAAAACGTCGCCACCATCCCTGGTATTGATGGACAAAAGATGAGCAAAAGTTACGATAATGCCATCGATATCTTTATGGAGAGCGAAAAGAAACTTCAGAAACGGTGCAACAAAATCATTAGCTCCTCCACGCCCATGGGTGAGCCACTAGAGTATGAGGGGTGCAACATCTACAACCTTGCCAAGCTCTTTTTGGACGAAGATCAACAAAAGAGCCTACAAGCACGCTACCGATCAGGTAAAGAGGGATACGGACATTTCAAAAAATACCTCAAAGAGCTCATCTGGGAGGAGTTCGCCGAGGCAAGAGAGAAGCGTGCTTACTATATTGAGCACCCCAACGAGGTCAAAGAGATCCTAGAACAAGGAGCCAAAAAAGTACAAAAAATTGCCAAGGAAAAGATGGGACAAGTACGCGATGCCGTGGGGATTTTATAGTCCCTATTGTGATGAAATCAATATCAGCTTTTAAAGGTAAATAAAAATTAGAGTTCTTGCAAAACTCTTTGGAAGTAGTGCTTTAACTCCAGCAAAAAAGAATGAAGCTAAAGCCACATTTCCTAGTTTTACAAGAACTCTAATGAGGTTTTTACCTGAAAAAAACGCCTACACCTCAACCCTAGCAACACCATAATGCTCTCCTAAAATACGATCCACTAGATCTGTATCAATCTCTCCTGTGTGAAAAATATCTATTTTCAGTTCTCCTTGATTAGCGTGTCCTCGTGCGTGAAGTTGGTGCAGAAGGTAATGGGCGATGGCATCACCTGAGTCGATGAGGGTAACTTCTCTATTTAAAATCTTTTTGATCGCTTCTCCTGCTAGAGGATAGTGGGTACACCCTAAGACGATAATATCTACCCCACCCTCTCGCATTGGTTTTAACCACTCCTCTAAAAGCAGTTGACTCTCATACGAATCAAGGGTATTGTGTTCGATATGCTCTACCAATCCTGCACAGGCTTGTTCGTAGAGTGTGACTGCTTTATCGCTTGCTACACGATCAACTAAGGATTGATACTTATCGCCCTTAAGCGTTGCGGGAGTTGCCATCACCCCAATGGCTCCCGTTTTGGTCTGTTCAATGGCAGGTTTAATCGCCGGTTCCGTACCAATAATAATCAAATGGGGATAGCGTTGACGCAATTGCTTAATCGCGGCGGAGGTGGCGGTATTGCATGCAACCACCAGTGCATTGATCTGATACTGCTCAATAAGGTATTGGGTAATCGTCAGAGAGCGTTTGAGAATGGCATCAAAGGACTTCTCTCCATAGGGAGCATAGAGCGTATCCGCCACATAAAAGATTTTGGCACCACGAACCAACTCCATGATGGCACGCAGTACAGTTAAGCCCCCTAGACCAGAGTCAAACACCCCAATTTTCATCAAGGGTTGAGTTAAGAGTCGTTCATAATCGCCAAGAACTCTTCGTTGTTCTTGGTTTTGCTCATTTTAGAGAAGAGGAATTTAAGCGCTTCAACCTCCTCCATGTTCTGCATGGCGTTTCTAATTGCCCAGACCTTTTGAAGGGTATCGGGTGAGGTCATAAGCTCCTCTTTTCGAGTTCCTGATTTGGTCACATCAATCGCGGGATAGATACGTCGATCGGCTACATAACGATTGAGCACCACTTCGGAGTTTCCTGTCCCTTTAAACTCCTCAAAAATCACCTCATCCATACGGCTCCCTGTCTCAATCAAAGCGGTGGCAATGATGGTAAGCGATCCCCCCTCTTCAATGTTTCGAGCCGCCCCAAAGAATCGCTTAGGCTTATGCAGGGCATTAGCATCAACCCCACCGGAGAGAACTTTTCCCGAACTTGGTGTTACGGTATTGTATGCCCGTGCCAATCGGGTAATAGAGTCAAGCAGAATCACCACATCTTTACCACTCTCAACGCGTCGCTTGGCTTTTTCGATTACCATTTCAGCGGTTCGGACATGGTTTTGCGCAGGAAGGTCAAACGTTGAGCTGTAGACTTCACCTTTGACCGAACGTTGCATATCAGTAACCTCTTCAGGTCGCTCATCGACAAGTAACACCATTAACGAGACATCCGGAGAGTTATAAGTAATGCCGTGAGCAAGCTCTTTGAGCAGTTCGGTTTTACCCGTTCGTGGTGGAGCAACAATAAGGGCTCGCTGTCCTTTTCCAATGGGGGTAAAGAGATCCAATACTCGACCGGTTAGTTTCAGTGGGTTGTACTCTAGTTTTAACTGTTCGGTGGCATAAAGGGGCGTAAGGTTATCAAAGAGTGGTCGCTTTTTGGACTCTTCAGGAGGGAGGTAGTTAATCGCTTCAATTTTGAGTAACGCATAATACTTCTCTTGATCTTTGGGTTGACGAACCTGTCCGGTTACCACGTCCCCATTACGCAACGCAAAGCGTTTGATCTGGGTACTGCTCACGTAGGTATCGTTTTGTGAATTGGCAAAGTTGCCATCCTCCGATCGTAAAAAACCATACCCATCGTTCATCACCTCTAAAATCCCTGTAAAGAGGATAAATCCTCCCTGCTTTACTTGAGATTTTAAAATTTCAAAAATAAGATCTTTTCGCTTAAACTCATTGGGGTTTTCAACCTTCACTTTTAATGCGATATCTACCAACTCTTCTAGGGATTTTGACTGTAGATCCTCTACCTTATACCCCTCAACAGGAACATGCGTTCGATTACTGTTGTTATTATTTGTTTTTTTCTTATTATTGTACTGTTTTTTTTGTTGTTGTTCGCTCATAATTCCTCTTGAAAGCTATACGGAGATTTTGTGGTTTTTAAATGATTTAACATTTAGTAGTTTTGACATTATAATCACTTTTGCGTTAATAGTTTCTTGCATCAGCCAAAAAGTGCCATAACAAAAAGGGGAACATACATCACCACCCCCAAAAGTGACATCCACGGGGAGATTCGCATCTTAAACATGACCGCCAATTCTGGGTCCATCTGAGCATAAATATAACGTTGTCGAATCATCTCAATTTTAAAAAAGATATCAAGGGTCTTAAGCAATAAAATGGCAATCATGTAAAAGTTAAAACACTCCAAATAGAGTGCCACCAAAAGCGTAAAATAGAAGGTAGGATGCGCTAAAAAAAAGAGAAATACCGACCGCTGATAATAGCCATACAGACGCGCTATCATTAACTCTAATGTGGGTGCTTTTTGTAGGTTCGCCTCTATCAATTCTAAAACAATCATCAATAGAACCATCTGTGTCAATACATTCATAACCGGAATTCTACTATAATTCTAGAAAATAGCCAACAGGGATGAATACTATTTATGAAACAACTCTTTATAACCGATCTTGACCATACGTTTTTACACAGTACCCAACGCGTTAGCCCCTACAGCAAAACCGTTTGGAACCAACATGCCAAACATCACTACCTCTCCGTTGCCACCGCACGAAGCTATAATAAAACGTTAGAGTTCCTCCAAGGCATGCACCTCAATGCACCACTGATCCTGCTTGACGGTGCTATGGTGGTCACCCCAGACAAACAACTGATTGATATCAAGACCCTCCAACCCAATGTGGTCGATGCCATTCTAGAGATCGGGCAACGATTTGATAGTTTACCGTTTATTATTTCACTCAATGATCATCAAAGTCTAAGCGAAACCTTTGCCCTGCCTCCCAAGATGAATAGGTATCAATCCATCCTCATTACGCAGAGCTATCAAGAGGATCCCCGCATTCAACGTCCAACCGTTCTCAATGCCCCCAAAGAGACCCTTAAAGTGGTCTACATCGGTGATGAAGCAACCCTTCGTCCTCTTGCTCATGCTCTTCAAGAAGAGCTTGAGCAAGAGGTGGAGGTCAAATTAGCACCTGAAAACTACATGCAGTGCTACTTTTTAACCATTTTACACCCATTAGGCGACAAAGCTCATGCCCTGCACAAAGTGTGTGAGTATCTCGATCTTCCCCTTACACAGACCACGGTCTTTGGTGATGGACTTAATGATATTGAGATGTTTAAGCTCGCCGGTACCTCGGTTGCGGTGAGCAATGCTCTTGAGGTGCTCAAAGCTCATGCAACCCTTACTCTACCCCACAGCAATGATGAGGATGCCGTTGCCCGATACCTTGAGCAAGTTACGCAATGATCTTATAACCTACCCCATACCGGTTAATAATTAACCCATCGGGAAGTTTTTTACGTAAATTTTTTACTAAAGTCCGAATGGAAGAGGCACTAATGGTCCGCCCAAGTTCATCCTCCCAGATATTGTAGTAGATCTCATCATCACTGCAAAACATGTCTCGATTTTTGACCAAAAACTCAAACAGTCGACTCTCTCTTGGTGTCAAACGGATCTTTTCTCCTTGGCAAAAAAGTACCCGATTCTTCTGATCCCATTGACACCCCATGGGCAGGGGTATTTTCTGTTTGTATTGCAGATTGGTTGCCACCTTTTGAAAAGCTTGCTTAAGCTCTTCCTCCTCCGCAGGCTTAATGAGGTAAGCAGAAAAAGAGAGCTCGACAATCTCCTTGAGTGTAGAGATCGTCGAGTCCTCCGTTAACGCTAAAAAGATCGTCTCCCGATCCTTTTGACGTATCTGCTTTACCCAAGAGAGTGCCTGTGTCATCGCAAGTTCAATCACAATAATGTCGGGCTGATACTTCTTATAAAAGAAGGAGGCATCCTCAATGGAATCCGCCACCAACAGCTGTTTAACCCTCTTTTTAAAAAAGGCTTGATAGTGTTTTCGAGCATCATGCGGGTAATCAACATAGAGAATGGATGAGTATTCCATGCGTATCTCCTTCACTATTGATGACTAACGAATCCTTACTTACGTATAATCTGTTCATAACTTTTCCCCTTTTTTTAATTAAAAAACCATTTATGGTCTCAAAAAAACGTAAAGGAAACGTGGGGAAATAGTATAGAAATTGTGGAAAAAGCGATCATGGCATCAGATATTAATTTTGTATCCAACACCGTATTGATTTTGAATAAGATCTTTCGAGACCTTTTTACGCAGGTTTTTAACCAACGTACGAATGGAGGCATTGGTAACCTGCTTGTTAAAATCATCGTCCCATACGTAAAAGAGAATCTCATCATCCCCGCAGGGAACGCCTGCTTTTTTAACCAATAGCTCAAAGAGCTTCTGTTCACGTTTGGTTAGATCTATAGGTGTATCATTTTCAAAAAGTATCTTGGTCTTGCTGTCCCAACTGTAATTGTTAGCAAGGTAGATAATGTGACTCTCACTCAGTTGCTTGGAGACTTTTAAGAGCGCTTCTAACAGAGCGGTCCGACTCACCGGCTTGGTAAGGTAGCTTGAAAAGTGAAGGTCCACCACCTTTAAAAGGGTCTCTCGATCGGAATACGCCGTAAGGGCAATTAAAAACGTCTGATGCTCTTTGGCTCGAATCTTTTTTGCTAACTCAATACCATTGAGCTTTGGCATGTAAAGATCCGTTATAATCACTTGCGGTTTATGCTCTTGATAGATTTCGTAGGCCTCCTCTCCATTTACGGCGGTATAAACCGCACCGCAGTAGGACTCTAAGAAGAGTTGATACTTCTCCAAAATATTCACCTCATCTTCTACCAACAGTACATTCATTTTTTTTAATATCGTCACGCGTCTTCCCCAAATAATTATTAATTTTTATAATTCAACAGATAATCATGACAAAAGAATGTGATAAAAACGTGACTATCTACCAAAAAAAGATAAAAAGAATCATTTATTATCAAAAGTTAACTGGGAAATTTGAATATAAAATGAAACACCCCCCTGTTGATTGTTCTTGATCCAAACACGCCCCAACATGTTCTTCTCAACAATAACCTTGAGAATATAAAGCCCTAAACCGGTACCTTTGGCTTGATGTTTGGTGGTAAAATAGGGATCAAACACCTGATCCATAATATCACTAGGGATGCCCCCACCGTTATCGTCCACCTGAATGGTAACCTGCTTTTTGTCACTTCGAACTTTTATCTCAATTTTTGGAGACCTTACCTCATTGAGCAGACAGGCATCAATTGAGTTGTTCACAACAATCAATAAAACTTGAAGAAGCTCCGATCGGTACCCCATCACCACAATATCCTCTTCAAGATCAAAAAGTACCTCTATACGCCTCTCTATGCTCATCCCCATAATCGTAGTAAGATCCTTCAAGATCTCCCGCATTGAAAAGCAGGTAATCTCTTTATGCTTACTAAAAAAATTCATAAAATCACTCATGGTCTGAGAGAGATAACTCGTAATTCGCTCAATATCATTTAAATGCGATGTCAACCGAGCATGCGTTAAATCTCCTTGATGATGCTCAATGTCCATGTTCATGACAATACCATTAATATTACAAAGAGGCTGTCACCACTGATGCGCAATCATATTGATCAACTCACCCATCTGAGCATAACGCCCCTGTCTAACCAATAAGATCTCCTGCTCCTGATGTGCTTGCTGAATCTCTTGTAAACGATACGCCAAGAACAAGGAGAAGATTACCGACTCCACCAACATACCAAACTCAAACAGATCATCATAACCACTATCCATCGCTATAATGCTATTGCTTGATAACAACTGCAACAGACCAATCAGCCCTAAGAAAGCCCATAAAGAAGCATGCGCATAGATCAAACGGTGCTCGTTATGGTACGCCAGATAAAAGAGCACGTAAACAACCAACAAATAGAGCAGTGGTAAGACCATATAAAAGAGGGGCAAAAGGTATTCAAAGTAGAGAAACTGATTAAAATAGAGCATGCCTATTAGCCCTAAGACAAACACCAAAATATAAAGCTAAATCGATGAGATGATCTGAGTTAATCGTGAAAAATGTTGCGCCAACATAAAAGTGGTTTTAAAAAACTCCACACTCAACACCAAATAAAAAGCAATGGCAACATTTAAGAGCAGATAGAGCGTCAACGAAGAGAGCGTGGTATACGCATGCAGGTATCCCAGATAGATCGCTTCAAAGAGAAGAAAACTACTCACGTATAAAACATAATAGAGATAGGGTTTAAAATGCACTATGAGGTAGAGGATTAAATGATAAATCACCATGATCAACATCACCCCAAAGAAAATTCCCTGCATAAGGTTGTACTGACTCACAAACGTGGTCAACGCATGTTTCGGATAGAGAGTAAAGAGGATATCAACGTGATGAAAACTCTGCACCTTGAGATAGACCCATACCGTCTCATTTTGCTCTAAATTTATGGGAAAAATGCGTTGAGGAATGCCTTTGAAGCGTACCTCTCGTTGCCGAGCAGAATAGGATTCATCGTAAGCGTGTACTGGATTTTTGTCATCAACAAGGTACCCATCCATACGATAGACAAAGGAACGCTTGGAGACCAAAAAGAGATCCTGAGGTTGATTGGTAGCATTATGAATGGCAAAACGAATCCAAAAACCACCCCGTACGGGACTTGGGTCAAGATACTTAAAGACGTTGGTCCATACCGTATCGTTAAGATCGGTAGGCTCGTCATCGATATGCATCAATGGTGCGTATTCATAGTAGTACTTCATCGGTACCGGATCCTCCCCGTTAAAGGAGAGAACCTCTCCATAAAGTGCCCCACATAACACCCAATAGAGAAACAGGCTACGCATCTTCGTTTATGAATCCATTGAGTTGCTCCAAACGCTCAACGGTTCCAATATCGTACCAATGCCCTCCGTAATAGGTTGTCTTAAGTGCCCCCTCTTTTACTGCGTCAAAAAGTAACGGCGCAAGCGCCTGTTTTCCTTGTGGTAATGTCTCAAAAAGCCTTTTTTTATAATAACCAATACCAGAAAAGGTCTTTTTCTCCGTCTTTCCATGCAAAAAAAAGTCTCCCTCAGGATGATGAGGCGGATTCTCCACAACTATTATCTCCGCCAATGCCCAATCGGGCAACTCCCAATCCACTACAAACGGATAATCTGTCCAGATGTCTCCATTTACCACCAAAAAGGTCTCACTTAAAAGAGGCAACGCTTTGATAATTCCCCCCGCCGTCTCCAAGGGACCCTCCCTACGCTCATCCGAAAAATAGAGCCGTACCCCATACTCTGACCCATCACCTAAATAACGCATAATCTGATCGCCAAGATAGGCGACATTGATGACAATCTCTTCAAACCCTGCCTCTTTGAGTCGCTCAATATGCCAAAGAATCAGTGGTTTTCCCCCAACATGCAAAAGTGGTTTTGGGGTGTGCTCAGTTAGTGGTCGCATGCGGGTTCCCAAGCCCGCTGCTAGAATCATTGCTCTCATTTTTTTCCCTATTTCTAAATGGTTTTGATGCTCTAAATTACAACGCGTTAACTTTATCTAAAATTTGCTTAAGGGGCTTTAACTCATCGTAAAGATCAATCACCTCATGAATGTAGGTCAACGTCAAGGGTATATCATCCACATAAGCGGGTTTATTATCACGAATTTTTAAACGAGCAAAGATCCCCAAAATTTTAATATGACGTTGTAATCCCATAAAATCAAACCAGCGAAGAAACTGCTCATCACTGATACCCGCTAACTCTCTCCCTTTGAGTAGCTTAAACTCCAGTGCCAACTCCACCACCTTTTGGCGACCAAAACGTACGTAAACATCTTTGAGCAAAGAGACTAAATCATACGTCAATGCTCCAACACGAGCATCCTGATAATCAATCACCCAAACCTTACCTTTTCCCGCAAACATAATGTTACGCGAATGAAAATCCCGATGCACAAAGTATCCTTGCGGTTGAGACAATACCTCATCCTTAATCAAAGCAAAAATACTATCAAGCTGACGTTGCTCTTCGGGATTAAGATGTACCCCAAGGTAGGTGTTGAGATACCACTCTGGCATTAAACGCATCTCAAACATCAAAAAATCAGCATCGTACGGCTCCAACTCGGAAGTATCTGCCTTTTGCATCTTCAAAATCTCATGCATGCATTTGGTATAGAGCATGGTACAACTCATCTCATTTAGAATATCTGCCAAATGCGTGTCTCCTAAATCCTGCAACAACAGATACCCTCGATCCAAATTTTGCGCATAGACCCTAGGAATCTGAACACCTGCTTTGAGCAGACGTACCGAGACATCAATAAACGGATACACACTCTCTACCTGTATGGAGGAGTCCATAATAATAAAACTCTTCTCTTCCGGTAATTTTAATCGATAATACTTACGATAACTTGCATCATCACTCACCACCTCAATCGTATAATCACTGTAACCCAATTCATCTCTTACCCATGCTTCAATCGGATGCATATATTCCACCTAAAATTGTATTCTTTTTCGCACCTGTTACGGTCTTTAATGCGATTGGCTCCTGACGCAATCGCTTGTGTGCCAACCACGCAAATATCATCGCCTCTATATTATCTGAACTCACACCCTCACGCTCTGTCGTATCCACATCAACATCAGGGAGAAGGTGGCTCAGGGTACTCATTAAGTGGGTGTTTTTTGCCCCACCACCACAGACCAACACACGTTTTATATCAAATTTTTTTATCTCATTAGCAATGGCATGCGCCGTTACCGCTAGGAGTGTTGCTTGAATATCTTCTGATGCTATTTTAGCAAACTGCTCTAAATATTTTCTTAAAAAACTCTTATTAAAATACTCTCGTCCAGTACTTTTAGGAAAGTTTAATTTAAAATAATGATCTTCGAGTAATTTTGAAAGTAAAGCTTGATGCACTTCTCCCGAAGCTGCCCATGCCCCATCCCGATCAAAGGGCTCTCCTTTCACCTCATTAATCCAAAGATCCATCAAAACATTTCCACACCCCACATCATACCCAATCAGGAGTGGTTCAAAAACAGAAAGATTTGCCATCCCCCCAATATTGAGCACCCCACACTGAGGAATATGTCCAAAGAGTGCGTGATGAAATACCGGAGCAAACGGAGCCCCCTGCCCTCCTAATGCAATATCCTTGGCACGAAAATCAGCCACCACGTCAATCCCACTCTCCACCGCCAACACCGAAGGGTTCCCTAACTGCATCGAAAAAGGAAACTTCCCTTTTGGCTCATGCCACAACGTCTGCCCATGCGAACCAATTGCACTCACTTTAGTTGCAGGTATACCGGCTTGGTCCAAAAGCCCCTCAACGGATTGAGCAAACAATTTAGCTAACGCTACGTCCACACGTCCCACCTCTTGCAGTGTGGTCTGCCCTTCAATCATTTCCAGAATCTCTCCTTTTAAAGTTTGATCAAAAGGGAGAAAATATGCCTCTTCCAGATAACACCCCTGCGCATCAATCTGACAAAGTACCGTATCGATACCATCCAACGACGTACCGGACATCAAGCCAACATAACGTTTAGTTGACATGCGTTGCCTTTTGGGTCATCATGATTCCAAAAGAGACCAACGTACCAACGACCATCGTCACAGAAAAATCAACCCCTGAGAACAAGAGATCCGGTTGCAACAGCAAAACAGTAACAAATCCACCAAACAATGCCCATAAAACACTCTCTTCACTCCCTCGACGGGTAAAAATCGCTGCCCCATAGACCCCCAATAGCGACGCATACGCAAACGCCATAACGTTTAATGCAAATGCCAACAGGGGTAACTGGGTGTAACGTTGCCAATAGAAACTAAGCATTGCCATGGCACTCAAAAGCACGGAAAAGAGCAGAACCATCCAACGACTCACCCGCAAAAAGTGTGCCTCATCTCGATGAGGGTGTGCCAGCCATGGACGGTAGATATCCTCAACCGCAACCGATGCCATTGCAGAGAGAACTGAATTGGTTGAAGAGAGCGCAGCAGCAATTGCTCCAACCGTCACCAAACCTCTCAATCCTTCGGGCATCTCATTGAGAATATAAACCATAAAGATGGTAATCTTCTCTCCGGCAAAGTGTTGATCGACACATGCCCCTGTCGTCACCGTATGCTGATAAAAGAGATAAAGCAACAGTCCAATGATTAAAAAAAGTAACGCCACAGGAAACGTAAACAAAATGGAGTACATTAACGATTTCTCACCCTCCTTTTTATCCCTGCAACTCAACACCCGCTGAGTCATGTCTTGGTCCAACCCATAGGCTGCGATATTAAGCAGTAACCAACCACTCATTAATCCCCAGAAACTAAACCCTCCGGAGAATGAAAAATCAACCAACCTTAGCTTCTCATTTGCATCAAGAATCGAGATCATCTGTGCCACGTCCATTCCCAATGCTTGATAAAGATAGACCAATACCGCCACCCCTGCGCCAATGTAGGTCACCGCCTGAATAATGTCCGACAAAATTACCGACTTTACCCCCCCAAAATAGGTATACGCCAATGCACCCAACATCAAAACCCCAATAGAGATTGCCACGTGTTCTGCTAAGATATCGGAAAAGAGAATCATTGAGATTGCCAATGCTCCAATGTAGAGCCTCGCTCCACTAGCAAAGAGCCGACCCACCAAAAACATCATCCCCGCGTAGCGTTTGGCACGCTCCCCGTAGCGATGTCCTAAATAGTCATATACCGTAATGGCACGAAGGGCATAAAAACGAGGTACCAATACCTTGGCTACCAACCATACTGCCAAGAGTGCAGAGAGATAAAAGCCCAAAAAGGTTAAATCCTTACCGTACGAATACTCCGGTCCTCCCAAAAATGTTGCTGCAGATTGAGAGGTTGCCAAAACAGAGATTGCCACCGCCCACATGGGCATTTGATTGTTGCCCGTGAAGTATTCACGCGATGTCGTAATGGTGGAGCGACTAAAAATAAGGGAGGTGAGAAAAAGAATAAGAAAATAGGAAATAAAGATCACCCAGTCCATACTGCTAAAATGTGATTGCATCCATCCAACCTTTGAGGTATTTTGAAGCGTATTATACCTAAAATGGGGGATTTTTCTTACAAAAATAGCTCCAAGAAGCCTAAACAACAGCTTCCAATTCAATTTATTAAAAATAACAACTTTTTATATATTAATATTTTGTTTTAAAGATATATTAAGGATAATATAACGTTTGAGGCTGTATTATTAAATTTAAATTAAAATTTTTTATTAATATTTTAATAAATTTATTCTAAAAGGATTAGAGAATTATGTTAAAAAGATCACTCATACTAACACTGCTTCTCTCTGGCTTAAGTCAAGCCAAAGATGATTTTAGTTCCGAACGTTTTTTAGGGATCGAGGCGGGCTACGGTACCGTTAAATCCAAAAATGTTATTGGTGCCCCCGAAGAGAACAGCGGGGTTGAATTTGGTCTACGACTTGGTGCCCAAAATGAGGAGTGGCGAACCACCCTCTCAGGACATCACTTCAGTAAAAACTCTCAAGAGTATTTTCGAACCATGTTAACCTTTGACCATTTTGTCTGGACCAGTCTCTATGAAACCGATGATATTATCTTTAAACCCTACCTTGGTGGACACATTGGCTGGCTCACCTACGAAGATAAGGGTGGTGTTGATACCGATGGCTTTATCTATGGTGGACAAGCAGGGGTAGCGTGGAACGTAATGCGTGAAGTTGATTTTGACTTTGGCTATCGATACTCGTTCTCAGATATCAATCAGGTTGATGACATTGGCTCATTTGTCTTTGCCGTTAACTATCTCTACTAACCCTCAAGGAGCCATCAATGAATCAAACATACCGAACATGGATACTGCTACTCTCAGGGCTCTGGCTTGCCAGTTGTGGGGGGGGCTCCTCCAGCTCAACACTGGCAGAGAATGACGTTATTGTTCAAACCAAAAAGAGCCTAATCGATAGTACCCAAACAGAGTTCTACTTGGAGTTCTCCATGCAGAACCGTTATGCCCAA
>Ga0256843_1000972_pt1 | contig 23432 bp, 13 predicted proteins | sample AlvinellametaG_FD_191572 | JGI IMG/M metagenome (GOLD analysis project Ga0256843, IMG submission 191572) | Pompeii worm associated microbial communities from hydrothermal vent at the East Pacific Rise, Pacific Ocean - Alvinella | ecosystem: Host-associated > Annelida > Integument > Unclassified ... | reverse complement strand
ATCTTCATCTCTTCCACCATCAGCAAAAACAATATCTACTTTAGAAATATTATTTTTTTGACTTTCACTCTTATAAATACCATCAACACCAGAAGCAGAAGCTTGTATCTTTAATCCAAATTCACTCTTTTTACCAATAAGATTATCAGAAGAAGAACTTTTCATCTCTATCCAAATTCTCTTTTTCTTATCCATACCCAACTTAGTCAATACAGGAGTATCAACCTTTTCATAATTATCTAAAATTCCATTATCATTTTTATCAATATAAATTTTAGAGTGATTAAAAGAGAATTCTCTATTTCTTCCATAACTTCCCTCTAAAACAAAATCTTCAGCAGAGTTGCCTTTATTTGTTACAATAAATTCAGCCCATACCAAATGCCCTATTACAAAACTCTGCTCTTTTGCTTTTTGTAAATCAACAGTAAAGTTCAATATTTTATCAACAACATAACTTGATTCTGGTGCATTTACTGTTCTATTTTCTCCACCCATACTATAATTTAAAGTTGGTCTGTTGGTGATTTTTGTACCTGCTTGAGTCCCCTCCGCCATTGATGGATGGGTCATTATTACCACACCAAACAACAGAATGCATAAAGCTTTTGATGGTTTCATTCTATTTTTCCTTTATCTCTTTAAATAATTTATTAAATTGTTTTTTCATAAAAAACAACATTTTATAGCTAAAATAAAAAACAGAAAAATTCTATTATCCTTAAGATAATATTGTTTTCTCTGCTTCTGTATGGGATTTAACTTTTGAAATACCTTAATAACCTATTAAATAGCCAAAGGGAAATTCTCCTCTGGAGAGAATACTTCTTAAAGTACTCTACTCAAAAGATATACCCAAACTTCTACCTCCGAAGAGGTAGAATAAAATAACAAACTTATTTAACAATTAAAACCATGTGTGGTATTACTGTTTGACCTGGTTTGATTTCAGGAATAGTATAAGTAATTTTATTACCTCTAACTACACCTTGAGGTTTCATTAGACCTTTTTTCGAATCCCAAAGAATTTGAGTTCCATAACCTTTTTTATTTGCCCACCATGTTGTTTTATTATTGGTTGCAAATTTCTCTTTTCTAGAGTCAATTTTCATTACAAATTTAACATTTTTTGCTGTTGTTTTTGTATTGTTTTTAATACTCCATCTCTTGATAACTGTTGCACCTGGAATCGCCTTTGGAGAAACACCATTACGTCTCATTCCATTTACTGGGTCATGCTGTACAATCATTGCTGTATCAATTTTTCCACCATAAGGAGCAATTGTTAACTTTACATTACTTGTATTTGCAACTGTTGTCCAGTTATACCAAACAATTAGTCTGTTGTCTCTAAGTTTATCTCCACCTGCACCATATTTACCATCAGCAAATACAATATCTACTTTAGACATGCTGTTTTTTACAGTTTGTTTAGTATAAATCTCTTTAATACCTTTTGCTGTAGCTCTTACCTCTACACCATAACCATTTCTTTTCTTTAAAGCTGTATTTTTATTTGCTTCAACAGCCAACCATACTTTGGTTTTACCATCTATCTTTAATTTTGAAATAATATTATTATTTACTCTCTCAGATTTATCAAGAACTCCATTTCCATTCTTATCTATAAAAATCTGTGTTTTTCTAAATGAAAATTGTTTTAATGGACTCTGTTTTCCTTTAACAACAAAACTCTCTCTAGAGTTACCAATATTTGTAATTGTATATGGTGCAACAGCCTGATTTCCAACCATTACAGTATGTTCTATTTTTGTATCTCTACTTACTGTAAAGTTAATCACTTTATCCACAACATAAGCAGATGTCGGTGCTTTTAATGTTTTATTTGTTCCACCCATGCTATATGTTAATGTTGGAGTATTGGTAATTTTTGTACCAGCTACTGTTCCTTTTGCCATTGCTGTGTTTGTCATTGCTACTGCACCAAGTAATGTAATTGCTAAAACTCTTGATAGTTTCATTCTGTTTTTCCTTAATTTCTTTTAATATTATATAAATTTGTTTAGTTGCTTTTAAATAGAAAACAACATTAGGTAGCTAAAAATAAAATAGGAAAAAGTAGAGATAGTTCTCTATTGGCAACTCGGCTATCTCGTTTTATCGAGACCCGTGGCTTTCTGTCCCCACTTCACAATGGGTTTAGCTTTTTCAATATCTTAATTATCCGTAAACCATCCGAAAGGAGTTATCCTTTGGAGAGAATTTCCTCTTTAGAAACTCTCTTCACGGGATAAGTAAAGCTTACTTTATTGATGGATGTAAAACATCCATCATATCACTCTAATTACTGAATTTTTGTTTTAAATTGAATTTTAGACTCAGATTTTGCTGGTAATGCATTCAGTGTAAATTTTAAGTGTGTATACTCTTCAGCTTTTGCTAATCTTTTTACACCATTATCTTTAATAAAGAGTTCTGATGCTGGTTTATACTCTTCCCCATCAATTGAGTAGAGGATTGTACAATCAGCACATTTAACGCTGTTTGCAATAAAATTTGTATGTTCTGGAACCTCATTTACTACACTCAATTTTTCAGCTTTATTATCAGTTGGATTAGTAATTGTATTTACATAAATAACAACATCTCCAGGAACGGCTTTTTCTAAAACTTTTAAAACTTTTACTTCTTTCCCTGCTTTTGTCTCAACAACCTCTTCAAATGCTGTTGTCTTCATTGAGATGCTTTCGCCTGTTAACGCCATGGTTAAAGCTGTTGTTGCCATAATACCTATTACTAAATTCTTTAATTTCATCTTTATCCTTTATATATTACTTATTTTATTCTTTAGCACTCTCTGTTGCTTGGTGTAATTTTACACGATATAAACTTAAACTTAACTTATATATTAATTTTTTTATTTAATTTTTTATTAAGCTTATTTCAAATATCCTTCTCTCTACACCCTATTGAGTGTAGAGAGATAATATACTTAATCAAACTTCATTCTAAAACCAAAGTAAATCCCCTCTTTTGTTTTTGTACCTGAATTAAAATCAAAGTCTTCAAACCCTTCAAAATTGTATCCTAAAAGTAAATCGATATTTTCATAAGCATTCCAACCTACAACCACACCATGATTAAACTGTTGTTGATTCAAAACAGAAGCTCCATTAATTAAATTTCCATAAAGCGTAAAATCGAACCTTTCATTTATATCATAGGTTGCACGTAAACCAACCATCTGTGTAATACCACTATATCTTTCTTTATCAATAGTATCTATAATATATTTAATACCATGATAAAAAGAGAGTTCAAAAATAGAACTCATCTTATAATTAAAGTTAAAATCATTAACAAATTTACGACTCTGTAAACCTTCTGACTTCTCATCTATATAATGGAACTTATCCAATAAAGTATAATCTGATTCAAAAGGTCTATGTACTACAGATATATCTGCTGAAAGTAACTCCTCTTTTTTATCTGATTTGAAATATTGTGCTGAAGTGACCAACTCTAATCCTATATCCAATTGAGTTGCTAATGCCAATGATAATCCAACTGCATCCTCTTTATCTGTCTGTTTATACTCTATTTTTGCACTACTTGTTAAATTCTCTTTGTGATAATTAATTGAAGTTGTATAAGAAGTAAAATCATCTTTACTATCACCATCTATCGTTTCTGCTTGGTCTAGACCTAAATCTATATTAATATTCTTAGTCAACTCCATTGTCTGTTGAAGTCCCAAGAGAGAAAAAAGTCTGTCTCCATCTTTCATTTTCTTCTCTGCAATAACACTTTGAAGAGTTCCTCCATTCCAAGGTTTTGTTGAGAGTCCAATTTTTTGAATCTCTTCTTTTGTTGAACCTTCAGAAAACTCTTGTTCTGCAAAAATAGCATATTTCTCTGAAAACTGATACTCTCCACCAAGTAGAGTTCTATTTGGATAAATTTCACTATCACTCGTAGTAATACTCTCTTCTCTTTTAGCACGAAGAGTTAGTCTATTATTAAAGAAGCTCTTATTTACTCCTACAATAAGCTGTTTTGTAGGTAAAACCTTTTTCTTATGCTCATCAATATAACGAACTCCTCCTTCTAATTGATAACTATCATGTGTTGAAACCAAACTACTCTCCAAGACATCGCGTTTTGCTCCTGTTGTTATCTTCTTCTCTCTATAAGCTTTACTTTTTACCTCAAGTGCTGTTCCTAATGTATAACTATTTTCTACTCCAAAACGTTCCATATCTAATGTATCTATACTCTGTTGATGAAGTCCATAATTCTCATCGGTTTTATTATAATATAACTTAGTATAAGAGCTTTTACCATTATGTTCATACTCTGCACGAATGGCATCTTTGTGTCCTGTTGTTGTAGTTTGTGTACTCTCTGCATACTCTAACTCCAACTTATCTTCATTTCCAATTTTAACACGCATGTCTATTGCTGCTAATTGACTCTGTTCTGCTCCTAAATTCTCTTGAATATAGGTTGTAGAGAGCTGTAATTTCTTATCAAACATGTTTACAGATACTCTAGCCCCTGTAGTTAAACTCTCTTTACCATTTTCAACTTCATACTTAACAATAATGTAAACAGGATTAAAGTTATTGTCTCTACTAAATATAGGCTTCTTAAAATAGAGTGTCCCTTTAAAATAGTCAATATTATAATCAACCTCTTTCTCTACTGTTTGACTTTTAATAACTCTATCTAAATGAAATCTATCACGAACTTCAATTGTAATCTTTTCACTATTTATTTTTATCTTTTTATTTGAAAGATAATAGAGACCAGAAGTACCATCTGCTTTAATTTCATCTTTTATAAAACTTTGGTCGGAATCACTTCCAAAAACTTCAAGCTGTAATTTTTCTCCATTAAACTCTGTCTTTACACCATTGAGTGTTCTCTCATATGCAGAGAGTTTCATATCATTTAAACCCGTAACAAAATCTCCAAACATTGCATAGAAATTCTCTTTTTCTAACTTAAAATAGAGCTTTTTCTGACTTGGTGCATCAACCCCTCGAACGCTACTATCTCCATAAATAGTATAGTATCGGCTTGGGTCAATAACATCTAAAAGAGGTTTTTTAGTCTCTTTATTATTATAAGAGAGGGTCATCAAATATGAGCCTAAAATTTTACCTTTAGCAAATAGTGATACTTGTCCATCCGTTTGAACTTTTGTCTGCTTCATATTTGTTTTAATTCTATTGTATCCCACACTTCCCTCTGCAAATCCAACCACAATCCAATCTCTTACTTTGGGTTTTAACCAAACCTTTAACTCTTCTGTTCGTTCACTAAAAGGTAATGTTAATGTTGCCTCTCCAGCTTTAGTTGTCGCTTCAAGACGAATATATGCCATTCCATTATCAACAATGACATAATCTTCTCCTGTAGTTGATTTAGAGAGAGGATTTTGTCCTAAAGCATCCAGTCGTCTATAGCCTCGATAGGGTTCTGAGATTCTAAATTTACCAATTACATCTCCTCGAACAGGATAACCATCTTTATCAAAAAACTTAACAGCAATTACAGGTGTCTGTTTTCCATCTGCAACCAAGTTAGAGTATGCTTTTATAACTTTTGCCCGTACAGGCATACTTGAATAGTGAATCAATTGAGTTAAGCGTTTAACAATATTGTCATCTTCATCTCTGACAATAGCAACTAAAGTATTATCTCCCTCTTTTAAATGTACTCCTTTGTAAATAGTAACAGCTTTACCTAATCCATCTAAAACTCTTCGTTGAAAATGAACTATATCTACAGCTTCACCGTTGACAAAAAAACTAACTTTCTCTTCTTCTACATGCTTTACAACCAAATTAACAGCAGAGATAGAGGGAACAAATGATTTTTTTGGCCAAATAAACTCAATATCATCATTTTGCTCTTGTAACCAATTTTCATCATAATCAGGCATAGTTACTCTTTTTTTCTTTATTAAAAATTTCTTTTCAATAGGTGTTTCATCATTATCTTTTCGTTGCTTAATAATATGTAATTCAACTCTTCTATTCTTTGCTCTTCCCTCTCTTGTACGATTCGAAGAGACAGGTTTTTTTGCACCATATGAAACAACACGTATCTTATTGAGAGATATATTTAAATAATCTGAAATATATTTCTTTACACTCTTTGCACGTGCCAATGCCAACTCAAAATTATTTTTAAATCTATGTCCTCTTTTAATCTTTTGACTATCCGTATGACCCTCAATAACAATTGCTTCAATATTTAATGGTTCGACATCAACCAATGCCTCTTTAATAACTTCTTTTGCATCTTCATTTAAAACATCATCTAAAGAGTCAAACTTAGGAAAAAGTTGAATATCTTGCTGATACTCTTTTTTTATATTTAAACAGAAATTGGTTCGATGAAGTGTTCCTGAAAATGTTTTAACAAATTGTGACACATTACTACCAGCAAATCGAACACTCTTTTCACATGAACCAACCTCATAAGCATCTGACAAGCTCTCCTTGTCAAGTTGAACAACATGTGTTCCTTTCTCAATACCTACAAAGTTGTACTTTCCATTATCATCTGTCAAAGTAAAAGTACCATCTTCCATATAGATTCGAACATTTTTTACAGGGATATTTTCCATTGTCACTTTTCCAACAATAGTAGATAAATTTCTCATTAACTCTTGACTCTTCACCATAATTGTAGAAGTAATATAATTAGAAACAATACCTTTTGATTGAGCTGTTGCTTCAACAGTAGCTGTTGATGCTGAAGCCACACCAGCTTGTAGAACAAATTCTACTTCATGACTCGTTCCTCTCTCTAATCCCTTAAGTGTAAAATACAATCGCTTCGCGTCTCTCTTTACTTTAGATGAAACAACACCATCAACTCTATATGATTTTTTTATATATCGAAATCCTTGAGGAACTGTTATCAATAAAGATATCTCTCCAATTTTTGAGACACCACTATTTTCAATTTTAACTCTATACTTAATAAACTCACCCATACCAACTACCGATTTAGATACTGATTTAAAAGCCAACCATAATGACTCTTTAACTGATAATGTTTTTTCTAAATGTTCATTACTTTTTTTAGCCAATAATAATTGATGACTATTAGAGTAGAGATACTTCTCTACACCATTTTCTGTAAACAGTACTGTCGCTTTAGAAGATATTATCTTCTCTTCTGCACTCAATGTTAACATTGAGAAAAGTAAGAAAAATAGAGATAATTTCCAAATTTTTTTCATAAGTTTTTCCTTAAAATATATTGACCATAAAGAATAGAAATAGATATTTTTAAGTAAAATAAAACATACTTAAAAAATAAAATTAAATAATTTAAAATAATTTTTAACATATTTAATATTTAAAAAAATAGAAGGCTCAAGCTTTAACCCCTCCAGTTTATTAATATTTTTAAATAAAATTAAATAATTTTTAACATATAGATTCTTTAAAAAAACCGTTATTACTTTTGTATTCAAAAATAATAACGGTTCGTATCATCTACTCTACTCTGCTAATGGTTTTAAATTAATGCATATCTAATGCACACCGCAATCTTTTATCCTAAATCTTTGAGGAAAGAATCCTCTAAAAAGAGAAGTATTTATACTTCTCTTTTTAAAAGACTACTTTATTAAAAATAAAGGGGTATTCTCTAAAAACCCCATAAAAATATTTTTATCTAATAGTTGTTACAACATGAGGATAGACTACTTCTCCTCCACGTAACTCTTTAATTCTAAAATCGATACTCTTTCTTTTACTGTTATATTTTCCTTCGCCAATAATTTTATTATCTGAAGAGAGTAAAATATGTATACGTTTATCTCTACTCCACCATGTATACTTACTACTTTTTGCAAATTTCTCAACATCACTCTTCTCTGGAATAGAGAAATAAACATCTTTTACAGTAACCAATGACTCATTATATATTTTCCAACTCTGTACATGTGTCGCATTGGGTATAGAGAAAAACTTTCCTGCCTCTGCTTCCTCTTTTGTTTTAGCAATACCATTTAATGGGTCAGCACTCATAATATTTGTCTCTAACTTCATCCCCAAATTGATACTCTTTTCAATACTCCATAAATATCTGGTAATATATTTATTGTTAAAAAAATCATCATTTTCAGAGTTAGAGTCTCCAAAAACAGTATCCTCTTTTAAAATATTATTCACTCTGGCTGATTCCAAATAGATAGAGTCCCTACCTCCTCTACTTGCTTTTGCCTCTAATCCAAAACGTATGCGTTTTCTTGAGGGTAATTCTGTTGGAGTTACTGCACCCAACCAAACAAGCTGACTACTTCCAGGACGAAGATTTTTTATAACATTACTCTCTACTTCTTCAAAAGATTCTAATTTTCCATTATGGTTTTTATCAACATAAATAACAGTTTTATCAAACTCTATTCTTTTACCACGACCATAGCTTATATTTAAAACAAAATTTTCAATAGAATTTCCATCATTTTCTACTTTAAATGGTGCCAATAGATTTAATCCTTTGACACTCTTCTGTTTCATCTCTGCAACCCTTGTTACCTTAAACTGTACAATTTTATCAACAACATATTTGGCTTTTTCAACCTCTTCCTTTACTTTCTCTCCTGCTATTGTATACTCGATTATAGGTTCAACAGTAACTTCCGTTCCTGCTTTTGTTCCTTTGGCAAAAGCAGAACCTTTTAGAGCTACCATACCCCACAGTAAAACGGTTGTAAATTTTGATAATCCCATATTTTTTTCCTTATATATTGTGTAAATAATTCAACACGAACATTGTTGAAATAGAGATAAAATAGTATACGAAAGTTATCAAAAAATTTTTAAAGATATTTTTTAATATTTTTTATTTCAAAAAGTTCTTATTTACTGCGCTTATTCTATTTAATTTTTATTTAACCTTGACTTATTTTTTAGTTTTTTTTATTAAGAAAACTTTAATTTTAATAAAAAAAGAGCCTGAGAAGTTTTATATAAAAATAAATTATGATTATAATAAGTATATTTGAAGATAATCACCAAGAGGAGGTTTGGTGATTAGAAGATTTAAGCTCTATCTTGCCATTTGAGAAGGTGGTACAGGGTCTCCCCACATCTGTTCTGGAATAACATACTCATCAACGACATTTCCACCAATAATATGTTCGTCAATAATTCTATTTATCTTCTCTTTTGTTAAACCTACATACATTGTATGCCCAGGTTCCACCAAAATAACAGGACCTTGCTGACAACGATTAAGACATGAAGTTTGAATTGGCTGAACAGTACCAATAATACCTTTTTGCATAAGTGTCTGAGAAAGATACTGCATAAGTTGCTGAGACTCTGGATTATTTTGACTTACACAGCTTGGTTTTGGCATTCCTGGAGGTGCTGACTGCTGACATTTAAATATATAAAATGCTGGTTGTGGTATTCCCATCATGGTTGAATCCTTTTGATTTTTAATTAGGAGTAATATACTCTTAATTAAAAAAAAGAGAGCTTAATTAAAATTAGAAAGCTCTATTTTATATATGATTCAAGAATCTTTAAATAAAAAAGTAACACTACTTTAAATATCTAGTAGCTCCTCTAAAACCGATACCCTCTCTCTTATTTAATGTGTCGGTATCGACTCCCGTTGTACCGTGAAGAAGATTCAATATAGAGCCTCCTCTAACAACAACAGCATAATGGTCTTTAAATAATCCTGCTCCCATCCCCACATCAAGTGTACTGTGTGCTCCATAGGCAAAGGTATGATTATATTGAATGCTGTCCATATCTACACCCCACCATGTCTGCACATCATCCAAAGAAAATTTTACAGTATCATCTTTATCTTTTAACCAAATAAGATTAGAGAGATACTCTTGATAACTCTTACCAAACTCATAAATACGACTCTTGTAATCTCTCAAAGGAACATCAATATCAATAGCAAGTAGCCTATTCCGTAGAAAAGTTCCATCTCCACCATTTTCTAAATCAGCTTGCAGAAGTTTTGAAATATGCACATACTGCTTTTGAGTTAATAAACTTATATCATCATTAAGTACAACTCCTGAATCATCTTGAATCTTATATTGAGTTAAACTTGCCAATGCCAAATAGGGTGGCATATCACTTAAACGCAAGTATTTCTCTGCATCATGCACATTAAACGTAAGCTCTCGCCCCTTTAGAGTATCTGTTAATTGCTTTTTCATATACCCCTCTAAAGATGATTTTGTATTTAAAATAGTAAATTTATTTTTGATAAACTGATAATAGTCACCAACAATTGAGACCACGTTCTCTACAGAAATCTCCTCTCCATCTTTTCGAGCCTGATAAGCAGAAACCCAAAATCCTTTCTCTTTAATACCATCTTCATCCACATCAAATCCACCTGGAACATAGATAAACCCTAAAGAAGAGAGGCGTTTCCCTTGCTCTGTTTCAGTCTCCCATAGACAACGCTTACTTTTATCTAAAGGGTCTCCAAGTTTTCCACACTCTAACTCTTTAATATTGGTCTGTCCATCTCCATCACTATCATTCAAAGGATTACTATTGTCACTATCAAGCTCATCAACAACTCCATCTCTATCGCTATCCTTAACTGAAGAGTCTATAGCATCAATTAGACCATCTCCATCACTATCAGATTCACCTTCTGTTACATCATCTTTACCATCACCATCGCTATCAGAAGATTTTGGGTCTGTACCTCTTTTGGCTTCATCAAAATCACTTAATCCATCATTATCATCATCCAAATCATAACGGTCTATAATACCATCCCTATCACTATCTACTCCGTTGTCATTAACCCCATCTCCATCTATATCTGCATCGGCTCTATCGTTGATTCCATCTCCATCACTATCTTTTCCATTATCATTAACTCCATCACCATCTACATCTACATCAGCTCCATCTGTGATACCATCTCCATCACTATCAATATTATTATCTTTTGGGTCAGAGACATCCAGTAGACCATCATTATCATCATCATTATCATGAGCATCATTCATCCCATCTCTATCGTAATCTTTACCATTGTCGAAAATACCATCGCCATCTATATCTGCGTCTGCTCCATCTTTTATTCCATCTCCATCACTATCAGGGTTACTATCGTTTGGGTCTAAATCATCTGGTAGTCCATCATTGTCAGCATCTTTACGGTTGTCAATATTGTCATATTTATCGTTGATACCATCCCCATCGCTATCTTTTCCATTATCCAGAACACCATCTCCATTTACATCTACATCAGCACTATCTTTAATACCATCTCCATCACTATCTTTTCCATTATCCAGAACACCATCTCCATTCACATCTGCATCTACACCATCTAAGATACCATCTCCATCACTATCAATATTATCACTATTTAAATCTAAATCATCTGCCAAGCCATCATTGTCACGGTCTTTACTGTTGTCAACTGTGTCATATTTATCGTTAATCCCATCTCCATCTTTATCTCTTCCATTATCAACAACTCCATCTCCGTTGACATCCACATCAGCCTTGTCAGAAATTCCATCTCCATCACTATCTTTTCCATTATCAAGAATTCCATCTCCGTTGACATCCACATCGACACCATCGAGTATACCATCTCCATCTGTATCTGAATTATTACTGTTGGGGTCTAAATCGTCAGGTAATCCATCTCTATCTCTATCCTTTGAGTCATCAATAGTATCATGAGTATCATTGATTCCATCTCCGTCACTATCTTTTCCATTATCAGCAATCCCATCTCCATCCACATCGACATCAAAACTATCTTTAATTCCATCCCCATCACTATCTTTTCCATTATCCAAGCGACCATCACCGTCTATATCTGCATCTGCCCCATCAGGAATACCATCCCCATCAGTATCAGAATTTCGAAACTGTGCACCCAAAACACCCTCTTCTCTATCAGAGAGTCCATCTCCATCAGAATCTCTTGTTAAATAGGGAAGTTCTCCTGCTCTATCTTTCCCACATCCAACTCCAAACAAGACAATCAATACCATAAAAAAAAATCCAATAACACCTCTCATACTCTCTCCTCTTTTAATCTATTTTTGCAAAATCTTGAGTCCAATAGATACCATAAAAGCTCTCTTCTTCGGTTACTATTGCCATACCAATATCTGTAAACTCCTCACTCATAATGTTTATACAATGTTTAGGACTCGCCAACCATGCATTCATTACCTCTTCTATATCATACATACCCACGGCAATATTCTCCCCCGTAGGAATTGAAGGAATCTCTAAATGTCGATGAATACGTTCTGAAAAACGGCTTTTCTTCCCATACAAAGCACCTGTAATATCATAAACTGTACCTGAGCCATCGTGTGTAAAAATATTAGAAAGAGCCATATCTCGACTATGTTCATAAGCAGAAAATGTTAAAAAACTGTTCCATTTTAGTGGAGAGCTTGGACCAATAAGCCCCTTATCTTTATAACAGACACGTGCTTGACTCCGTATCTTATTTACCAAACTCAATAACTCTTTATTATTATAAGAGAGAAAATTATTAATATTCTCTCTATTTTTAATATGCCTATTGGAACTGGAATTATTCTCTCCACAAGCTATAAATGTAACTATAAAAAAAAGAGTCAAGAGCATCTTCTTCACTATACTACGCACAATTACTCTGTATAGGCAGAAGCTGCACGAAACCCAACACCATCATGAGTATTTGGAGCATCTGAAATACCCCCAACCACACCTACAGTTAAATCTAAAAGTGCTCCTGCTCTAATCAAAACAGCATAATCATCTTTGGTTGGACCAACCCCCATACCAACATCCAATTTACTGTCTGTACCCTTAGCTATTAATGAGCCATCTGATTGAATCTCATTTGGATTTTTAATCAATCTCTCTTTATTTATTCCCATCCATGGCTTTACCCAAGGACACCCAGTACAGACAACAACATAGCCCTCTTTCATCTGCATAATACTACTCAGAAACTCTTTATACCCCTCTCCAAATTCATGTATCACCGTTACATAATCAATTAGAGGAACATTCTTATCTACTCCTAAAAGTGAATTTCGAATAGTACTTCCATTTCCTCCATTTTTTTTATCTGCTTCTAAAAGCTGTTGAATCTGTGCATACTGTTTTAAAGTGGGTAAGCCCAATGAGAGTCCTAAAGATTTATTGGTACTATCTTTTACATCATATTTACTTAATGCTACAGTGGCTAATAGTGGTAAAATACCACTTAAACGCCTTTTCTCTGTAGGATTAATATTTAATGAAAACTCCAATGCTTTGGTAGCAGGAACAGAGTCTAATGTGTCTGAAAGGGTTTCATTGCTGTACCCATGAATAATCTTTGAAATAGTATCTGTTGCATTAACCATAAAGAAGTGCTTCTGAAGATAATCATTAAATCTACCGACCGTCTCATTGATTATTTCAGGTTCAATAATTTTATCTTTTTTAGCCCGTGCATGATAAGAAGATGTCCAGAAACCTGTCTCATTTACTCCATCTCCATCCACATCAAATCCACCTGGGATATAGGCAAAACCAGCTGAAACAAGAGAAGAACCTCTATCAGAAGAGGTAATAAAATCACAAAGTTTTAATGCATTCTTAGGGTCTCCTTCAACACACTCCAACTCTTTAATATTTGCTTGTCTATCCCCATCACTATCATTTAAAGGATCCAGTGCATCAATAATATCTGACTTGGTTAAATTGTCTTGTGCAGGATGTTCATTTCTTCCTCCTGAACGCGTTTCAGGATTAGAAATACAAGAGGTTTTTAAATCACCATATACCTCAAATCCATCCTCAACACCATCCCTATCTGTATCACTATTATTGGTTTCAGTATGATAAAAATTTAACTCATAAGAGTCTAAAAGACAGTCTCCATCTGTATCAGAATTTGTTGCATTTAAATCATCTCTTTTCACCTCAATATTATCAAAAATCCCATCATTATCACTGTCCTCCTTTAAAGGATTGGTCGCTTCAGAGGGGTGGTTAATCTCTTCTCCATCTTTTAACCCATCTCCATCACTGTCTGAATCTTTGGGGTTGGTATGATAGTTTTTAATCTCTTCTCCATCTCTTAATCCATCTCCATCACTATCTTGACTTAAAGGGTCAGTCTCATAACTCTTAATCTCTTCTCCATCCCATAATCCATCACCATCACTATCAGGATTACTTACATTCGTATCATACGAATGAATCTCCTCTCCATCTATTAAACCATCTAAATCACTATCTGCACTGGTTGCATTGCTCTCATACAGATGAATCTCTTCTCCATCCTTTAAACCATCCCCATCTGTATCTGGATTAATAACATCTGTATGATAAGTATAAATCTCTTCTCCATCCTTTAAACCATCTCCATCTGTATCAGGATTGGTTGCATTGGTCTCATAAACATGAATCTCTGCTCCATCTTTTATACCATCCAAATCACTGTCGTCTAATAGAGGATTTGTACCGTAAAAATACTCATGAGCATCCACAAGCCCATCACCATCACTATCTTTATATGTATTTGGGTCTAAAGCATTAATTATCATATTTTTTCTATCGTTTATTGGAGGATGTGGATTAAATCCTGAAATAACTGTTTCAGGAGAACCCAAACAGGTTCGATTTATATCCACCCCATAAGAGTAAATCTCTATACCATCATCAACACTGTCTCCATCTGTATCAGGATTAGAAGCATTGGTCTCATAATTTAAAACTTCAAAAGAGTCCAAGAGACAATCCCCATCTGTATCTGGATTACTAGCATTTGTATCATAACGATAGACCTCTGCTCCATCATTTAATCCATCTCCATCTGTATCAGGGTTGGTTGCATTGGTCTCATAAGTATGAATCTCTGCTCCATCTTTTAAACCATCAGAATCACTATCATCCAAAAGAGGATTTGTTCCATAAAAAAGCTCGTCTGAATCTACCAAACCATCCCCATCACTATCTTTATGATTATTCGGGTCCAATGCATTAATCACATCCGTACCATCATTAGGAATGTTATCCATAGCAGGAGCAGAATTAAATCCCCCCTCTAAGGTTTCAGGAGATAGAAGACAGCTCTCATTCCGTTCACTACCATAAGAGTAAACCTCAACACCATCTGGAACTGTATCGTTATCACTATCTGCATTACTTGCGTTTGTCTCATAATGTAAAATTTCAAAAGAGTCTAAAAGACAATCTCCATCACTATCGGCATTGGTTGGACTGGTATGATAGAGCCGAATCTCTTTATCATCATCCAATCCATCCCCATCACTATCTGTACGTGCAGGGTCTGTTCCATAGATATTGACCTCATCTTCATCAATAATACCATCTCCATCACTGTCTCTCTCTACAACACCTTTAACACTACTTGCATTTAAATTCCCTGCCCTATCATCACCACAAGCAGAAAAGAGTAGAACTCCTAGAAAGAGCAGTGTTAATCCCTCTTTTTTTATTCCATAAAACATTATCTTCTCCTTTTTGGATAACTTAATACAGCCTCAATACGGCGATTCTTAGCTTTTCCCTCTTCAGTTGTATTTGGAGCAATAGGTTCACTCTCTCCCCGTCCCTCTGCATGAATTCTCGAAGGGCTAACTCCTCTTTCAACCAGAGCATCGACCACTGATTTTGCCCGTTTAAAAGACAACCTTTTATTTAATTTGGCTGAACCAACACTATCGGTATGTCCAATAATAATTACTTGACTTCCTCTATTTTTAAGTAAAAAATTAGCAAATTCATCAACTTTCCTCATTGAATAGTCACGAATCCTAGCAGAGTTGGTTGCAAAATGAATTTTAAGTGTCGCTTTAATAGGACAACCATACCCATCAACTGAAAAGTTACAAGGTGTATTTGGACATTGGTCTAAACGGTCGGGTATACCATCTCTATCAAAATCAGGTGCCGAGATTTTAATAGAACACTCATTATTATTTGAGTGAATAACCTTAGGTCGTTCACGAATAATAATGGGTTTAACAACATTGGCTCTTTCATGAATAATAATTGGTTGTTTCACAACCTCAATTCTCTTAATCACAGCTGGTCTAGGGGGAGGTTTTATTATTGTTCTTCTTATGATAGTAGGAGGCTTTGTATAACTCAAAGGAATACTCAATCCTGCTGTAATAATCGCTTCATTCTCTTCATCATTTCCACCCAAAATTTGTAAAAACTTTCCCTCGACTCTTGCCTTATATCCATCTCTTATATCCATACGTAAACCTGCTCCAGCATGGATAAAAGCGTGACTCTCTAAAATATCTTTTCTCTCTCCAAATACCTTTTCATATCCTACCCCTGCTAAAGCATAAGGGATAAAATTACTCTGATTCTCATACTCATAAACTCCATTAACTGAAACTTTGAGCAGTCCATCAGCAGGTTCATCTTTTAAATCAACATACTCTATATCAACCCGTGGGCTAATTACATACCGATTATCTTGATAGGTTACCCCTACTGTTGGATTTTTAAATTTTGAACCATCTTCATTCTTTGTAGAATTCATCCCTATATTAATACCAATTTCACTCTCTGGTGTACGGGCATAAAGGAATGAGAATATGAATAATGTATAGAAGATTTTTTTATTTACCACTATATCTCCTTTATAAAATAATAAACATCATGAATAATCTCTTAGAAGCAGAGACTTGAACTTAAAACAACCACTTTAATTAAAAAATTCAATCTTGTTAAGTTTAACTATAAGGAAAAATGGTAGCATATTTTTATCTTATTTCTTATAATTATTTATAGTTTTCTTAAATTTTTAATCTTATTATAATTTTTTATAACATACTTATATTACTCAATCATTCTTCAGAATAATATATGTGAAAAACTGTTCTTATTTAACTATAGTGTGAGTTATAAAGACACAATCTTATCTTTAGAAACAACTCCTTTTCCCATATAATCTCCAGATAAAAAAGGGGAAAAGAAGCCTATTGTAAGCATAATTTTTAACACTTTCAATCTATATTAAATATCAAAGTGAAATCACTATATAATTCCTGAAACAGAAAAAGTGATATAAAATGGGACAAAATGCAATCGAAATTGTATTCGATACATCAAAAAGTATGCAAGAGCAGGTTTTCTCTGCCATAGAACTGAGTAAATTTAAATTAGCAAAAGAGATACTCTTTAATATATTTAATAGATGGAATAATTACGACTGTCAACATCAACTCTATATTCGATGTCTAAGAGAGAGTAAAATCATAGCTTTTAACAATATTAATGAGTTTGAGCAGATTGAAGCAAAAGAGAAAGATTCACTCTCTAATGTTATTCAAGCCTCTATCCTCAACTTAAAAACATTAGAAAAAAGATACAAGCGTAAAATTATCTTAATAATCACAGATGGAAAAAACAGTTACACCATAGATAAAACACTCCTAACTTCAGATATAACCATCTATACCATGGAGATTAAAGGGGAAGGAGGTCGAGTAAATTCGAAACTAAGAAACCTTGCAAAATGGACAAAAGGTAAAAGTTACTCTGTTTTTGTTAAAGATACAGATGAGAGTGATATAAAAAAACTCTATAGTAAAATAGAGGGATATCTCAACTGTCTCACTTTTCCCAAAATAACCCTTATATCTATCTTTTTACTTACTATTCCTCTTTATCTGTTTACACCAAAAGGATGTAACAACTACAATACCCAACTACTACAAGATAGCAATATAAGCTCTTGTAAAAATGATACAATTAATGGTATAAAATTAACCAAATGTTCCATTCCAAATCAGAGTGTTGAAGCGACTATCTACAATTACGGCTCTTTTAAAATTGTATCTCTACAAAACTTCTCAACAGCAAAAAGTACTATCTCAGAGAGTTATCAAAACTTTCTAAAAGAGATTTTAGAACGCCTTAATAGAAATCAACCCAAATCAATTAAGATATTTGGACATACCGACTTAGAAGGAATTAATAGTAAAAATGAGCATGACTTTAATCAAAATTGTAAAAAGTATCATCTACCAAAATATACAAATAGCTGTTTGGGTACAGACCGAGCTTTTCAAGTCAAAAAAATTCTCTTGGAACTTGATTACAACAACACCTTTATATCTGCCGAGTATGCACCTGATTTTTTTATGAAGAAAATTAACGACCAACTCAATGGAACACTCTGGAGAGCATTGAATTTAACAGAATTGGTAACAAAACTGATGCAACAATTAAAGATTAAAGAGCCATATAATATAAAAGAGGTTAGAGAAGATAAAAGAGTACAACAAGAGATTGAACGTAAAAAAAACTACTATCAAGAGAAATTTATACCCTTTAGAAATACTGTTATTCTTATAGAAAATTAATTATGAACAAAAAGACCCATGCCAATCAAATAAATAGCATCTGAAAGTAAGCTTTCGCTACTATTACAAGATGAATAAACATGAGACCCTACAACACTACTTTGGACATGAAAAATTTAGAGAGCAACAAGAAGAGGTCATTGATGCTATCTTAAACCATCAAGATGTATTGATGATTCTGCCAACAGGAGGGGGAAAATCTCTCTGTTATCAATTGCCTTCCCTTTTGATGTCGGGCGTAACCGTTGTTATCTCACCACTTTTAGCACTGATGCATGACCAAGTCGTAGCACTCAAAGAGAATGGTATTTCTGCTGAAATGTTAAGCTCTATGCAGAGTCTAGAAGAGAGCCATGCGATAGAGAATAGACTCCATAAGAACCAAATTAAACTACTCTATGTTGCACCTGAACGATTGATGAATGACTATTTTCTAAACTTTTTAGTCGATTTGAATATTAACTTTTTTGTGGTTGACGAAGCACACTGTGTTAGTGAGTGGGGTCATGAGTTTAGAGAACACTATCGAATGCTTTCACAACTAAAAATCTCTTTTCCCACCACTACCGTAACAGCATTTACAGCCACCGCTACCCCTATGGTACGAGAAGATATAATTAGTAATCTTGGTCTAAAAAACCCAAAAGTGATTACAGGTTCACTCTTTAGAAAAAATCTAACCATCTATACCAAATATCGCCAGAGTAATGGACGTAAACAGTTGATAGATTTTTTAAAAGAGCATAGTAATGAGGCAGGAATTGTCTATGCCTTCTCTCGAAAACAGACAGAAGCTGTTGCCACATATCTAAAAGATCAAGGCTATTCTGCCGAAGCCTATCATGCTGGATTAACCACCGAAGTTAAAAATAGAGTTTTCGCCGATTTTGTAGCTGATAATTTAAATATTGTGGTAGCAACCATTGCCTTTGGAATGGGTATTGATAAAAGTAATATCCGTTTTGTTGTTCATATGAATCTACCAAAGACCATAGAGAACTACTATCAAGAGATAGGAAGAGCTGGACGTGATGGACTTGATGCCACCACACTCCTTCTTTTCTCAACAGCAGATATAATACAACAGAAAACATTTATAATGGCTCTGCCCGATACCCCCTATAGAGAACATGCTTTTGAAAAAGTCAATACTATCTCTCGTTATGCTGAATCTGAGTTATGCCGTCATCAATTTATTGCCAACTACTTCAATGATACTATTCAAGCTTGTCAACTCTCTTGTGACAACTGTTTACACCCACAAACCAATATAGTTGACATCACAAAAGAGGCACAAAAACTGCTTTCAGCCATCTATCGTACCCGTCAATCTTTTGGTTTACACTATGTTATTGATGTCCTAAGAGGAAGTAAAGAGCAACGAATCTTATCAAATGGACATAATAAGCTTTCAGTTTATGGTATTGGCAAAGAGTATAGTAAAGCCCAATGGTTAACCGTTGCTGATAGACTCTTAGATTTAGATGCCTTAGGAATAGGAGAGTATCGTGTTTACTATATTAAAGAGTATGGTATTGAAATATTAAAATCCAAAAATATGATTTCTATTAGTGAAGAGCGATGGATTGTTAAAAAAGTAAAAACCAAGAAAAAAGCAACCCTCTTTCAAGATTATGAAGTAGAAATATTTGATAAACTTCGAGACCTCAGAAAAGAGATTGCCACCCAAAATCGTATACCACCTTATGTTATATTTTCCGATAAAACCCTCAAAGAGTTGTCAAACAACATACCCACGAATAAAGAGGAGATGTTAAATATTCATGGAATTGGAGAGGTAAAATTTAAACGCTACGGGGAGATATTCCTCAAATTATTAAAGGAGATAAACCATGAGTAAACTGTGTGGAATAGATGAAGCAGGAAGAGGTCCTCTAGCAGGAGATTTGGTTATAGCAGGGGTTGTTTTAACCAACCCCATTCTAGAATTGAACGACTCAAAAAAACTTACCGAAAAAAAAAGAGAGTATCTCTATGAGATTATTATCAGAAATTCAGAGTATCATATTGTCTCTTTTTCACCTCAAGAGATTGATGAGGTGGGTTTAAGTTTATGTTTAAACAGAGGTTTAGAAGCCATAAAAAAAGCAATAGATGCAGATATATATCTGTTTGATGGGAATCAGACATTTGGAGTTTTAGGCATATCAACCATGGTAAAAGCCGATGGAAAAATTCCTGAGGTCTCAGCTGGTAGTATCTTAGCAAAAGTTACCCATGACCGAGCCATTATTGAATCTTCAAAAAAGTATCCCCTTTATGGCTTTGAAAAGCATAAAGGGTATGGAACAAAAGCCCATATATCAGCAATTAAAGAGCATGGATACTCTCCAATTCATCGCCGTAGTTTTAAAATTAAATTCTAAATCAATACTCTTTATTAATAAAGATATAACCTAAAAGTGTACTAAAAAGAAGCATTAAAAGAAGTCCAAATCTACTAAATACAGGTATATCTTCTCTGTATGGTTCACAGACACATTGACCAAAAATAGAGATATTAGCAGGATTACTTACAGCACCATTGACATCTTGAACAACATAAGAGACTGAAGTTGGCGTTCCTACAAATGGTGCTACAGGAGTAAAAGTAATGTTATTTGATTCATCAATACGCCATACTCCTTCATTTAAAACTGCCAACTCATCAACCATATTTCCATCTGCATCAATCAAATAAACCTTAACTCCCTCTAAGCTTCCAGCATCATTTTCCAATACGTTTACAGTTATAACATCTGCATTACCACTTGCATATCCTCTATCATTATGTGTAATAATATCTGTATTGTGTGATGCAATCAGAGGAATTGTTACCGTGGCATCGCTACTTTTTATATCGTTATCATCTATTGCAACATAAGTAAATTTAACCTCTCCAATAAAACTGGCATTGGGGTCAAACTTTAATCCTTCAGCCTCATCTTGCGTCAATAGCTGATTTAATACAACCGTTGTTATTCCATCATCCATATATAAAATACCCTGATTAACAGAAGGGAGTGATGTAATCATAAAATGTTCAACAGGCTCTCCATCGCTATCTGTTCCCGATAAATCTAAAATATTAACAGCATCCAGACTATTTAACATCTGTGGATTATATTTATCATCAGCAGTCGGTTCTGTAGAGACTGAAGAGGGTGCAATGACAGGAATGGTTACGGTTGCTTCATTTCCCTCAACATTCCCATCTAGAGCCATATAAGTAAATATTGCATCTCCTACAAAATTCACATTGGGGTCAAATTTAATCCCATTGGCTTGAGTTAATGTTAAAATATCTCCCACAGCTATCTCTGTTATTCCATCTTCTAGATACAATACTCCCATATCACTAGAGGGCAGAGAAATAATTCTAAATTCTGTTGCCTCCTCTCCATTCAACTTTTTTCCTGATAAATCTACAATATCAGTTGCACCCAATGTATTTAAAATTGCAGTAGCATTCTCTTTATTATAAGAGAGAACAGTTTGACCACAAGTTCCAACAATCAAAGGAATAATGACGGTAGCAAATGTACCCTCTACCCCCTCTGGAGTAATTCCCACATAAGTAAATGTAGCATTGGCATCTTCACTACTTTTAATGGGGTCAAAAAGCAGACAACAGGCATCTTTTTGAATTAAGTTCTGTCCAACAGCAACAGCTGTTACTCCATCTGGCATATATAAAACACCTAAATTTGCATCAGGTAGAGATTTTATAATATAATTATTTACTCTCTTTGTACTGTTAACATAGTGTGCTGAGAGTTCAACTATCTTTGTTGCTCCTAATCTATTTTCTATTGCTGGACTTATTTTGTCATCGGTAATAATTTTTATATCTGTTCCTGTCGCATACAACAAAATGTTGGCTCCAACTATAAGTAGAAATATACCCCGTAAGAGTCGATTAAAACGTTTCATTATAGTTCCTTTAAGAAAGTGTTCTTTTTTATTTAAAATATATTATAACATATTTTATTATATTTTGTTCTATAAATCAATTTATAATTTATTGTAATTTTTATTATAATTTAAGTTTTTAACTTGTAACCATTTTGTAACACTTTTCTTCTATAATTTCATCACTAAAAAGAAGGAGTTCTTAGAAAATGAAAAAAGTAATATTATCAACCGTAGCAGTTGCATCACTGCTGTTGGCATCGGAGCAGACAGAGATTTCTGCTTTAAAAACAGAGATGGCAACAATGCAAGATACACTTACACAGTTGGAGAATAAAAAAACACCAGAAACAAAACATCAAGGTGTTTTGGTAAAGTCAAAAGTACCTGTACTTAAATTTTCGGGAACCCACTATTTAGGATTTGTAAATTCAACCAATGGAGCTGATGTAACCAGTAATAAATTTCAAACAAGACGAAACTACTTTCAGGTAAAAGCCTATATGGAAGATAATCCTAAAAACTATATGAGATTAACCCTTGATACGCATGATGATAGTGCAGGAGAGAGTGGAGTAAGATTGAAATATGCCTTTTTATACCTAGACAATATTCTTCCAAACACAGGTGTAGAGATAGGACAAACACACCGACCATGGATAGATTACGAAGAGCATAATGCATGGAACTACCGTTCAATCTCTAAGGTTATGGTAGAAGAGTCAAATGCTGGTCACTTAACAAACTCTGCTGACCGAGGTATTAACTTTAAAACAAAAACCCCTTATTTTTCAAGTGAATTGGGTGTTTTCAATGGTGAGGGTTACCACAATAAAGAGGACGGTGAAGGTCTAAGTGGTGAGTGGAGATTAACAGGTCATATTCTTGGAACAGGAAAAGAGAAAGCTAAAAAATCACTACAGTATGCCAATATCTCATTTTTTGGACAGCAAAATAAACTAAGCAACAAACACAATAATCAAGATTTAAATTGGGCAGGAGTTCACGCTGTTTACAATCAACCAGAGTTTTTGCTCTCGGCACAATATATTGATGTGGCAGATGCCGACCCTCTCTATAAAGGAGCTGGGTACTCTGTTAATGGTGAGTATAGAGTTAGCCAAGATTTAAATCTAATTGGAAAGTATGATTACTTTGAAATGGAAAG
>Ga0256843_1000970_pt1 | contig 23478 bp, 20 predicted proteins | sample AlvinellametaG_FD_191572 | JGI IMG/M metagenome (GOLD analysis project Ga0256843, IMG submission 191572) | Pompeii worm associated microbial communities from hydrothermal vent at the East Pacific Rise, Pacific Ocean - Alvinella | ecosystem: Host-associated > Annelida > Integument > Unclassified ... | reverse complement strand
TGTTTTTTAGATAGAAGTTTGAATTGTTTTGTTATAGGGTTTATAAAGAAAAGGGGTTATTTGGGGGTAGAAAAATTATTGATAGAAAAGCATATATATGAAGAGAATAAATATTGATTATGTTTGAAAAATGCCACTTGTTAAAATCAGACCTCTTGGAGGATGGAAACATGGAAAACCCAAAAAAGGATTATTAAAAATAAGTTAAAATCAGACCTCTTGGAGGATGGAAACTTTGATGACGTTCCGATACATTATGTTATAAAAGAGTTAAAATCAGACCTCTTGGAGGATGGAAACCTATTATTGTCTCTTCCTTTTTTAGTATTTTTCTGTTAAAATCAGACCTCTTGGAGGATGGAAACTATAGAAGAAGTTAATTTGGAGGGAAGGGATGGGTTAAAATCAGACCTCTTGGAGGATGGAAACTAATATGAATCTTTTCCAGTGATCAAAGCTGGTTTATTCGAGTTAAAATCAGACCTCTTGGAGGATGGAAACAATAACATCTCAAGTGTTTTTCCTGTGTAATAGGGAGCCAGGTTAAAATCAGACCTCTTGGAGGATGGAAACTAAGGTTTTTTGTTGGTGTTTAATACTATGTTTTGTTAAAATCAGACCTCTTGGAGGATGGAAACATAGCACATGCCCCCCCACATTGGGGGGCATCTTTGTTAAAATCAGACCTCTTGGAGGATGGAAACACATTTAATTGTAAAAGATGTATCAATAAACAACAGTTAAAATCAGATCTCTTAGAGGATGGAAACGTATGGGGATTTGGTATTCCTTTTGTTAAAAATTTTTTATTGGTTAAAATCAGACCTTGAGGATGGAAATCAGCTGTTCTATATTTTTTTAATATCTCCAACAATAACCGATTAAAATCAACACGTTTTGTGATAGAGACAGAAAAAAAGCTATAACTCCTAAATATTTAGTATATTCATTCAAATAGGTTTTTAGAATTAATAATATAAATAAAAAAGTTAAAGATGTTTATTTTATGTTAATTTTTGTGTTTAAAAAGACGGGTCCTCTAACATCTATGATCTTATTCTCGCTCATTATTTGTTTTAGGGCTAATTCATCTATTTTTAAATTTATGTCGCTTAAACTTCTAACTATTGGAACTCTATATTTAAACTCATCTATATTTGAGAGTAATGCTTCTTCAATTTTAGAAACTAACTTATAAATTATTCCATCCAAATAGGTTATATTGGTTGACACTCCTTCCTCTTTTGCTTTTTTTAATATTGGTAGATAGTCCTCTTTAACGCCTTCATAGTTTTGTGGAATTCCGTATACATTTCCATCATAAACGTAAACCTCGTTTAATATTGAAGGACCAAGGAGTTTTTTATTTGGTTCTTTTTCAAATATCTCGATGGATATTGTTCTTTTCTCTCCATTAAACTCGAAATCCTTTTTTATGTTTACTGAGCAGGGGCTTTCTAAATCCTTGTTTGCTATGCAATAACTTATAATTTCTTTTGCAAATTCATATAACTCATCCAATATTGGGAGTTTGTCGATTTTTATCATGCTTGCAATTTCTCTATCAGTTAGTTTGTAATCATAAAATTGAGGATAGACCATTGCTCTGACATCTTCATAGTTGTAGATGATCATTGCCAACCTCTCTACTCCCAGCCCAAGATTCATAACTGGAACATCAATATCATACTTGGAAAGGGCTATTGGAGAGTAAACTCCAAAGGTTGCTACCTCTATCCACTCGTTTAATTTTGGATGAAAAGCATAAACTTCGGTTTGGGTTTCTGGGGTGTAATATTTACTTTTTTTCTCATCTGGTTTGAATTTAAATTTTGTAAATCCGAATTGGGCTAATAGTCCTTCAGCAACTACCATTCCATCATCTACATTAACATCTTCTCCAACAACTACACATGAAGCAGAGTGATAACTTAATAAATGGCTCTTATCTTCTCTCTGTTCTCTTCTGAAACATCTATCGATTGAAAATAATTTAAGAGGAAGCTCTCTCTTTTTCAATAAACTGCTTAGGGTTATAAACCATCCAGAGGTCATATGGCTTCTCAGCGTAAGGGATGTTGACTTTGGAGCTAAGTTTTTAAATTCTGGAAATGCAGTTTCTAAGACCTTCAATCCCATTTCGTTGCTTATATTTAATGCCTTGGCAATTTCAAAAACAAGGTCATCTCCATCGATGATTCCTTTTTTATATTGATGAAGAACTTCTCTCAGTGTCTCTTTTTTACTTTCATCTATATGAATTCCCAATGTTTTTATAATTTCGAGTTTTTCATTACTTAATCCAACGTCTGGCCTTGGTAGTCCTGCTAAGTAAAAGCATCTATCTAAGACAGCCATTGCCTCAGGCCCAAATTGTTTGTAGATTTCTATTTCATCAACAATTATAGGGTTTATCATCTCTTCAAATCCCATTCTTAAATATGCTTGCCTCAATTTCTCTATTGTTTCCATTACGGGATGTGGCTTTCCGTATGTTGGTTTTATTCTTGGATATTTTTTATCTATGTGTTTGTCTTTTATTAGTGTTTTAGTTTCCCTCCATGTTTTTTCAAAATCCTTTTCTGCCATTTTTACGATCTTTTTTGTATCGAATGCCATAATTTTCCACCATTCAATTTATAATAAATATATTAATTTCTAATTAATTTTTTATGTCATTTTATTATTGATTATTATTGATCGTTTTCAGTTTTTAATAAAAATTTTTAATAAATAATAAATTATATATGTTGCTTTTTTTTATTTTTATTTGGATTTTACTAAAATTTTAAGCTGATAAGATCAGGTCTCGGTTTTTTATAAGTGTATTCTTCCTTGCAGAGATTGCAGAGTTCTCTAACTCCTATGTTTATAACATCATCACTTCCTGGCAGTGTTCTGATGAATATCCAATCTGCGTTTATATCGAAGCTTTTAGCAAGATCTTCCAATTTCTTAATAAATTGTTCCTGAAATATTTCCACATCATCAATAAATAATCCTCTGACTGTAATCATTATTCCAACACATCCACATCTTGAAGAGAATACATCAAGTTCTGGAACGAATATTTCTCTTCCAATCATTTTTATAAGAAATTTTTCAATATCATCCCTACTCTCTAAAATTTTTTCTTTTAAACTCAATTTTTCACCTTTAATGCTTTCTCTGCTAGATCTTTGCAGAAATTACATTCACTACATCTTTTATTACAAGATTTCCATTTTTTGATGGCAGAATTTAACATTTTATTATCTAAATAAAAGAAGTGTTGTAATTCTCTTGGACAATCGAGGAGTTCCATTAAGTTACCATCCCATTTTCTCTTTAAGTACGCCAATAAAACTCTTTTTATCCATCCAATTGGATGACTCCTTCCAGAAATTTTAAATATATCGATCATTTTCTCGTAGTGTGTTAAGTCCTCGGGTCTTATAAATGGGCTTTTTATTATTAGCTCTTTATTTTTAACTCTTAGGTTTATGCATTTATTGTAGTAGTAATCATCTAACGCTGGGATGTTTTGAGCATTTGCATGGGAGAAAAAGTTAAAGTGTTGGGTCCTCATTGGACATTTATAAAGACAAGCTTCGTTTACCAGTATTTTTAATTTGCAGTTGATATTATCTTTTATTTCTTGAATAATATCAAAATGCCTATTAATTGAACTATCTAATGTTATTGCGTAAACCTCTTTTTCATCCCAAAATAATGCCTTATCTAAACAGTCAACCAGTGCAATACATGAAACATTAACGTCCAAATCGTTGTTTTTGGCTAAATCCACTAAGTAAGGATCGGAGAGTGCGACACACTCCACGCCTATACTTCTCAATTGATTAAAGATCCAGTTTATGTATGATATGCCGTTTGCGGTTAGATGCGTTCCACCGAGGCATGATGCATTTATAACCACTTCCATTCGAAGGTTATTTTTCTTTACATATCTTATTTGCTCTTCTAACTCTTCAAAATTTGGTTTATGTAATGTTGCTCTTCCAGTTCCTATAAACTCTGAAAAACCCAAGTATATCTCGAATCTCTCCTTTCTTGCTCTTTTATCGTATTTTTTAATTTTTTTAATCTCATTTACAATAACTTTTAGTGATTCAAAATCTCCAGGATGGGGAATTGAGAACAATTTACATCACCATTAAAAATTTATAACATCCAAAATAAATGAGAATTTAATATAATTTAATATAATATAAAATTATAGAATAAATGTTGACTAAGGGTTTAAAAAAGTTTTTTATACAGTATAAAAATAGTATAAAAATATATAAAATGTTAAAACAGGTAATTCCATTTTATTTTTTTATTTCTTGTTTAATAATTCTTTTTCAAGTTCTTTAAATATGTCTATTTTCTCTATCTCTCCTTTTTTGTTTTTGTAATTAAATATAAACTTTTTTATGCCATTTTCTTCGATAATATATTCGGGATTATATCTTAGACGTGTCGCTTTTTTAGATAACTTTACTTTTAATTTTTCTTTTATTTTACCATCTTTCTCTATCACCTCCTTTTCAATAGTATAGTCCGAAATAAAAATCTGAGTTATGCTTTTTTCAAATCCTCCATGTGCCAAGAAATTATCAAATTTAAACTTTTCTTCTTTATCCACTCTAAATTTATAAATTGGAACCCATTTTTTATGGAGTTTTTCGAGTTCTTCAATTCCGTATTCATTTACAAGAATATTTGCTATGTTTCTGATTGAATTCATCTCTCTCTTGACGAATTGAACATATTTATTTTCTCTAAATATCGTATCCGCTAACTCCTCTATTTCTTCTATACTAAGTTCTTCTTTTATATGCTCTTCAAGTTCACAAACTTTTGAAATAAACCAAGCCATAACAAGCGAGTTAAAGTTTTCAGTAAGGAATAGAGGCCGTGTTATGATTTTGTCATTGCAATTTATTTTAATCTTTGATTGAAATATGTTAACGATCTCATCTAAATATGGCTTAATCTTCTTATTTTGTATATAGAATGTTGAATACATTAATGGGAGGGCATAAACAATTGAAGCAATAAAAACATTAATATTTTGCTTAATTGCTTTTAATTCTTTTATTTTTGGATTCATATTTATTTCTTTTTTAAGATTTCCACTCTCTTTTTTGTCTATAAACCCAACTGTTCTTAAAAACTCTACATTTATGCCTTTAAAGTCATAATAGGGTTTTACAATTTCATCTTCAACAATATGGATCGATAGTTTCTCTTTTTCTCTTCCAACATAGGGATCGGAGTTGTAAACAACTAATCTAACCTTATTTTTTATTGCTAATGCTTCTAATAGATCTCTTATTACCCTATAGGTTAAGACGGGCATGTAGTTTAATCCATGTGTTAAGTCCAAATGCACTTCCAAATCTCCATCCAATCTTTTAGACAATTCATAAAGGGCATAAGAATAATAATCGGTTAAATTACCTAAAAATTTGTATGTTCTATTTGTGTCCCTATCAAAAAATGTTCCAACTCCCGGACACACGATTACTTCAAAGTTTTTTATCCCTAATTTTTCTGTTATAAAATCTTCTGTTTTCTCTTTAACTTCTTTTACAATTTCATCATAATTCTCTGATTCTAATTTCGATAGGGTGTCTAAAACCAGTATATAAACTTTATCTGGTTTTATACTCTCATAAATAGCAGACAAAGAACTTTCCGACTCTTTTTCAATCCCATCAAATGAGTAGATAACTTCCTCCCAACGTGAAAAATTCCCCCATGGAGCAATTAATATTTTTTGCATTATTCCACCATCTCTATTTTAATCCAACCTAATGGTTTTTGGGGAATAACTTTTCCATCTTTTGGAGAATATGTGGAGTAAAAGGTTCGTGTAGTTGGAAATTCCAAATAGGTTCTTGCTTTTTCCCAGGCCTTCCTTAATTTGGTATTTTTACCTGCTAAATTGATGAATATTTCTCTAATCCAATTGAAGTTTCTGTTGTTTTTATCATGCTTCCAAAGTAAAGGATAGATGGTTTTATTTAAAAAGCCCCCTCCGAATCCTAAGTTTAAGTATAACGCGTTGTTATTGTTTATCTCATTCAAAAGTTGTTGATAAAACATCTCTACATATAACCTATTTTTGTTTCGTTTTTCTCTTTCTAACTCAAACTCAACAACTGTTTTAGCCATAGAATTGCAGAGATCTTTTAATATATTGAATTTTTCTTCATCATCTTTTGGATTATAATTTGTCTTTAATTTTTTATTGATATTTTTAAAAAATTCATCTTCAATTTTTATATCTATTAAAAATGTCCCTTTTACCATCCCTTCAATATCCGTGGGAACTTTTGGACGCTTGTCTTGTTTAACACTCCATCTTCTTGTATGTATGAATCTAAATTCTCCATCTAAATCCAAACTATCTGAGATTTTAAGATATTTAAAGAAATCTTCATGAATTTTCCCTATTGAATCCTCTACAACTTTTTTTCCTTTATCTCCTTTTCCTTTTAATATATTTACTAATTTATCAAAGTTTCTATCATAATAATTGAATATATAAGCAGTTCTTATTGCCCCTTTTATTGAACTTCCAGGAATGTAGTAGGAGTTATTTTGACTAATAAATTTTTTAACTCTTGTTTTACTTGTACTCTTTATCTCACATTTTATTTTTTTAATAACGTAATCTTCTGGGTTTAAACCTATTCTTTCCAAAACCTTTTTAGCATCTACATCGACTTTCGTATTTATGGTGTTCTGTATGATTAATCGAGAAATTTCATCAACTTTTTTCAAATCATCCAAATCAGAAACTGCCTTTTCCAAATCAACTATGTTAGCCATCTTCTCTTTATCTATGAAATAATCTAATTGGCTATATTCCTCCCCGCAACCGATAAATATGGGACTTTTTAGTGTGCATTTAACTTCCATTGTTATCCCCCTTTAATCCAAATGGCATTAGTATAGGTTTTCCATGGGCATAAACCTTATGTTCAAAACCCTCAGGTGCCAGATCTTCTTCAACTTTTCCTTTAAAGTCATTTTTCACAATTGAACCCTCAGTTAAAGCTAAAATATTCCTTTTTGGAGTGGTTAAAGCTTTTTTACCTTTTTCTAAATTATTTGATGGTTTTGTTAAAATACTTGTTGAGTGTATGTAGCCACCAATTTCAATTAATTTATAATATTCAATATTTTTTACATCATCTTTATCAGGAATTCCCACTCCCAAGAGCATTTTATATTCTAAATTATGATATTTTGAATTTTCATCCAATATTTCATTAAAATCCTTTGGTAGATCAATTATCTCAACCTTCTCAAAAAATCCTGCTCCAATACTTCTTTTACCTCCTAAACCTTCATCCTCTATTAATTTTATTGATGCCTCTAATTTTTTGATAAATTCTCTATCTCCTTTATAATCAATTAAGAAATAAAACTCGACATTTTCATTTAGTTTTATAAATTCGATGTTGTAGAGTTGTCCTCTGCCCTCCATTTTTAGGGTAGTTTCTTTAAGCCGATCTATTGCCACCTTTTGCTCTATTTGCTCTGATATTATGCTAATTTTTGCATGTTTAAGTTTCTCTGCTTTTATACCAAAAATTTTTTTTATTTCTTCAATTTCATTTTTTGAAATAACAATGCTCTTGTTTATTGTTTGATGATCAATAATATCTTTCAAATTTTCTTCAGTCCATTGAAGGTTTCCATCTAACAAGTCCCTATATGCTTTTATCGAGAAAAATTGGATTTTTTTAATGTCTTTTGGTCTAACTCCATTTACTTTTTCTTTTAATATATAAAATCTTGGATGTTCGGGCTTTGGAATTAAATAGATGTTTTTTATCTTATACAGAAGAGAGGATAACTTAATTTCTTTTAGATTTTTAATATTGCTGTTTAAATCATCTTCTCCATATAATTTAACATAGTTATTTACAATCGCAGAAAATAAACTGTTTGAATGCAGTATATTTTCACTTTCCTCTAAACTTAGATTTCCAAAATGGAATTTACTGTTAATTTTTGGTTTCAATACCACAACCTTTTTCATAACTCCCACCACAAAATTAAAAAAGATTTGTTTTTAGTTTTTAGAAATAATAAATTAATAATTCCAAATTTCATTTAATTTTGTTATCAAATCGTCCAAGTTTTTAGCTTCTTTTACCTCTAATTTTTCGTTTTCTCCTTCGTAGTAGTCCTTTGGCTTATTCACAATTTTTAAACTTTCAAATTTAATTTTTCCATAACCTCTACTCCCTGATCCTCCTAAATAATCATCTTCCAACAACTTCATTCCTTCGATGAATTTTTTAATTAAATCAATATCATCTTTTTTATACACGTTGAATACAACCTCAAATTTGAATTCACTATCTTTCACAACTCTCTCTGTAAATCTTGGGTGTTGTGCGGTTCCTTTTACCCTATCAATTATGTTTTCTGCCTTTACTTCTAAATGTTCATATTGTTTTTTTCCTTCTTTTGGAATTAAGTATGCATCTCTAACTATAACCCTTGTGGGCTCTTTTATGTTATCTGATTTATGCGGGCCAAATATTTTGCAAATATAACATTCTCCACAATAGCATGGGATATAGCTATTTTTTTCAGATTTATACAATCCATCTTTTTTCTCTAATAAAGACCTAATTTTACCTTTTAAAGAGCTTCCTGGGATTAATATATTATCAAATGCATCTTTAATAACTGGGTTATCGGTTCCTCCAATTTTTAATGTTTCTTTTGTCCCGCCAATGTGCATTCCGGTTAGTAGTTTGATATTTCCTTCTAAGATTATTTTTCCTTTTAGGGTTAAATTGTTGTTTTCCATATTATCCCCTCCTATCCGTTTATTACATAATTTTTTAATTTTATCAAAAATTATTGTGATTTTGCGTAGATTTTGTGATAAGCAACTAATGCCTCAAAGAATGTCTTAAAGTTTTTAAATTTCTCTTTATCGTTATTTATGGCATCTATTAACTTGCTAAACCTATCCATTAACAATTTTAAAGCAATTTTCTTCTTGTTTGTCTCTTGCCTTGTTCTTCTATCGAATTTACTTGGTTCTTTTCCGTAGTTATAAGCCAATTTTGGCTTTAATAAAACGAGTTCTTTATACCAGTTTTCTTCATTCTCCTTAATTCTTAAAACATAGTCATAGAAGTCCCTCATTTTTGATGATGGGATTTCACTAAACTCTTTTGCCCATTTTTCAGCAATATTTATAACTGTCCTGGCATTGTCATTTTTTATATTCAGAATCACTTCAATTTCTTTTGATAAATTTTCATTATTTTGCATTATTTCACCTCTCCTGTCTATTTTTCAGCTCAACAATTTTTGCAGAGACCTTTAAATCGTTGAATTCTATTTTTAGATTTTTGTTATCATCTTTTATGAAAGTTAACACTTTATTTTTAAGATATTTTTTCAAAAATGCCACGTATTCTTCTGAATCGGAGTAATTTCTACGTAGGTAGTAGAGTGTCCTCCAATAGTAAGGAATGTTCAAAACTACATTTTCTCCCTCTTTTTTTACTATTTTTCCAAGTCGATCTGCGACTATCTGAGTTATATGTAGTAATCTTTTTCTTCCAACTTTTTTAATGGCTCTATCAAATTCTTTCTCCAGATTATCTTCATTAAAGTTTAGAGCTATCTCTTCGTTGGATAATAAAACTTTATCATATATCTCTGGGAGAACACCAATGTCTTTTAATAACTTCATCTTTTCCCATAGATCCCTATCATAAAACACTTCTAAATCCCAATTCATTGGACATTCGAATATTGTTATCGCATTTTTGTCCATTTTCTCTTTTTCATCTTCATTTTCATAGATTACGTTATGCTTTCCTGCTTCTAACTCTTTTTCAGCCATATCTACTGCTTTTCTAAACTCGAATTTTGGATTTATTATCATAACTCCTGCACTTAGGGTTATTTCAGGGTTATAACATACGAATTTTTTAAACTCTTTTCTTATTTCTTTTGCCAATTCCCAAATTTTATTCCATGATCCAACTATTAATGTATCGTCTCCCCCAGAATAAACCAAATAAATATTTTCTGAGTATTTTTTATTAATTAGATGTGGAATATAACCAGTAAAAAACAACGTTAGCATTGAACTTAACGTACTTAATCTTGATATTGATGCCCTATCTCCAAGACCCTCGGTAAATATACTTCCAAGATTATCTACATCCATTTTTAGAATGGCTATCTTTTTGGTTCCAGTAGATTTTTCTGCTAATTCATCAAAATCGATAATTTCTCCGTCTTTTATTGGGAAAGCAATGCTCCAAATTTTGTATGGAATTTCCAATGCTCCTTCCTCTTTTATTTTATTATCTTCTTTGTCGATAACATTTTTTGGTAGATTGTATTTTGTTAAAAAGTAGTCCCCATCTCCAAATGTAATGCCTAAACCCTCGATTTTTCTACCTTTTTCATTTATTCCTTTTATTATACCCCTGATTGCTGGAATATCACTTATTTTAATTAGATCTGGTATTTCAATGCTCTTAATACTCTTCTTTTTAAATTTTGAGAAATCAATTTCTTTTGATTTTTGACATTCTTTTAAGAAGTTTGTTAATTCAACAAAGGAAGCACAGTATTTACAAATTTTTATCTTCTCATCTTGGTAGGGGAGGTAATATTCGGTATCCGTAATTTCTCTTCCACAGATCTTACATTTCTCAGCGATCCCTTCGTTATAAACCTCAAAGATCTCATGAATTTTATATCCAAATCTTTTTAATTTTTTGGTTATTGTTTCATCAGCAACCTCTTTCCATTTGTATGAGAAGTTTGATGTTGCCTGAGATAAAAATTCTGATGGTTTTATATCAACTTTTGCAATAGTTAAGTAGAGATCTGTGTTAAACATCCCATAAAGTAAATCATTAATCCTTTTTTCGAATTCTTCTATTTTTTCTTCAGTTATTTTATAACTTAGAATGTAAAAATGTCCTCCTCCGTAGAATAGGATATTTGTTATTGGTAAATTCAACTCTTTACATATCCACTTTGCAAATATCTCAGTTAAGAAGTCAAGATAAAAACTTCTTCCTTTGAGTGATTTTGCTGCATGCTTTGATGATATTTTAAATATAAATTTTTGTATTCCTGAAATATCTCCATGAATTAAAGAAAACAACGTATATTTTTCCCAAGATTTATTTAATTTTGGATCATATAATCCATTTTTATCTAAAGGAAGTCGTTCTAAAAGTTCTTTCAACATCTCATCAGTTAATACTGCATCAGATTCAACATTTCCTTTATAGATTTGATATAAACAGCATGCAATTGCACAGGTTGTTTTTAAGTGATCGTAGAGGGATATATCAGGCAAATATCCCCCATATTTTTTCCAGTTGGTTGCTGATGGAACACACCAGAAGTATTTTTGAACCAGTTGGTAGAGTTTTTTAAAGTTGTCAATTTTATTGTTAGTTAACTCATTTTTAAATGCCTCATAAAGTTGTTCATAACTTGGATTTGGAGATTTATAAGGAAATATTGTATGGGAATTTATTGCAAGTGGTTGTAGCCCATACTTTCCTCCGTTGTTGTATATTTCAGACAGTTTCTTATCTATAATGTCTCTATCCTTTTCTTCTAATCTAATCAATTCAAAAATTGAGAGTAATCTTTGATCCTCTTTCTTACTTCCTGCCTCACTTTTAAACTCCTCTATCTCCTCTCGCTCTGCACTACTCAGCCAGTCAGCAAGCCGTAGTATGCCAACTAAATCTGTTTTTATGTTGTTATTGTGATGATTTTTTATCAATTCGATAACTAAGTTTTTTATTTCCTCACTAATTCCAAGATTTTTATAATATTCCTCAATAAAAACAGCACCAATTGATTGATGCTTAATGTTTCCATATTTATCCTTCGATTTATCTTTCAATGATTTTATTTCTTGATTATCGACTCTTTGAACAAACTTTCCAATATCATGCAATAAAGCCCCAATTTTTAAGGCAGTGTATTCATCACAATTTCCCATCTAAATCCCCCAAATTTACATTTGTAAAGATAGTATATAAATTAGCTAAATAAATTATCTAATACCTCCTAAACTTACAGTGTTTAAATTCTCTGATGGTAATTGTTTTCCTTCCATCATATATATCTTTTGCGATTCGTTTTGTGGTTGCATATACAGGAATTAAGTTTTTATCAAGTGCAAAATTTACTATTTTATATGTAGCTCCAAAGTCCCCTTGGACTAAAACATAGTCATCTGGTTTAGTATTGTTTTCTAAAAAGTTCTTTATTGGCTTTAAGTAATCATCAATATCAGGCGGAATATTTGACCACAGTTTTTGCAGAGATTTCGGCAAGTAAATAAATTCTTCAACGCCTAAATGTTCTTTTGCATCATTAATCTGCTCTTCTGTAAGTTTGTGAGATAAAATAATTATCATCCTCCTCATATAACTAACCTCCATTATTTTTAATGTTTTTAAAATTTTTATACCTATCATATGCTTTTAAAATCACATTTAGAGGGACATCCATCTTAATATTTGAGATATCTTTATTAAATAAATTTATTATATTTTTTGAAGCAGACAATATCTCTTTTTTTGAATCTGGATTTTGGGATTTCATGTTTTTAAAAATTATAAAGTAGTTCTTATTTAGTTCCTCTAAAATTGGATTTTTTTGGCATAACGATTTATTTAAGAGCATCCACTTAAAAATCCTTTTATATTCTGCATTATTTTTAATTTTATAAGCTTTTGAAAGTTTAAATGTGATGTGGTGAATAAGAGCATTCTGTAATGCATAGAGATCAACAATATCTTCATTTCTCATCATTTTTACTTCCTGAAATGCTTCTTTTAACTCATCAACACAAGAATATTCTTTATTAAACAAGCTTATCAGTTTTTTTAGATTATCATTTGAACATCTATTTTCCCTATGGAGAAGATTGCATTTAACAAAATTCCAGGAGTTTTCATCATCATTTAAGTTGTATGCATCAATTACTTTCTTTACAATTTTGGATTTTAAGATTTTAATTAGTAGGGCAAATGTTCTCTTATCGTTTTCACATATATCGAGTAATTCCTTAACTATTTCTTCTAGATCCCTAACTTTCATATCTTCTAAAACTTTAATTACATCGTTAAGGTCTTTTTCAGGATCTAAACCTTCTCCTCCTTTACTAACATCTGCATGAGCTATTTTATTCCTTTTGTCTCTTAACCTGTTGTAATGAAGATCCCACACTGCTTTAATGTCTGAATGCTGCCTTTGTAATTGAGGATTGTATATAATTCCCTTCATAATCTCTCTGTTCTCATGAATTGGAGGAAGATTGTAGATATTGCACATTTTCCAAAATATTGAGTCAGTTAAACACATGTAGCCAGAACTATATTTTTTATTTTCAAAATTCCACTTAGCCATGGATATTTGAAAATCAAAGTCGGATTTTTCATAATTTAGTTTATTAACAAACTTTTGGAGTTCTGGGATGAAGTATTTTAAGAACTTTCCTTTGTTCTTTTTACTATCAATCAGTGGTTTTAGGTCTTTTACTTCTTCTTTTAATTCTTTTAGGAAGTTAGCATCAATATACTGCGAGATCTTTTTTAATCTATTGGCTATTTCTTTATCCTCCTCTTCCAGTAGTTCTGAGATTAAATATCCATTTCCATAGGTTGTGAATTCATACATTCCTCTAACCCATTCTGAGATTTCGAATATCGGGCTTAAATCAACTACTGGAGCATATCCTAATTCACTCATCACATCCAACATTCCATAATAGATACCCTTCAACTTTACATTTTTAAAGTATCTCATAAACTCTAACATGACATACATAAATAGAGGAATGGATCGAAATGCATGGGTTATGTCTAAATATATTTCATCCCCCTCGTTTATTTCATCTATTAATCCCATGAATATATCAAAATTCTCCCAGATCTCTTCTCTATTAATCCCATATTTGATTATCTTGCATTTAGATCCTCCAGTAGCATTTTTGTTGATCTTTTGTAGATATTTGTCAATAACTTCCTCTACCTTTTTTAGATCGTTTTCTGAGAGAGCGTAATGACTATGTTTTGATTCCCCCACTTTTTTTCCTATTTCTATCCAATATTCTTTATCAAATTCTTTTACTTCATTAGCATAATATCGATAGAGCTCTTCCCACATTGATCTCGCAGTTCCAACTACAATAACTTTATCAACCTTTAATGTTTTAGTTAAAATAGATAATATAAATGGGCTGGTTTCTTCTTTCCCATTGAGAACATATTTTGCAGTGTTGTATTTCCTTTTGGATACATCTTTTTCTTCTGCACTTTTTCCAACGCCGAGAGGTGCTATTAAAACTTTCAACATTTCACCTTCGCTCTTTTCATTCAGGTTGTGATAATTTGTAGAACCTTACCCATAATAAAGAACTAATATATATACTTAACGGTCTGCTGAAGATTTAATATATTTTAATATATCGATAGATATTATAGATCTAGAAATAAGTTCAAACAAAGTTAACAATAAGTTTTTAAATTTTAATTTTTAAATAAGCTTTAATATTAAATATTAATTCTATCGTAAATTTTGATAATCTTAGTTTTAATATGTTATTATTATGTTATTATATTTGAAGTTTTGATGTTAAGTGCAAGATATTTTAATAAAAGTTTTGATGTGAAGGATAATTTTTGACATTAGATACACTCGACAAAAAATTATAAAATTAAAAAATTTAATAAGTGATAAAAGAAAAAAGAAGAAACAGACGGTAAGTTCGTGGTGATTATTGATGATAATTAAAAAAATAAAGATGAGTTCTGAACCTCTAAGTGTTTATGAGCAAATTAGAGGAGAGAATACCTTTTTATTAGAGTCCGCTGAGGGAGTTCCAAAAATAGCAAGATATTCTATCTTAGGAAAAGCAGAGGGAAAATTAACATTTAAAAATGGTAAATTGGAAGTAGATGCATTTACAGAATTTGGAGAGTTAGCAAAAGAATTAGAAGGAAAGTATGAATGCCCATTAGATGCTTTAAGAGAAGTTAGAAATCATTATTTAAGATTTATAGATATATCAAACATTGAGCCAATTCCAAGATTTAAAGGAGGGCTTGTCGGATATTTAAGTTATGATATTATAAGATACTGGATAGATCTCTCTGAAATCCACCCAAAGCCAATAAACGACCTAAACTTTCCAGATGCGGAGTTTTTTATAATAAAGGACTTTATCTCCTACGATTTAAAGGAAGGGGTTGTTAACTTAGTTGCAGAAAGTAAAGAGGGCATAGATCATTTGAAAGATATTGTAGAGAGGTCAAGAAGTATTAAAATTAATAAAAATAATAAAAATAATGAAGATAATGTCAAAGATAAAAACCATGAAGAAAATTTAAAAATAAAGTCGAATATGAGTAAAGAGGAGTTTATAGAAGCAGTAAAAAAGGCAAAAGAGTATATTTTCTCTGGAGATATTTTCCAGGTTGTTTTATCAAGGAGGATAGAGGTTGATTTAGAAAACTTAGATCACTTAGAGATCTACAAAAAAGTTAGGGAGATTAACCCTTCTCCTTACATGTATTATTTGGACTTTGGAGATAGAAAAATTATCGGTTCCTCTCCGGAAATACTGGTTAGAACTAATTATACAAACAATAAAAGATTGGTTATAACGCGACCGATTGCTGGAACTATAAGAAGAGGAAAAACAGAAGAGGAAGATAAAGAATTGGAAAATAAATTATTAAATGATGAAAAAGAGAGAGCTGAGCACGTTATGCTTGTTGATTTAGCAAGAAATGATATTGGAAAGATCTCAAAATTTGGGACTGTTGAGGTTAGCGATTTTATGACCATAGAAAAATATTCTCATGTTCAACATATTGTAAGTAATGTGATTGGAGAGTTAAAAGATAATTACGATTCCTTCTTGGCAGTAAAAGCTACATTTCCAGCTGGAACGTTGAGTGGAGCTCCAAAGGTTAGGGCTATGGAGATCATTGAAGAACTCGAAAAAACATGGAGAGGACCTTACGGAGGAGGCATTGGATATTTCGGATGGGATGATTTGATGGATCTTGCAATAACCATAAGAACCTTTGTAGTATCAAAAAATAAAGGATATATTCAAGTAGGAGCAGGAATCGTAGCTGATTCAGTCCCAGAAAACGAGTGGAAAGAGACAGAAAGAAAGGGAATGGCTAATGTTAAAACGATTGAAACCCTAATAAAAACTAAAAATTAGAAACAAAATATTGCTCAAAATATTTATCCAATAACCGCATGTTTTAAAGCATCTTTACAAATACAGTCCCTTTCTCCGAAGTTGTAGTTTACAAATTCCTCAACTATATTTAATATCTTATCTTCCATCTCTTTTATTGTAGATAAGACCTCATCAACGGTTAAAATGTTCTTTGAAATACCACATGCATAGTTAGTTATACTGCACAGTGAGGTGTAGCATATTTCCAACTCCCTCGCTAAAACCACTTCTGGATAGCCAGTCATTCCTACAACATCTCCCCAATTTTTATATATCTCTATTTCTCTCTTTGTTTCGAATCTCGGCCCTTCAGTGCAAACATAAACCCCTTCTCCGTAAGCGTATTTCCTTTTTTCCAGTATTGATTTTAAAACATTTCTAAGTTGTGGGCAGTATGGCTCTGTCATATCAATATGAACAACTTTTCCACAATCGTAAAATGTTTCTTCTCTTTTTTTAGTAAATTCGATAAAATCATTTGGTATAAAAAACATTCCTGGCTTTAAATCGATTTTTAGAGAACCAACAGAATTTATAGCCAAGATCCTCTCTACTCCAAGCATTTTTAAAGCGTATATGTTTGCCCTATAATTTATTTTATGAGGAGGTAAGCTATGACTTGCTCCATGTCTAAATAATAAAACAACATCACTTTCTTTATCAATAATGACTTTTGCTTTCCCATATTTTGTATTAATCACTTCCTCTTTATCTCCTTTCAAAATTCCTGCAATTCCTGTTCCGCCTATTATTCCAATCATTCTTCCACCAAGTTAGCGAGTTTTTCTATCTCCTTTATTCCCTTAAAAAATTCTTTTATGTATAAATGTTCATTTTTTGAGTGTGCGAGTTCTAACCTTCCAACTCCATATATTATGGCATCAGCGTTTAAAAATTTGTTGAAGTAGAAAGCTTCACACGTGGCATTAAAAAATGATATGTCAAAATTATCTGATAATTTTTTCAACAATTCCTCATTTTTTAAAATGTAAAAGTCAGCAAAATTTCTATTTTTAACCAAACCTGCTTTTATTTTGTTATAATATCCTTTTTTAGATAAGAAATTATCGATCTTTTTTATGAGATCGTTTTCTACACTGCGAACATCAAATAAAACACTCGCATAGTCAGGAGTGATATTGCTTTGAACTCCTCCCTTTACAATTGTTGGTGTTATGGATGAATAATATGTTTTTTCGAATTTTATGCTTTTTAATGGGATATTTTTAATATCTAAAACCACTTTACTTATTATTTCTATTGGGTTAGTGGATGATGGAAAAGACGCATGTTTCGCTTCTCCAAAACACTCTACCATATATTCAAAACGACCTTTATGTCCAATGCACACTTTTAAGTCGGTTGGTTCTCCAACTATAACGTTGAGAGTTCTTTTTTTAATATTCTCTTTAAATTCCTTATGATTTTTTAAATACTGACAAAATTTACAAATCCCTTCAGATTTCGTTTCTTCATCTGGGGAGATAACCAATAAGGAATTTTCAGTAGTTAAAAAAGCGTGCATCATTAAAATTACATTTCCTTTTGCATCTATAACTCCTGTTCCATATATTTTATCCTCTTCTCTTTTAAACTCCCTCTGAAATTTAACAGTATCGATATGTGAGTTAAATATTTTATTGATCTTTTTTAACTCTCCTTTATATGCAATAAAACATCCTTCTATTATTTTATTTTTTATTCCAAGGTTGTTAAATAGATCTGATAGATATTTAAACGCTTTTTTTACTCCTTTTTCGTTATCTGTTCTAATTTTTACTAAGTCCTCTAAGATTTTTAAATAGTCCATAATATTCCTCCAAATATGATTTTAATAAAGTATTAAAAATTAATTAAAAATTAAAAAATAAACTTTACCTCTTCTCCTATTAACGCCTCTAAATCAACATCCCTACTTTTAAATTCAAGCATTGCCGTTGAATATCTTTTACAGGAGTAAGTTCTCCACGGAGGGAGAGTTGTGGTTTCAACCACCCTGTTCTCATCAATAAAAATAACATCTATGGGATAACGCATGAAAAATGCGTGGATAGATACTTTTCTCTTTTTATATAGAAAGAGCATAGCCCTATCTCCTATATCTCTCATCATTAAACCAATTGCTCTCTTAATAAAGTTATCTGCCAATATAACATCAAATTCTAATTCTCCTATTTTCACTTTTTTAATTTTTTTTCTAATTTTTACAGATTTGGAATTATTTTGCATTTTTTTCACTTTCTTTCTTTTCATATGGAACCGGGATGTAGTAAACGGATGGTTTTGATCCCATTGGTTGAGGGTAGAGCTCTAATAACTCATAAACTTTCCTTGGGACGTTTGTATTAACTTCAATCCCAAGTTCTTTTAGTTTATTAACGGTTAATGGATAATCGTGAGTCCATCTTCCTTCAGTTAATTTTTTTGCTATGTCTTTTGATTTCTCCTCTCCATATCTATCTTTTAACAACTCATAAACAAATTCATACATCTGCTTAATTGCTTTTTTAGATATGTCAACTAAGATCAGTGTTTCATCACTTACCTTCTCTCCCTTTCTGTAATATGTTTCCAATATTGAAGCGGCTGGATACTGCCCAATCTGTGGATCTACTGGCCCCATAACCGCGTTTTTATCGATCAGTATCTCATCTGCTGCAAGTGCAATTAGCGATCCTCCACTCATCGCATAGTGGGGAATTATAACTGTTGTTTTTGCCTTGTGTTCTTTTAATGCTAATGCTATCTGTTCACTTGCCAAAGCCAAACCTCCTGGAGTGTGTATTATTAAGTCAATAGGCATATCCTCGGGGGTTAAACGTATAGCCCTTAAAATTTCCTCACTATCTTCAATAGTGATGTATTTATATAATGGAATTCCTAAAAAAGTTAACGCCTCCTGTCTGTGTATCATTGCAATAACTCTCGTTCCTCTTTCTTTCTCAATCTCTTTAATACATCTCAATCTTCTCATTATCTTGTATCTTAGCATCATCTCAGGATATATAAATAAGAAAAATAAGAAGAAAAAGAAAAACAAGTCCGTCGATGTCATCTCATCCCCCTTGATTTTTGTGAGGTAAATTATTAATATAACCTAATAAATATAAATATAGTTGCCCCTTATCATCACTAAATTGGTGATTATTATGAATAAGATTGGATTAACTCCAATAAAAATAAAGACATTTTCAAAGATTAAAACTTACGATGATACAATTCCATCATTAAAGTATGTGGTTATAGAGCCAGCTGGCTTTCCTATAAAAATGGGAAGCGAGAACGTCAGCGTATCTGCTGAGGATCCTGTATTATTTAATATTTACGCGAGAGATCAATGGATTGGAGAGATTGTTAAAGAAGGGGATTATCTTTTTGATAATTCGATAATTCCTGATTATGCATTTAAAGTTCTCTCTACATATCCAAAAGATGGAGGGATGATCACAAGCGAGACGGTTTTTAAACTTCAAACTCCAAAAAAAGTTATAAGAACACAATTTAAAAAAGCTAAGTTTAGCGAGATCGTTGGGCAGGAAGAGGCAAAAAAGAAGTGTAGAATAATTATGAAGTATCTGGAAGATCCAGAACTCTTCGGGGACTGGGCTCCAAAAAATGTTTTATTTTACGGCCCTCCCGGAACTGGGAAAACACTTATGGCAAGGGCACTTGCTACTGAGACGAATTCTTCATTTATATTGGTAAAAGCTCCTGAATTGATAGGAGAGCATGTCGGAGATGCTTCTAAAATGATCAGGGAGTTGTATCAAAGAGCATCAGAAAATGCTCCTTGTGTTGTATTTATAGATGAGTTGGATGCAATAGGATTAAGTAGGGAGTATCAATCACTTAGAGGAGATGTTTCTGAGGTCGTTAATGCACTTTTAACAGAGTTAGATGGTATCAAAGAAAATGAGGGAGTTGTAACTATTGCTGCAACCAACAATCCTGCAATGCTCGATTCAGCAATTAGAAGTAGATTTGAGGAGGAAATTGAGTTTAAGCTTCCAGATGATAAAGAACGATTAAAAATTATGGAACTCTATGCTAAAAAGATGCCAATTCCAATTAAAGCAAATTTAAAGGAATTTGTAGAAAAAACGAAAGGATTTAGTGGCAGAGACATTAAGGAGAAATTTTTAAAGCCAGCCCTCCATAGGGCAATATTAGAAGGTAGAGATTATATAAATAAAGAAGATTTAGAGACCTCTCTCAAAAAATTAAAGGTTAATCAAAAAGAAGCTCCAACTCATCTCTACTTATAATTTACTCACTTAAATTCATCAAGATAATCCCAGTTCTCAATAAGATAATCTTGAACTAACCATAACTCTTTTCTATTCTTCTTATATAGATCTACAAGTTTTTTTATTGTTTCTTTATTTTTTCTTTCAAAAATCTCATCCAATATCAACGTTAACGCCTCAATTATATTGGAATCGTTAAAATCCAGATCCATTTTTAACATCTCAACTATAACCCTTAAAAGTTCTTCATCTTTTGCATTTTTAACAAAACAGTTTCTAAGAAAAGAAATAAGGGTAAAGATATGTTTTTTCTCTATTGGAATTAGTTTTATTATACCAATAGCTCTATATATTAAACTATCTACATCAACAAAATAATCCCATAAATAGTTTTTAACAACCAGTTCCTTTAAAATATCCAATAACTCTTCTTTTGATTTATTTTTTAAATTATTAAATATTTCATCTCCATCAATGTAGTTATTATTTTTATAGGCCTCTATTAACGCATATCCATGCTTACAGTTGAATCTATAAGGGCATGAACATATAGAAGAGTGATCTTTCAGATCTACCTTAACCCTATAAAGTTCAGATCCAAAAACCTCTCCAAAAAGATGATCTCCAAATTTAATACAGTATTTAACCAAATTATTTCTATAATATGCTTTTCCCCTCTCCACAACTCTACTATCATACTTCATAATCTCACGTTTTGTTTATCGGTTCTTACTTCTTTATTATTTTATTTTTATTCATATTTTGTTTTTTTGTTATTTTATTTTCATTATTTTTATTTATTTCTCTTATTTTTCCACGATTTCCACGATCTCTCCATCTTTTAACTTAACGATTTTTGAAGCGTATCTTGTTAACTCCTGCTCGTGTGTAACCATAATTATCGTTATCCCTTTTTCATTCAGTTCTTTTAGAATATTCATAACAACTTCTCCACTTTTACTATCTAAATTTCCTGTTGGTTCATCCGCAAATATTATTTTTGGGTCATTTGCCAAAGCCCTCGCTATTGCAACTCTCTGCTGCTGTCCCCCACTTAACTGATGTGGGTAATGATTGATTCTTTTTTCCAACCCCACCATCTTTAAAAGTTTTTTTGCCTTTCTTCTCCTATATGTTTTATCTTTTTCATCGAGCATCATCGGAAGTTCCACATTTTCTAAAGCGGTTAATGTCTTTATTAAATGGAACTGCTGGAACACAAAACCCCCAATTTTCCTCCTAAAAACTGCTCTTTCGTTTTCACTCATGGAGCTTGTTTTTCTTCCCTTGTAGTAAACTGCTCCCTTTGTAGGGACATCTAAAAGACCCAAAATATTTAAGAGAGTAGATTTACCACAACCACTCGGTCCCATTATCATAACAAATTCTCCTTTTTCAATCTCCAAATTAATATTCTTTAAGGCAATGGTTTTCGCTTCTCCTTTTCCATAAATTTTCCAAACATTTTTAACTTTTATCAATATTACTCCCCTCTTAATGTTTCTATAGGATTTAGTTTAGCTCCACTCCTTGCAGGGAAGTATCCACTAACTACTCCAACTAAAAAGGAAAATATTAATACCCCAACAATTAGTTCCCAAGAGATCCATGCATTTACCATCAAATACCCAAACTTATGAGCAAGCGACTCTACAAATTTAGCAAGCACTATTCCCAAGATCAAACCGATCATTCCACCGAAAAGCCCTAAAAATCCCGACTCAACAACAAATATTGCCAAAATATCCGTAGTTTTAGCTCCCAGTGCTTTTAAGATTCCAATATCCTTTCTTCTTTCCAAAATACTCATGTGCATTGTGTTTGATATGCCAACAGCTCCAACAAGTAAGGAAATTCCTGCCACACCAACTACAAAGATTGTTATAACTCCAAGAACTGATCCTACGGTTTCAGCAAGCTGTTCCGCAGTTAAAACTGAAAAATCATCACTTCCAAAAGATTTTTTTAAGGCCTTTTTAATTTCATTTGCGACTTCATTTATATCCTCTCCCTCTTTTACTGTAACAGTAATAAAATTATATTTTCCCTCATTTCCAAATAACTTCTCTCCAATATCAATATTTAATAAAACGGAATTGTCATCTTGCTGATTTCCTACAGGTTTTAAAATTCCAACAACTCTAAATTTCTTGTCTTTAATTTTTATAACATCTCCAATTTTTATTTCTCTATTAAATAAATCATGAGCGGTTCCATATCCAATAACACACGCATATTTGTCATTATCGCTTAACCACCTTCCTTCGTCTATCTCATAACCACTTCCCTTATACACCTTTTTTAATTGGGAAGGTTTCGCATAATAATAGGAGACAAACTTCTTTTCTCCGTTGTATTCAATCTCACAACCTCCATACCAACCATACATCACTGCATCAACGCCTTTAACATTCTCAATTGCTTTAACATCTTTTTTAGTAAAATAATGAGATGGAGGAACTCCAAATTGCTTCATTGGAAGAATCGTTATTTTATTTGATCCGATCTTCATCATTTCTTCTTTTATATAGTTTTGAACTCCATAACCAAGAGATATTAAACTAACCATCGCTAAAACTCCAATAACTATTCCAATAATCGTTAACATGCTCTGCGTTCTCTTTTTTGAAATATTCTTAAATGCAAAAGCAACGATGTCATCAATTTTCATAACCACTCCCCAAAATAGCCATACTATATAAATTATTATGAACAAGATCTTATATATAGATTGAGATAGAGAGGGAAAAAATGAACAGAGAAAAAGCTATTATCTACCTTTTTCTACCTTTTTGCATATTTTCCCTAATACTTCCAACCTTTGGTTTGCAGGTTGGGGAGGTTGAGTATCAGCCGAGTGTTATTCATCCTGGGGATGATGTGGATTTGTGGGTTAAGGTTACGAATGATAATTATAATCATGAACTTAAAAATATTGTGGTTGAG
>Ga0256843_1000968_pt1 | contig 23514 bp, 22 predicted proteins | sample AlvinellametaG_FD_191572 | JGI IMG/M metagenome (GOLD analysis project Ga0256843, IMG submission 191572) | Pompeii worm associated microbial communities from hydrothermal vent at the East Pacific Rise, Pacific Ocean - Alvinella | ecosystem: Host-associated > Annelida > Integument > Unclassified ... | reverse complement strand
ATAAACGTATCTTCGGTGAAAAAAATCAAGAAACTTCACCTAAATCCGATTTTGAAAAAACCATTGATGAGATTGTAGCGGATAAGGATAATTTGATTGCTTAGTTTCTCGCAAAGACGCAAAGACGCAATTGGTGCTGGCGCAATTTTTATGGCTCGCAAAGGCGCAAAGTCGATAAGGTATTGCTCACAAAGCTAGATTCTATCTGTCATGGCGATGAACGAGAAACGAGTGAAGTGGCAATCTCTATGAATTAAATACTGTTGTTTTTTGAAGCTTGTTATATTGTAACACAAAGCTCCGCAAAGATAGTACAGAGATACACAAAGAACCATTGACTATATGAAACTAAGACAAGCATTCCGGTTCCATAAAAGCGGTAGGCTGGCGTGTCAGTCATCTATTTGCCTATTATAATATAGAAAATGATATTTTTAGGGGAGCATATCACTAGTTCGTGCAGAAAAATGTAATAATTTACAAAAGTTCATACGAAAAAATGTAGTTCAGAACAGAAACTCGTACGAAAAAGTGTGATGATTAAGAGTCTTTTACGCTTGGAATTTAGAGCTAAGTTGCAAACCGGGGGAGCTTAAATGAACTTAAATAAGTTTGCAAAGCAAACTCTTGGGCAAAAAACTTATAATGCTTATATGTTTTAATTTTTATGTAAGTTTAGAATTGAACGAAATATATTAAGATTTCTTTTCGTTATACACCGGTAACATAAACATACAAATCAATCCGAATACAATCACAAGTAAAGTTTGTGCTGTCCACATCAGTAGTCCGAAAGCTGTACCGGTTTCCAAGGAAATGCCGTATAAAGCAAGTGCTTCGGCTACAAAAACCGGATAGATACCAAAACCTCCGTTGGAAATAACCATGGCAATACTTCCGGCAATAAATCCCACCAAAACAGGTTCGATTCCCAAAGAACGGGTTTCGGGGAAAGCCAATAATACCACCCAAAACATGGCAATATATAAAATCCAAATAAGAGTGGTTTGCAGGATAAACCACCATTTATGGGGCATCATCAGGATACTTTTCATACCTTGTAACAACCCGTGGATAAATTCACGGATTTTGAGAATAAATGGATGTTGAGATTTTTTTAATTGTTTGAATATTAAATACATAATACCCAAAAAACCTAAGGTTTCCATTCCTAAAAAAATAGGGTTTTTGGGAAGTTTAGGGGCTATCATTTCATATATTAAATCAAACTGTAAGAAGAAAGCCAGTGCCATAAAGAAGAGTAAAAATACGATATCTGCCATTCGTTCGGCAACGATGGTGCCAAAAGCTTTTTCAAATTTAATTTCTTTTTCGTATTTCGCCAAACTGGCAGCACGTCCTACTTCACCGGCACGCGGTACGACCAAATTGAGCAAATATGAGAGCCCAACTGTGAGTACCAAATTGGTTTTCTGCGGATAATAATCTAATGTTTCCAATAGATAATCCCAACGATAGGCACGGATAATATGACTGATTAATCCGAATATCAATGAAAGCACCAACCATTTGAAGTCGGCGTTTTTGATGCCGGCAAAAATTTCATCGAGTTGTTCATCAGTAAAGCCCGAAAGATAATAATAGAGGATAAGGGCTCCAATCACAAAGGGTAATATGATCTTCAGTGCCTTTTTCAAATTATTTGAGAGAATTGGTTTCTACATTGGGAAAGATGATAGTAGGTTTATATTTTTTAGCTTCGTTCATTTCCATCCAGGTGTAGGAGATAATAATCACTACATCACCTTTTTGCACACGGCGGGCGGCAGGCCCGTTCAAAGTGATTTCACCGCTGCCGCGTTTGCCTTTGATGATATATGTCTCGATACGTTCGCCGTTGTTGACATTGACTATTTGCACCTTTTCTCCTTCTATCATATTAGCGGCTTCTACCAAATCGGCATCAATGGTAATACTTCCGATATAATTGAGTTCGGCACCGGTAACTTTTACTCTGTGGATCTTGGATTTAAAAATTTGTACTAACATCGCTGCAAAGATAAATATTTATATGAAAACAAGGACAAGAATTGTGCCGAATTAATTATCTTTGGACATTATAAAGTTATATGAATCGAAATGATAAATTTGATAGATGTTTATTCTGTTGAATATCAACAAGTTTTGAGTTTAAGGTATGAGGTTTTACGAAAGCCTTTGGGAAGAAATTTGTCAGCACAAGATACCGCTAATGACCCAAACGAATTGATTGTGGTAGGAGTGGAAAACGGACAGGTTGTCGCTACTGTACAATTGCGTCCTCTATCCGTCAAGACGATAAAATTACGGCAAATGGCGGTAAGTCCCACCCGGCAGTTAAAAGCTTGGGGGAGGGAGCTCTTGCAATTTGCAGAAAATACGGCTCATGAAAGAGGATATACAAAAATTGTTTTGCACGCACGTGAAACAGCCGTGGATTTTTATAAAAAATCAGGCTACCGTATTGTTTCGGACAGATTTATGGAGGTAGGAATACCCCATTATAAAATGGAAAAACAATTATAAACATCGATTTATCGATTCATCAAATTATCATATCATCAATAATTATGAAGATATTAATTTTATGTACCGGCAATTCCTGTCGCAGTCAAATGGCAGAAGGTTTTTTAAAGGCATTTGATTCAAATTTAGAGGTTTATTCCGCCGGCACGAATCCATCGAAAGAAGTACATCCGAAAGCCGTGGAAGTCATGGCTGAATTGGGCGTGGATATCAGTCGTGGAAACCCCGAAAATGTTGACAAATACGTAGCACAAGCTTTTGATTATGTCATCACGGTTTGCGATCATGCCAAGGAAACCTGTCCGGTTTTTGCCGGTGAAGTAAAATATCGTTTACATATCGGTTTTGATGATCCGGCAGATGCTACCGGAACAGAAGATGAGATAAAAAAAGAATTTCGTCGCGTACGCGACGAAATTCTAAGAGATTTCTTTGCTTTTTATCAAAAGACTATTCGAAATAATGATTGAATTCCATAAATTTTTTGAGTAATATATTTTGATATTTTTTGCCGTCTTCTACAGTTTTTACAGCCATTAAGCTGTGCATTTCATCTTCAATATTGTGAAAGAAAGTTTGTATTTGCTGTAAGGTTTCTGCTTTATAATTTTTGTTGAGTAATATGCCTCTGGCACTGTTGAAAACATCTTTACCCAATTGGTGGTATGCTTTGATATCTTTTAAGTCTGATTTTTGTAATTTTTTTTGAATTTGACGAATTTTATTCATGTCAGTATCGGCTAATTTCCATTTTGCACCCTTGTTGAGTTGTAGTTTTCCGCCCATCATATTGTGTTCTTTTTTGTGTCCATCCATTTTTGCACCGAAATTTCTTTCGTAGAGAGCAGAAGCTATGGCTTTGAGTTTGTCGTCGCCGATGGGTAAAGGGGGCATCAGATTGAAACGGCGAACCGCACCGGGCATCAAAATTTTGTTTTCATCAGGTTTGTTTACCCAATTGACTACTGCTTGTATGAATTCCTCTTTGTCGGGATAAGTGGACTTATAGTGTTGTTGCACGTTGGCCATAGGAGGAGCAATTATTTGGTCACGTTTGGACGGATCGGGTTTTTCAAAATGGCAAGAAAAACAAAATTGTTTCATCATGGTATAACCGTCTTGTTCAGAAGAAGTTATATTGCTTGCTTGGGCGGTTTCAGGTGTACTTGTAGTAGTCGCTTCACTTGAAACGGATTCTTTTTTCGATGTTTGCGTGCTGTTGCAGGCAGAAAATAAATATACTATGCTAAACAGCAAAATTAATTTTTTCATGAGGATGGGTTTGTAAAATTGAAATTCAAACAAATATAGGAAATGAATAGGGATAAAAAAGGATAAATATTAGGTTTTGTTAAATCTTAATTTAATTTTAAGATAAATCGTTTATAAATTTTACTTTTCCCAATTGATCTTTCTTGTCGCTACCCAACAGCATTTGTTTGGGGGGAAAATAAAAACGGTAAGTATTTTTTTTATTTCGATTGTTTTCCATTGTTTCTATGATTTCAGTAAATGACAAGTGTGATGTGTCAAAAATTACCAAAGAATTTTCAGGGAAAGAGGAGGATGTATTTGAAATTTTTTTCAATTCTTTATAATAATTTTTTATTGTTTCAAAATGTTGTTTCTTGCCAATAAAATAATAAGCATGAAGTTTTTTGTTAGAGGTGTTGTTTTGATTTTTTTTAATTCGTAGTTTTAACCATAGTTTAAAAAATTGTTTCATTGCCCATTCCAAGACCGGAAAACTGTAAAAATGTTTGCGGTAAAATTGAAAAGTCGTATTTAAAAAATTATTGAGATAATTGGCATCTTGTTGACTGCTTTCTCCTTTAAAATGGATAATTTTTGCCGAAGGCAGATAATAATTTTTTTGGCCGGTTTTCCATATTGTGTATGATAAATCAATGTCTTCTCCATACATAAAATAACGTTCGTCAAAACCACCTGCTTGTTCGTATGTTTTTTTACGCATAAACATCAAGGCGCCGGTTAGTACCGGAACTTCACCGCTTTCATTCTCGGATAAATGTCCGGCATAATATTGATTAAAAGGTTTGAAATTCAGTATTTTGTATAGCTTTGTCAGTTTGCTGAATGCCACGATAGGAGTTGGAATTCCGCGTTTGCTTTCGGGCAGGAAATGGCCGGTGCCGTCTATCATTTTGCCACCGATGATACCAAAATCAGGATGTCTATCGGCCAATTTTTGAAATTCGTCCAGCAGATTTTCGCTAACCAAAGTATCGGGATTTAAAATCAATAGATACTCACCTTGGGCTTGTTTAACCGCTCGATTATAAGCTTTGGCAAAACCGGAATTTTCGTCAAACCACAAGAATTTTACCGCAGGATATTGGTCTTTGAAATATGCCTTACTGCCATCGGTAGAATTATTATCCGCTACAATGATTTCAGCATCCTTACCGGCTATGGCTTTTTGCACCGATTGCAAGCAAGCATCGACAAAATATTTGACGTTGTAGTTGAGGATGATGACGGAGTATTTCATGTGTTTAAACCATATAAGCGATATGAGTTTTTTCCAGAGAGTCTGCTTCGCAACTCCCGACCTTATGCTGTGCGAAGTTTGCAACTTCGCTAAGCAATGCGAATTTATTTATTGTAAACAAAGATACGGGAATTTTTAAAATAGGCTTGTGCGAAGTTCTAAACTTATCTTTCCATAAATCCTCATTACTAATGATGGTTTTCGGGTATTTTGGTCATTACTAATGAGAAAAAAAAGAAACACGGATAAATCACATGTCCCGATTCTTATTTTTTTTGTAAATTGCTATCATCTAAAATTAATCTAAAAATATAACGATACTATGGCTTCACATAAACACAATCCTGCTAAGGAGATACAAGATTTACAATTTTTCGGAGAATTTGGAGGGGTTAATCCTTCGATATCCGATTCGGCTACTTATACTTTCATGAAAGCCAAAACTATGTTAGACACTTTTGAAGGTAATACAGATGGGTGTTATTTATATTCACGTCATACCAGTCCGAGCAATCATTATTTGAGTATGGCATTGGCCAAGATGGAAAATACCGAATCGGCTAATGTTGCCGGTAGCGGAATGGGTGCCATTACACCGGTAATTTTGCAATTGGCACACGCGGGTGACCATATTGTTTCCAGTAGAACTATTTATGGTGGAACCTATGCTTTTTTAAAAAACTGGGTGCCGAAATTTAATATCGAAACTTCTTTTGTCGATATTACCGATTTGGATAAAGTAGAAGCCGCCATTAAACCTAATACAAAAATGATTTATGCCGAAACTTTAAGCAATCCGCTTTTGGAATTGGCAGATGTGGAAGGCTTGTCAAAAATTGCCCAAAAACACGGTGTTCAGTTAGTGATTGACAATACTTTTACGCCACTGATTTTTACGCCGGCTAATATGGGTGCTGACATCGTTATTCATAGTTTAACCAAGTTTATCAACGGTACCAATGACACCGTAGGTGGTGTAATATGTGCTTCCAATGATTTTATCAATGAGCTGAAAAGTGTGATTGACGGCAGCAGTATGTTGTTGGGGCCAGTGATGGACAGTTTACGTTCGGCACAGATTTTAAAAAACTTGCGTACTTTACCTATCCGTATGATGCAACACAGTAAAAATGCGCAATATTTGGCAGAACGATTAGAAGCTGACGGATTGAAAGTAAAATATCCCGGCTTAAAATCACATCCGCAACATGATTTGTACACCCGTATGATGAACAGAGAATTCGGTTATGGCGGTATGATTACCATGGATTTAAAAACCGGTGAAATGGCTACGGAATTTATGGAAAAATTGCAAGCAAAGAATGTCGGATATCTAGCTGTAAGCTTAGGTTTTTACAAAACTTTATTCAATGCACCCGGCAAAGGAACCTCTAGTGAAGTTCCTGAAGAAGAACAAGCGGAAATGGGTTTGTCGGACGGTTTGATACGTATGTCCATCGGTTTGGATTTTGATATAGAAGACACCTATCGCAAGATGAAAGAAACTTTGCACGAAATCGGTTTTTTTGAAGGAAAATTACAAAACCAATAGACTTGATTTATGTTTGAAAGTTTAAAAACTTTTGACGGAAAACTTTCGCAATACATCTATCTGCATCGCCCTGCCGGTGCAGATAGTTTTTTGTTGTGGGCGACTAACAATGCTACTGCTATTACATTTGCTTTTATATTGGTGTTGATTTTTTTGTATTTTGTAAAAAAACGTCAAAAATATCTCTATGCAGCCGTTAATATATTGATAATTATAGGATTGAGCGCTGTTGTAAGTAATTTGTTAAAGATGATAACAAAGCGTTTGCGTCCGTATGATGTGTTTGATAATATGGTGCTTCACAGTAGTATTGGAGCAGGTGGATACAGTTTTCCATCGGGACATACAACCGAGGTTTTTGCTTTGTCAGTAGCTGTTTTTTTATTACTTCGTAATCCTTATTTGCGTTGGTTATCCTTGTTTTGGGCATTGTTGATTGCCTATACTCGCATGGCGTTTGGCGTACATTATCCTTCGGACATTTTGGGAGGAATTCTAATAGGAAGTTTAACAGCTTGGTTTTGGTTGCGATGGACGCCTTTGAAAGATTTTTTTAAAAAGCTTACCGTGTAAACACCAACCGGTATTCCTCCGATAGACTGGCATCGTAAGCATAATCTTCCCAGTCAAATAATTTGAGTTCTTCCGGCGTGTTAATGTTATTTAGAATAATGAAACGCGTCATTAATCCCCGGGCAATTTTAGCATACAAACTTATCGTTTTCAGTTCGCCGTTTTTGTATTCTTTAAATATGATATTATATACCGGTACTTTTAATTGTTGGGTATCAATGGCTTTAAAATATTCTTGGCTGGCTAAGTTGACTAAAAAATCACCTTTTTTCATTTCTTTATTGAGTTGTCCGGTAATTTTTTCACGCCAAAAAGCATAGAGGTTTTTATATTTGTCAAAGGATAGTTTGCTCCCCATTTCCATCCGGTACGGATATATCAAATCGCAAGGACGTAACAATCCGTATAAACCGGAAATAATACGTAGTTTTTCATCGAGTTGGGGTAATTTTTCTACCGGCAAGCTTTTGACGGACAAGCCGTCATATACATTTCCGTTAAAAGTAAAAATGGCAGGACGTGCCGTATTATCTATTTCTTTTTTCCAAGTTTGATAACGTTCCCAATTGAGGTTTGCCAAATTGTCCGAAAGTTTCATTATAGATTTGATTTTATTCGGTGATTTACGGCGCATTGCTTCAATAATTGTTTCAGCCTCGTTTAAAAACCAAGGAGTATGGCTTGCACAGGCCGGATAACCGGATTGTAAATCTAATTTTTTGGCAGGAGAAATAACTATTTTCATCATTTTTGGATTTTGAAACAAAAATAAAAAAAACAACCCGAAAACGAATTCCGGGCTGTTCAAAATTAATTATGGCAGGATAAAATTAATTTATAGTTACATTGGCGGCAACATTATGTTGAACTGAAACCTGTACCCCGGTGGTTAGTCCGGAGTTATTAGAAGTTTCGGCTACCACCGTATAATTTCCTTCGGGAATACCGATAATGGCATAATGTCCGTGTTCGTCACAAATGGTAGAAACCGTATCGGGGTTGCCATCACCGTTGTAATCATAAGAAATATGTACGTAAGCATAAGCTACACTGTTTCCGTTAGCATCAGTGACACTCCCCTCGATACTTCCGGTTTGTGAAAGATTGACAGCTCTGAAATCAGGATTAAAGGAAGAGAGTCCCATAATATCCATTACATCACTGATCCAGCCGCCCATTCCGGATACTTGAAAATTAAAACTGTCGGATAAATCCATGTCAATCAACAATTCTCCGGTATCGTTGGCACCTACTTCAACAGCAGGGTTGATACTCACCGTGTGTGAATGGGATGCAGATACTTCCGCATCAAAATTTCTTCCGTCACTTAATTCAACAGAAGCTGAATTCAGATAAATTTTAGCTTCAACATAAGTTCCTTCCGGTACTGTGTTTACGGTAACTTCTGCCGTAGCACCGTTGGTATAATTTAGCATGTTTACATTGGCATTGCCATTGAAAACCGTTACATAATTACCATCTGAATTTTTGAGTTCAATTTTGGCTATCCCGATATTAGCGGCACTGGCCATACCAATAGGGAAAGGATCATCCGTTAATTTTACGGAAACTTTGGATTCATCGTCTTTTTTACAAGCATTCATAAAGATTAATGCCAAAGACAATAATGCGATAATTTGAATTTTTTTCATTTTTGTGTTCATTTGTGTGCATTTTTAAAATTAATTAAAGAAGTCTTGCAATTATTATGCCAAAAAAACTGTTAAAAAGTATCAAATATTACATAATTGTATCTTTTTCAGGTTAAAGTTTATTGACTTTTTTATGTTATTTTAATAATTTATTAATTTGTTTACAATAAAATGTACAAATAACTTTTATTAATAATGAAAAAATATTAAATTTTACAAAAAACTTACTTTTTATTAAGCTTTAAGAGGAATATATGTTTTTTTGATTTATTTTTACTAATCAAAAAACTTTAATTATTTATATGATTTTTAAGCCCTCAAAGACTTACATTTTATCAGGATTAATACTGGTATCGCTATTGTTTTCTTGTGTAGATATGCATAAGAGCGGAGGGGATAATAAAAAACTGTTAAAATACGTTAAAACCGTTAAAAAAAAGAAATTAAAGGAACGCACCAAAATTTGGGATAGTTTGCTGGGTAACGAAGATTTAAGTGATTATGATTTAGCAACAGTTTATTTTCATCAGGGGATTGATAAGAGTATTGAGTCCAATTATAATGAAGCTATAGAATCCTATACCAAGGCTTTAAAAATTTTCAAAAAAAAGAAAGATGAATTGATGATGGCCAAAACCTACATTAATATAGGTATTGCCAATTCGTTGCAAGGAAGAGAAAGTTTGGCTATTGAAAACGTATTTAAAGGATTTGAATTAGCCAAAAAATTAAATGATAAAGAAACCATAAGTCAGGCTTATACTGAATTGGCTCATATTTATTACTTATTTGGTGACAAAGAAAAAGCTATTGATTTTTTACAAAAATCTTTGCTGATAGATAAACAATTAAAAGACAGCTTAGGTATAGCCGGTACCTTTATCAATATGTCGGTGATTTATTACGAGCAAAAAAAGTATAATGAAGCCATGCAATATGCTTTAAAAGCACAAGAAATTAATACCTTGAAAAAGGATGACATTTCAATGTTGTACGGTTATGGTAATTTAGGCAGAATTTCATGGCACTTGCATAAAGATTTTAATGAAGCTATGCAATACAATTACAAAGCTTTAAAAATAATGAAAGATAATCATATTGAATTGCCGGATATATATGAAAATTTAGCAGAGATTTATACCCATAATAATGAATTGGATTCGGCTGCTTATTATATCCAAAAAGCTTTGCAATGCAATATCGAGAATGTTAGTACCAAATTGAAATACTACAATAAACTTTTGTTTATCGAGTTAAAAGAAGGAAATACGGAGGAAGCGCTCAGATTGGTGAAACTTAAAGATTCTTTGATTGAAATTAGAGAAAAACACGATCAGATGGAGGTGAAAAGAAGTTTGGAAAATAATTTAAATTATCTGGTGAACCAAAAACAACTGGAACAAGTAAAACAATTAAATAAAAAAAATAGAATTATTTTTATTTTTATCATAGTGGTATTTTTGCTAGGGATTTTAATTTCTTACCAGCTAAATCGTTTTGATAAATTAAAACACAAACAAGAAAAATTTGTTTTAGAACAAAAAATCTTACGTTCGCAGATGAATCCTCATTTTATTTTTAATGTTTTATCTTCCATTCAAAGTACCTTGATTGAAAATGATCCGATGAAATCTGCTACATATTTATCTAAATTTGCCCAATTAATTCGTCAGAATTTTGATTTTGTTCAAAAAAGTACCATCAGTCTCAAAGACGAATTAAATATGATTAAAAATTATATCGAAACCCAAAAGTTTCGTTATAAAGACAAATTTGATTATGAAATAATATTAGATGATAAAATAAATCAGTCGACCATACAAATACCCCCGATGATTTTGCAACCTTTTGTTGAAAATGCAATAGAACACGGATTTAAAAATATTGATTACAAAGGATTATTGCAAATCGTCATTACCGACAACGACGATAAAATATGTTTTGAAATAATCGATAACGGAAAGGGATTTAAAGGAGAAAAAAAAGATGAAAAGGAACATGCTTTGGATATTTTTAAAAGAAGATTAGAAATATTGGGAAAAGAAGAAATAGACAGTTTTAAAGTAATTACATTAGAAAAAGGCACAAAATTTGTATTTTGTTTAACCAAAAAACAGAAATACACACACAAACAATATAATAAATAGAAAAAAATGAAAGTATTAATTGTAGAGGATGAAATCGATGCTCGAAAAGTATTGGTGTATCTGATAAAACAATTCTTTCCTGAATTTGAAATAATCGGAGAAACCGGCAGGATTGATATTACCAAAAAAATTATCACCCAACACAATCCTGATTTGGTTTTTTTAGATGTCCAATTAGAAGATGGAACCGGAATTGACCTTCTAGAAGATTGTTCCATGTTGGGGTTTTATACCATTATAACAACAGCCTATAGCGATTTTGCCATTGATGCTATAAAATACAGTGTAGTAGATTATTTGTTAAAACCCATTATACCGGAAGAGTTCCAAAAAGCGGTAAAAAAAGTGATTAAAAGAAAAAAATTGGAGATTGAAATTAAACAACTCAAAGATACAATTGTTCAAAATCATGAAAAAGAAGAAAAAATCATTTTTAAAACTTCAGAAGGAACTTTTTTGTTTCCTGTGAAAGACATTATTCGAATGGAAGCCGATGGATCCTATACAAAAATTGTTACTACCGAACGTGTTATTATAGTTTCAAAAAACATCAAACATTATCAAGAAATTTTACCTGAAAGTCATTTTGTAAGAACCCATCAATCGCACTTAGTCAATAAGTTACATGTTTTAGAAATGACCAAATCAGGTGACCTGCTATTGTCTAATAATGAAACCATTCCGATTGCTTTTAGAAAAAAATCATACATTAGAGGATTACTGAAAAACGGGGCATAATTGCACTTATCAATTAATCCTTTACGATTATAAATTAGCTCATATGAACGGCCTTTTTTTGACTTATATTTGCACTGTGAATTTATTATGTTTGTTTGTGTGATAAATTTGTTTGTGTATAGTAATGAAAAGCTGTCCCCCACGGGACAGCTTTTTTATTTTATAATCTGCCTTATATATAAGGCTATATCTTTCTTTTTTAGTAAATTTGTCTACTAATAAAAAAAAAACATCATTATGGCCACAGGATTTTTTAAAACAGATAAAGTAACAAATGAACCCGTTTTATCCTATGCTCCCGGCACCCCTGAAAGGAAAGAAGTGTTGGAAGCATATAAGGAATATTGGAACAAACAAATTGAAGTTCCGTTGTACATCAACGGTCAAGAAGTAAAAACCGGTAAAACCAAAGAAATTACCCCTCCGCATGATCACAAACATGTGATAGGTTTTTATCACAAAGCCGGTAAAGAAGAAGTACAAGCCGCGATTGATAGCGCTTTAAAAGCTCGTGACAAATGGGCTGCCATGGATTGGCAAGATCGCGTTTCTATTTTTTTGAAAGCCGCAGATTTGCTCAGCGGTCCTTATCGCGCCAAGATGAATGCGGTAACAATGATTGGTCAATCCAAAACCGTTTTTCAAGCGGAAATAGATGCCGTTGCCGAGTTGGCGGATTTCTGGCGTTTTAATGCCGAATATTTGCAACGGATTTATAGCGAACAACCCGATTCATCTAAAGAAATTTGGAACCGCATGGAATATCGTCCTTTAGAAGGATTTGTATATGCGGTTACTCCTTTTAACTTTACTTCTATTGCAGGAAACTTGCCTACATCACCGGCAATGGCGGGTAATGTGGTAGTATGGAAACCATCGAGTACACAAATGTATTCTGCTAAAATGATTATGGAAATTTTGCAAGAAGCAGGATTGCCGGCTGGGGTTATCAATATGGTAGCCGGTAGTGCCACCATGATAACCAAAACCGTATTAGACAGTCCCCATTTTTCAGGTATCCATTTTACCGGTTCTACGGATGTATTTCAATACTTATGGAAAAATATTGGTGAAAATATTGCCAAATACAAAACCTATCCGCGTATTGTAGGTGAAACGGGAGGAAAAGATTTTGTTTGGATGTACAACGATGCCGATCCCAAAGCCGTAGCCACTGCACTTACCCGTGGTGCTTTTGAATACCAAGGACAAAAATGTTCCGCTGCTTCACGGGCTTATATCCCCGAAAGTAAATGGGAGGAAGTTTACAAAGAACTCAAAAAACAAGTGGAAAGCATTAAAATGGGCAGCCCCGATGATATGTCTAATTTTATGACTGCCGTTATCAGTCAAAGTGCTTTTAATAAAATCACCGGATATATTGCCGATGCCAAAAAAGACAAAGATGCCGAAGTAATCATCGGTGGCGGTTATGACGACAGCAAAGGATATTTTATAGAGCCTACAGTTATTTTGGCCAAAGATCCTCATTATGTAACTATGGAAGAAGAGTTGTTTGGCCCTGTTTTAACAATATATGTATATAAAGACGATGACTGGAAAGAAAGTTTGGATTTAGTAGACCATACTTCACCTTACGGATTAACTGGAGCTATTTTTGCAAAAGACCGTTATGTTATCAATGAAGCGACCAAACGTTTGGAAAATGCTGCCGGAAACTTTTATATTAATGATAAGCCCACCGGAGCTGTGGTTAATCAGCAACCTTTTGGTGGAGCACGAGGTTCCGGTACCAATGACAAAGCCGGAAGTATGTGGAATTTAATCAGATGGATGTCGGTGCGTTCTATCAAAGAAAATTTTAATCCACCTACGGATTATACCTATCCGTTTATGAAATAATTTTTTTCGGATAGAGACAGAATATGTTTATTTTAATGCTCAATGCCTGTAACGGGTGTTGGGCATTTTTTATCTTTTGATTTTGAAGACAGTCATAAGAAACTTGTCGCTACTTATTTTTAAAAAATAAGATTCCATTGTTAAGAAGTATGTATAATTTTATGGAATTTTATGAAATATTAGCAATTTAGATACTTAAAACCCCTGAAAAAATTCAGGTATATTCTTTTTGTATAGCAACATAAAGGATTGTATATTTGTACAAAATATAAGCAGATTGTAAAAAATTCAGCTAGTATTTTGTTTGTTTATTTGTGTTGTTATATCAAAGAGGTTGCCTTCCCAGACAACCTCTTTGATTTTTTTAATAAGCTTATATATTATTATTTTCTGTTTTTACGTTTGTATTCGTAATCTTTTTTCTCTAATTCATATTGACGTTTCACTGCTTTTTTAAATTCGTTAAAGAGTTGTCGGGTAGCTTTTACTACCTCTTTATCTTCTTCGGCTATTAGAACTTTTTTACTTTTTAAATCGATGGAAGCGCTAACCGTATAGGTGGAAGCCGATTTGTTAAATATAACTTCCAGTGTTAAATCTTTTTCGTATTTTTTGAAGAGATTTTGATAAAATTCAAATTTTTCATGGATGATTTCCTCTACTTCTTTTCTATAAGGAAGTTCTACTTCTTTCAGGTTTTTAATAATAAGTTTTGTCATAGTGTTATATAATGTTTTAGTTTAAAAAAATTCTATCAAAAGTTATTCCATATGTTTTTGCAAAGACAATATGGCTTTATAAATGACTTTTTGTCAAATAGTTTTACACCAAGCTTTTAAGATATTCTCCATATTCATTATTAATGGCGTAAGCAAGTTTGATCAATTGAATATCGTCGATATATCCCATTCGCCAAGCCACTTCTTCGATGGCGCCTATTTTTAGACCGGTTCGTTTTTCAATAGCTTTAACAAATTCAGTAGCTTCTGTCAGGGCTTCAACCGTTCCGGTGTCAAGCCATGCATAACCGCGGCTGAATCGTTGGAGTTGTAATTGTCCTTTTTTAAGATAAATTTGATTTACCGAAGTGATTTCCAATTCACCTCGTTGAGAAGGTTTAACCTTTTTAGCGATATCTATAACGGAGTTCGGGTAAAAATATAATCCTACCACGGCGTAATTGGATGGGGGATTTTCGGGTTTTTCTTCAATATTGATAACATTTCCCTCTTCATCCATTTCAGCTACTCCATAGCGCTCGGGATCATTGACGTAATAGCCGAAGATAACGGCTTTTTCTTCTTTTTTGACTTGTTGTACCGTGTTTTGTAAAAGTTGACTGATACCTGATCCGTAAAAGATATTATCTCCCAAAATCAAACAAACATCCTCATTTCCGATAAACTCTTCTCCGATGATAAAGGCTTGTGCCAATCCTTCGGGTTGGGGTTGTTCGGCATAACTGACCGATAAGCCGATATCGGCCCCGGTACCCAATAGTTTTTTAAAATTAGGTAAATCATGTGGGGTGGAAATAATCAATATTTCACGAATTCCTGCCAACATTAAAACCGATAGCGGATAATAAATCATAGGTTTGTCGTATACGGGTAAAAGTTGTTTGGATACGACTTTGGTCAACGGATGTAAACGGGTGCCGGCTCCACCGGCTAGTATGATGCCTTTCATAAAGGAAATGGTTTTTGAACCTCAAAGGTATAAAAAAATGAATTATTCAATGTATTGTGATTTTATAGGAGTTCCTTTTTTTAGATTGATTTTTGCTTTTTTTCCTAATATTTTGGGTAAATATTTGGGATGTAATCCATGTCCGGGACGAATGGAACGGACATTTTTTTCGGTAAAAATTTCGCCTTTATCAATGTCTTTTACCACATAAAGAGAACGTGCGAAGCTACGGCTGTTTAGTGCTTTGTCACTCAAAGAATAATCAATTTTTCCCAGTGCTTTTTCTGTATTCCGGACGGCATCCACCATTTGTTTGAATTCTTTTTCATCTAAGGAAAATGAAGCATCCGGACTACTGATACTTTTGTTTAAAATTAAATGTTTTTCAATCATAACTGCTCCTAAAGAAGTGGCTATTACAGGAACTAGTTCACCGGTTGTATGATCTGATAGTCCACTTAAAACCTTATAGCGCTTTGCTAAATCAGGTATTACTTTTAAATTGGCATCTTCAATCATGGCTGGATATTGGGAAGAGGTTTTTAATAAGATAATTTGATTGTTCCCTGCTTTTCTGCAAGTGTCAACAGCGAGTTGAATATCATTGGCATCAGCTATTCCGGTAGAAATAATTATAGGTTTGCCTTTACTTGCAGTATATTCAATAAGGGGAATGTCTGTAATTTCAAATGAAGCTATTTTATAGGCAGGTACATCAAATTGTTCTAGAAAATCAACAGCTGTTTTGTCAAAAGGAGAAGAAAAACAGATTAGTCCTTCACGGCGGGCAGTTTCAAAAAGTTCTGCATGCCATTCCCAAGGGGTATGTGCTTCTTGGTATAGATTATATAGCTTGCGACCATCCCAAATGGTACCGTTATTTAAGATGAAATCCGGTTTGTCACAGTCGATTGTAATTGTATCAGCTGTATAAGTCTGTAATTTGACAGCATCGGCACCCGCTCGTTTGGCGGCACGAATAGTTTCTTTGGCAATTTCCAGGTCTTGACCGTGATTAGCGGATAATTCGGCTACGATAAAAGTTTTAGCTTTTCCCAGTTCAAAATTGGATATTTTCATTAGATTGTTTTTTTATATAGAAGACTATTAATCCCATTTATAGTTTCATTTTTTTTATACACATATCCTGCTTTTTCAAAAGCACGTTGTGAAGCACTATTGTCGGGTTTGATATAGGCAAAGACCGGCAATTTAAAGAGCCGTATAAATTCTTCGGTGGCACGGCTTAATATTTTGCTTCCATAGCCTTTTCCCCGATACTTTTTATCTATACTAATACCTATGGTTGCTTGTTTGTTTTTTATATCAAATCGTACTAAGCCGGTAGGTTTATTTTCAATTTTGGCAATCCAAAGTATAGCCTTGGGATTTTTTAATTTATTACGAAACCATTTTTGGTGTTCTTCTAAACTGATTTTCTCTGAGTGAAAAGATTGTTGCCGGACTAAATCGTCATTTACCCAATCATATAGTAGTTTTAAATCATCTTCACCGGCATCTTCAAAAATAATTTCAGGTGAATTTTTTTTATGAATGATTACATTTACCGGTTGATCGTTTATCCTTATTGTATCCCGTAAAATTTTTTCTTGTTCAAATCCGGCTTTTTCCAGTACAGGATATAAATGCGGTCGTAAATCATAGGCATAAGTAAAAATGTTTTTGAATTGTAATTCACTGAAAGCCACAGTATCAATTAAGTGGATAAAATTTAACCAGTGTTTTTCAAATTCCTTTTTTTCTAATAAGGTATCCATGATAAAAGATAATTCAGCGGTTTTTTTTGTCCAGTCGATATGTACCAAACCGCCGTAACCTATACATTTATCGTTTTTTAAATAAGAAAACAGTATTTGTTTGGGTTGATTTTCTTCAAATAATTTATCAAGGACTTTTTCAAAGTATTTGTCTTGTTTTTCCGGTGTTAATCTTTCATTTTGGCGCAGGTGATACATCTGTTCATTACGCCATTTCATAATATCGTATTTATCCCGGTTGCGGATAGGTAAGATTTTGTATTTACCTATTGTAAATACTTGTTTTTTGAGAGGTTTATATGTCCTTGTTTTATTTTTCATTTATTATCCGGTACTTCAATTCGGCGATTTTCCAATCTTCAAGGCTGTCTATATCTTGTGATAAGCTTTCAGGAATAATGATAGCCGAGGTATTATCTGTCCATAAAGTCTTTTTTTGTAGAAAGACCTTAGAATTACCCCAATAAAACATACCGGCATCGTGATAAGCCGGTTCTAAATCTTGAGAACGGGTATTTTTATATTGAGGTTGTATCAATTTTATTTTGTCACCGGAGATTTTCATTGCGCGTTGGATGGGAAATCCAAATTTTACCACAGGAAAAACACAGTCAAATTGATTTTTTATCATTTTGTCATATGCTTGTTGCAGATAATCTGCGGATAAGAGGGGAGCGGTAGGTAAAATACAACAAAAATTCTCAAAATTTTTGTTTACAGTTTGGTACTTTGTTAAAACTTCTTCGATTACATCGGCTAAAACGGCATAATCATCTGCATTTTCATGGCTTCTGAAAAATGGAACTTTTGCTCCGTATTTTCGGGCTATTTCAGCAATTTCCTTATCATCTGTTGATATCATTACTTCATCAAATAATCCGGATTGAAGAGCAGTTCCAATAGAATAAGCCATCATGGGTTTGCCTAGAAATTTTTTGATGTTTTTCCGGGGTATCCGTTTACTACCGCCTCTTGCCGGTATAATGGCTATGTTTTTTTTTGTCATAGTGCTAAATAGTCTTGTTTAAACCAAAGTTGAAATACAGGATCCAAAAATATAATTTTTTTATCGCTTTGTATATCGATAATATCCTTAATATCCTTTTGAATTAAGCTATGTTTGTTTTTGCTGACATTTCGGGGGGTTCCCGACTTGTATTTTTGCATGACAGTGGCTGAGGTTAATTTAGTTTTGGTGAAAGCTTGTCCGCTAACGGTTTTTCCAAATATGAATGGCGATTTATTCATTTTATACTTTTTAGCATTATACCTAAAGGTATAAATATTTAGGCGGAAAACAAAACTATTTTGTTATAAATTTTTTTACTTGTTCAATAACATAATCTTGTTCATCATCTGTCAAAGAAGGATACATTGGGAGACTCAAGGTTTTTTCGTAATAAGCTTCTGCTACGGGAAAATCTCCTTTTTTCCATCCAAATTGTCGATAATAATCCAGCAAATGAACCGGAATGTAGTGAATCTGGGCAAATATGCCGTTTTTTCTCAAATGATTGTAGAGTTCTTTTCTGTTTTTTACTTTAATAACGAATAAGTGATGAGCATTGTATATATCTTTACTTTCTTTTTGCATATTAATAGGTAATTCAGCAAAAGCATCCTTATATTTTCGGGCAATTTCTTGCCGGCGTTTTAAGCCCTCCTCAGCTCTTTGTAGTTGACTGTTACCCAATGCTGCCTGAATATCTGTGATACGGTAATTATATCCCAAATCATGCATCTCATAGTACCATTCGCCTTGTTCTTCTTTACTTAATATTTTATATTGCATATTTTCTTTACTGATACCGTGTGTGCGTAAGGCGCGTAATTTTTTGTAAAGGTTTTTATCGTTGGTGGTAATCATTCCGCCTTCACCGGCAGCAATGTGTTTAACGGGATGAAAGGAAAAAGCGGTGGTGTGGGAATATATTCCGTTACCTGCTTTTTGTTTATTCCCTTGGGAATCGATGAAATAGGCACCCGGAGCATGACAAGCATCTTCGAGAATCAGTAAGTTATTTTGATTGGCAATTTGTCTGATTTTTTCCGTATTAACCGGATAGCCGGCAAAATCTACCGGTACAATCGCTTTGAAAAAATCTTTGGGATGCCGGTCGATCAATTGTTGGATGGCATCTATGGAAATTACAAAACTTTCCGGATCGATATCGGCAAAATACACATGGGCACCTATATATCTCGCAGCATTAGCCGTAGCTGCAAAAGTAATAGGCGTGGTGATAATATTATCCCCTTTTTTTATTCCCATTGCCAGTAAAGAAAGATGTAGAGCAGCAGTCCCATTGCTGACTGCCACAGCGTATTCAGCACCGGTATAGCGAGCAAAATTTCGTTCAAATTCGTCAATTTTCGGTCCTTGAGTTAAAAAATCCGAACCGAGTACTTTTACCACTGCATCGATATCTTCTTGGGTAATATGTTGTCGCCCGTAGGGTATTTTATATTTAGACATTGAATCTTAATTTTTTGCGGATAAGATTTTGTAATTTTTCTATGCTTAAAAACTCGGAATTATTGTTTGAGTTGTATGAAAAACCGTTTTCTACTTTTTCTGCTTTATATTCATTGACAAAATCGTTCAGGTTAAAAACGGGTTGTGAGGGTAAAATGACATAATATTTTCCTAAATCATAGGTATAAAAAGAGTCGGATGAGGTAATCATTTCTTCGTGCAGTTTTTCACCCGGGCGAATACCTATTTCTTTTAATTCACAATCCGGACAAATAGCTTTGGCGACATCAATAATCCGGTAAGAAGGGATTTTAGGAATAAAAATTTCTCCCCCCTTGGCGTGATTGATGGCATGTAATACCATATCAACTCCTTCGTCCAAGGAAATGTTAAATCGAGTCATGCGTTTATCGGTTATAGGTAAAAATCCTTTTGTACGGTGTTGATAAAAAAATGGAATAACAGATCCGTTTGAACCCATTACATTTCCATAGCGTACTACCGAAAATTTTATGTTTCTTTTACCTTTGATATTATTGGCTGCAATAAAGAGTTTATCGGATGTTAATTTGGTGGCTCCATACAGATTGATGGGCGCAGCTGCTTTATCCGTAGAAAGAGCTACAACATTTCTTACATTGGTAGATAAGCAAGCATCTATTACATTTTGAGCACCCAAAACATTGGTTTTTACTGCTTCCATGGGATTATATTCAGCTATATGTACATGTTTCATAGCTGCAGTATGGATTACAACATCAATGCCTTCCATGGCTCTTACCAAGCGTTCTTTATCACGAACATCACCGATAAAAAAACGTATGTTGGGATACTTTTCAGATGGATAATCTTGTGCCATTTGAAATTGTTTTTGTTCATCCCTTGAAAAAATAACCAAACGTTTAAAGTCCGGAAATTCCTTGAGAATCCGTTTGGTTAAATGTTTGCCAAGCGAACCGGTGCCACCTGTGATAAGTATTGATTTATTATTTAAGTTCAGCATGTATAATGAATGTATAATTTTCACAAAGATAATCATTATCTTGATTTCATAAAAAAGAGACTGTCTTTGGAGACAGCCTCATATAAACTTAGGTAATTAAATATTATTGAATAATCAATTTTTTAGCATAGCTTTTACCATTGATAGTTAATTTTATAATATAAGTTCCTTTGCTAAAATTATCACTTTGAATTAAGATTGATTTATCAGAAAAGGTTTTATCCAATACAAGTTGACCGTTTATATTATATATATTCAGTTGAGCCTTGTTTATGGGCTTTTTACTTAAATCAATGGTAAAATAATTTTCAGAAGGATTGGGGAAAATTTTAAAAACATCTGTATTTAATTTATTATTTTCTTGTTCAATAGTATCCGGATCTCCATTTTGATCAAACATATGATGTAATTCACATATTTCACACAGAGATAAAGATCTATTATAAACTCTAATATCGTCTATTCCTCCGGTAAAATGAAGAGGATCACTTCCGCCTTGTAGTTGTGGATACTTTGAAATACTAAAAGGTTGACTACTTATTCCGTAAGTAGGATGGTTTACAGCCGTAATTAAGATTCCTTTAAGTTGGCAATCAACAATCAATTTCCACTGATTTTTTGTCAGAATGGCTACAATATGATGCCATTCATCGTTATTGATATAATCATTGTCGGATAGGCGGTAAAAACTATTTGAACCGTCTCGACCTACCAATTGAGCATGTCCGTCTACTACCAATACTTCAAAACCTTTATCATCTAAATGATTATAATGTCCTACTACCCATTGGTAATCCGTTGCACTGGTTTTTACCCAAACGCTTACGGTTAAACTGTCTACAATTCCACGGTCTTGATTGCCGGCATAGATATAGGCGTTATAGCCGTTAAAATAGTAATATTCACGGTTGCCCGATGTGGACGGAACGGCATTGTAATTGGTGCCGTCTATATGCAATGGCGAATAATCGTTGACATCTCCGTTTAAAGGGAAATAAGCTACCAATCCGGCATTGATGTCATTGGATTGGGTAAATGAATTCCATCCCCATAAAATTAAAATTAATAAGAATAATTTTTTCATAATTGGTTTGATAAATGGTATGTTAATACTACAAATATAAAAAAAATTCACTTTTACAACACAGATACATAAAAAAGCTGAGCGAAGTTTGCAAACTTCGCTATCAAGCAGGTTTTATATAGGAAATGTACAAAAAAATGTTTGTCTTTTATTTCCGGTTGTTAAAGTTGTATGCCAGTTTAAAACCCAAGTATTGTAAATAACGATTTTCACTGTGAACATTGAGCCCGGGTGCTTGTACTTGCGTTTTTTTGAGGATGTCGCCCCATAGGTTATTGGTATAAACAGAAAATTTCCAATGTTTGTCAAAACGTTTTTGTAATGATATTTGCAGTTTCCACACGGCATCGCCTTTGTTTTGAAGGTATATCCAAGGGCTGTCGTAACGGGCTTTTAATTGAAGTTTTAAATCTTTGGGCAACTTAAAATCCTGATGAAGTTGTATATTGCCTTCCAAGCGATCGGTTTTTTGGTCTATTTCACCGGGGATAAACAAGTGCATATAATATTGATAGGCAGACATGCTTAAATTGATATTCCACCAAGAAAAAAGATGATAATTGCCGCTGAGTTCTACGCCGGTACTGAAACTGTTACCGGCATTGGTTACTTGAACATAGCGTAAACCCCGGTCGTCAATACGATTGTAGCGGGTGTTTAAATTATTTTTTTGATGGGCAAAAATTTGAGCGGAAAAATAGTCTTTGTCCCATGATTTTTGGTAATTGATTTCATAGCTGTTGATATAAGTGGGTTGCACTTTTTCATCTCCTGTCATATAGCTGAAAGGCGAAAAATATTGTTTGGCCGGCATCAACCAAAAATAATTGGGACGACTGATACGCCGGCTGTATGAAACCAATATTTGCCGGGTTTTGTCAAAGGAATATTGCAAATGTATCGAAGGAAACCAATCGGCATATCGATGCCGGTAAGGCTGAATTTGCATCTTCTCCGGATCATCGGTGTAATTGTAAGTAAAATTAGCCGTTCTATCGACAAATTCATAGCGTAAACCGGTTTTTAAACCCCATTTTTTCCAAGTGTAATTACCGGTTAAATAAGCGGAATAAATATCTCTGTCAAATTCCACTTCTTGATAGTGGTAATCCTCCGGATAAGGAGTCAATTGATTATCTTCTGTATAATTACCGTTAAAAACCGTAGTTTTAGGGATATAATCCAATGAGATACTTCCACCGGTTTCCAAACGGAAATTATCATTGAACGGATAGGTTAAATCTGCGCTCAAATCCCAATTTTTTTCATTGGTTTCGTTGTAGATGCTTCCGCTTTTTTCGGTGTGGTCGTCAAATTGTTTTTGATTGATTTGTATTTCGTTAAATTCTTTTACATAGGTGTAATATTCTGCCGAAAATTCCAGTTTTTTGTCGCCTGCTTTGTCAAATTTATGGGTATAGCTCATTGAAGGCCCCATATATTGATAAGTCATATGATCGCTACCGGTGTATCCATATGTTTCATCATAAAACAAATTTTGCTCATTGTCGTATATTTTCTCGATGTAGATACCGGTTTCATCGTGATTTTCCGTTTTGGAAAAGGGATCTATATTAAAAGAAATATCTATTTCGTCTTTGTCAGTCAAGTCGTAGTTATAGCCAAAGTTGATATAATTACGTCCTATAACATTTTTTATATTTCCCTTTTCATCCAGGATTTGGGTTTGTTCATTGTGGTACAATTGCATCAAGCTGTGATAGTCCAAGTCAAAACGGTATTCGGCAATACCTGTATCCAGGTGCCATTCACTGCGCTTGCTGTTGCGGCCTATGGAAAACAAAAATCCATATTGTCCGGAAGTGTGGTAGGTAGCGCTACTGTTGATGCGATAACCTTTTAAACGGTTTTTCTTTAACACCACATTGATGATACCGGCTGTTCCTTCTGCGGAATATTT
>Ga0256843_1000967_pt1 | contig 23543 bp, 23 predicted proteins | sample AlvinellametaG_FD_191572 | JGI IMG/M metagenome (GOLD analysis project Ga0256843, IMG submission 191572) | Pompeii worm associated microbial communities from hydrothermal vent at the East Pacific Rise, Pacific Ocean - Alvinella | ecosystem: Host-associated > Annelida > Integument > Unclassified ... | reverse complement strand
CCGTAAAAGTACATCTAAAAAAGAGACAAAAGAAAAAAGAAAAAAAAGAGTTGTCAAACAAAAAATAAAGAAGAGTGATTCTACCAAACTTCTCTTTTTTTTTCTGATTCTTTTTGGCATGGCGATATTGGTAGGATTTGGATATTATTTGGGAAAAAATGACAAACAGATTCTGCATACAGTCGTAAAAAAGACATTTTCTCGTCATAAAGAAGCAGTTGAAAAAAAACCTTTAACTCTTTTTTCCAAAGTAGAGACCAAAAAACCTCATACAAAAAAAGTGTTTACTCCTGTTGTAAAAAGAATAGAAAGTCATCTGCATATACCAAAACAAGAGAAAAAAAAAGTTGTCTCCCACAGTAAAAAAGCAAAACTGGTAATTATTATTGATGATATTTCTACTATGAAACAGCTGCAATCTATTAAATCACTTCCCATTCCTGTAACACCATCTATCTTTCCTCCTTTTGCCCGTGCAATGCATAGCAATACACTTGCTAGAGGTTTAAAACACTATATGGTACATTTGCCGATGGAATCGGGAAACAGACGCTTCAATAGACAATACAAAACACTTAGAATCTCTTTTTCAAAAGCACAGATGGAAGCACGCATCAAAGAGATACGCAGACTGTTCCCTACAGCACGATATATCAATAACCATACAGGCTCGGTATTTACAAACAATACAAAAGCAATGAAAATGCTTTACGGTATTATGAAAAAAGAGGGGTTTAGATTTATTGACAGTCGGACAATCGGTTCTTCAAAAGTGAAAAAGATTGCCCATATATATGGAGATACCTATATATCACGTGATATTTTTATCGATAATATACAAACCGTATCTTCCATACACAGGCAATTGAAAAAAGCTGTACAGATAGCAAAAAAGAGGGGGTATGCCATTGCCATAGGACATCCTCGCAAAACAACAATACAGGCGCTTTCTTCCGCGCAATCTATTTTTAAAGATATAGATTTGGTTTATATTGATGAAATATATAAATAACTTATGAAAAAGTGAATATATGCTCTTTTTTACTATTATAGTAACAATTAAATTAATTAATTAATACAAAATTAACACTCTAGTGATATGATGATTCCTGCCTTAGCTTTCAAATGAATTAATTTGGGAGAGGATACCCCGTCTGTGATAGTTTGGCGACTGAAAGACAGGGCATCTTGGCGTTTGTGACACCATCATTATTGTAATAAATATTTACTTTTGTTATAGTTAAAGTGGTGTCCTGATTTCAAAATATGGGGAGGAGACCACATGAAAACAAATTTACAACTAATACTATGCTCAGCTGCAGCATCTTTAATACTTGCCGGGTGCGGAGGAGGCAGCAGTGATGACTACAGCTATATTCCGCCGGAGGAGTCTGGCAATCTTTATAACTTGACACCGCAAGAGGGTACGCAGAGTTATCTTTTTTACGGAGAAGTCGATCCTTCTTCTTTGGGAAGTTTAAAGAATGTACGGGTTTTTGATGCGGCAGATAGCTCAAAAATTCTTGTAAGTAACAATGATACAAGTGATGTAACGGTACCTGTAGTGAGTACCGAACTTACCTATGATCCAACAACACATAAATACAATGATCTGCATGTTAAAACATTAAGTTATGTTTCCAACGGTACAGCTTACAAGGTATCTATGGTTAAAGAAAATGGCCAAACACCGAGTGCTGTAAAAAATTCCAGTGCAGGTCATCTTTCTGATGCAGGCTATGAAGAGATCAATTATCTCGGTTTTAAACAGTATCTGATTGCCCATGATGATGACGCAGATAAAACAGTGTTGATTACTGCTGATATGGGACCTGGTGATGCACCTGTTAATTTTGGAGACAGAAAATTCCTTACGGTAACTTTCCCTTCTTATGGTGCACCGGTAGATGGATATCTTCTCTATAACAACGTAACGCAAAAAGTAGAAAAATGTAATCTGAGCATTACAACCTGTAATGATATTGATTTTGGTGTTACTGTTGGAAGCAGAGATTTTGAAGATGATATGGCGGGAACTGTTTACAGTGCTTTTGTGATCGATGATAAGCTTTATGCCTTGAATAAAGCTGACGGTACTACCTATAATGTACCTTTTGACAATACGGTAATTGACAGAACCTATGTACAGGGTAACAATCTTTTTGTTATTGGTGAAGACCTCAATATGTACAATGTCGATATGTTTACAAAACAGATTGTCAAAATGACACCTCAGCCGGTAGAAGGTCTGGAAAGAATCCGTACTTATACCGATGATTATGTGATAGGGGGGAGTGATGTACTCTTGATGGCATTCAAAAAAGATGGTACACAGGCTCCTATAGAATTGGTAAGGACCAATAAAACAAAAGGGTATAAATATGTAAAAACATATGGTATAGGCAATCGTTTTTTACTACAGTTGTATAGTGTAGATACTGTGGCAAAAACAACACGCTTTCAGGCTTGTATCCTTGATAATGATATGGTTCAGTGTAAAGATAACAGTTTTTGGGCAGCTGTTCCTTTGAAAAAAGAGGGAACTTTGAACTTTAAATCAGGAATAAGCTATACACCATATGCCTATGTCAGGGTAGATAATACAGATGCTTACGGTGGGGGTATTCTGAAGGCTATTGATCCGGCACATGCAATGGAAGACGGTTTGGCAATGGGGACCGCAGATAATTACAATTTTCAGACATTCCTGAGCAATTCAGATTCTCGATATCTTAATACACTCGTAGACAGTAACGGAGGTGTTGTCGTATATGCCAAAGATGATATAACTTATCATGTAGATGCTTTCTATATGAATCTGTTGAAACAAAACAGTGTTGTTCAGTTGACCAATACCGATCCGTTCCCGGCAGTTAACACAGGAAGAGAGCACTGTCACGGAAGACACTGTATGCTTTGTCACAGTTTTGCAGGTGGTAAGATCTATCAGGATGGTGATGGTTCCAGATCTGCACTGGGCTACAGAATCCGTTTATCGTTTGAAGACGGCAGCAGTACTCTGGCAGAAGTGGCAAAAGGTGCAGGAGAGAACTTCAGCATTTTGTTTAAAAATATCAAAGGAAATTTTACTGCCAATGTTCTGGATGAAAACGGTACGGTTGTGAACCATTCCGAAGATTTCAGTCATGAAGGGGTAGAGTATGCCAACTGTAACTACTGTCATGCAAGAGGTGGTGATACCAGACTGGGTGCTCCGGGTGCCATTAGTATTAAACCCATAGAATAAAGAGGAGAAAAAATGCGTATATTTGCTTTGCTACTCTTTACATTGACACTCCTTTCTGCATATCAGAAAGGAGATCGTTTAGATAAAGAGATCGTTCAACAGTTGCAACTTGAAAAAGAGAAGATTTATGTGATAGATTTCTTTGCATCCTGGTGCAGGTCCTGTAAACGGGAAATGCCTGATTTTACAAAACTGGATCATTCCATAGATCATAAAAAAATAGAAATAATTGGTATTGATGTTGATGAAAATTCTGTTGCTGCAAAAAGATTTCAACAGATGTTGAAAAAGTCCGGGGATCTTCCTTTCCGTGTTATTAATGATCCAAAGGGCAAGATCATAAGTCGTTTTGAACCGGTAGGCACACCTGCTGTCTATATTATTCAAAACAATAAAGTTGCAGCTATGGAGATAGGGGCAAAGAACCATATAGATGTACTGATTATGAAACATATTGAAGGATTACAATGAAACATATCTATTTTACGTTAAGTATTTTTGTACTTTGCGGCTGCTCTGCACAGATAGAAAATGTTAAGCCTTGGGAAAAGGGAGAGTTGGCCAAAGAGACAATGACCCAGAGTGGAGGAAATAAGCTCTTTAGTAACTTTCAGAACCATATCTATTTTTCAAAAGAAGCAAGTAAGGGTGGCAGCGGCGTTGCCGGAGGAGGTTGCGGATGCAATTAAAATTATCAATCATTGCCTGTTCGGTTTTAGCTGCCTCTGCCATACATGCTGAAGACTATGTCAGTATACAGTATATGGGTTATGATGAAGACAGTGGAAGAACCACGATTCATACCCCTTCTATAGAGATAAATAAAGATTTTGGAGCGGATTATACTTTAAATATGACATTGATTCATGACAGTGTCAGTGGGGCAAGTCCTACCTATTATGATGCTTCAAGCGGAGCATCGGCAACGATTCCTGATGGTCCTAGTTTACGTTCAGATATAGTGTATGGAGATATTCCTTATGAAGATAAACGTACCGCTTTTGCCGGTTCTTTGACCAAACGATTTGAATCACGTGATGAATTAACGGTAGGATACAGTTATTCTGATGAAAATGATTATACATCCAATGAAGTTTCTGCCGAGTATCTGCATTATCTGGATCCAGGTAAGAACAGTTCTGTTTCATTGGGGGTCTCTTACCAGAGCAATGATGTGGGAATATACTGTTTTCTTGGAACAAGTCAATGTGACGGTGTGAGTGGGGCAAGCGGCACTATGGTGGAGGAAAGTCTCGATGTAGTTAATGTTCAGCTGGGGTATACCCAGATACTTAACAAGACATCTGTGCTAAAAGGTTCTTTGTTTATGATCAATGAAGACGGATATTTGAGTAATCCGTATATGCGTGTAGTGAGAAATTATAATACTGTTCCTCGAATTACAGAAGAAAACAAACCTGACTCACGCAGAGCATATGGGGTAACGCTTGAGTATGCCAAATCATTCTCTGAGCAGTTGTCTTCCGTTATCTCCTATCGGTTCTATGATGATGACTGGGATATTACTTCCCATACGCTGGATATGAAACTCTATTACAGTTGGACTGATGCTTTGACAACAGGGTTTGATTTTAGGGCATACACGCAAACCAAGGCATACTTCTTTTCGGGAAGAAGGGATTACTTTACCGATCAGGAGTATGCGTCAAGTGACAGAAGGGTCAGTGAATTTGACTCCTATAACTATGCGGTGACATTTGACTACAAAGTAACTGAAACAGTTGATGTCAATTTTGGACTTGGATATTATGATCAGCCGGAATATTTTGATGCAATATACTATAATGTCGGATTAAAATATAAATTTTAGGAGCAAGATGCAATTTCTGTATAAATTTGAAGCAATGAGTACTCCGTGTGAATTGCTTCTTTTTGAAAAGCACAAGCATAAAGCTGATGAAGTGGCTCAGCAAGTACTCAAAGAAGTAAAAAGACTGGAGAAGAAATATAACTATTTTGATCCGGCTTCTTATCTGGGAGCACTGAATCGCAGAGAAGTATCTCAACTCGATACAGAAACTTTCTCTCTGCTGCAAAGGGCACTTCTTTACTACAGTAAAACAAATCATATTTTTGACATTACCATAGGTACGATCAAGGACATTTACAAAATATCCAAGAGCATTGAATCCCTTGAAAAAGAGAAGGCACGGCTGCTTCCCTATGTAGGCTGTGAACATATCAGGCTCAAAAAAAAGAAACTCTATTTTGACAATGCCTATACCAAAATAGATCTGGGAGGATTTGTCAAAGAATATGCTGTTGATAGAGCAGCACTGCTTCTGAAAAAGAGACAGGTTCTTTCCGGGCTTATTAACTTCGGAGGGGATATTTTTGCTGTGGGTAGAAAACCAAATGGTGAAAAGTTCAAAATTGGTATTAAAGATCCTCATGACCCTAAAACTTTTAATTGTTTTATAGAAATTGAAAATGAAGCATTGACTACTTCTGCCTCCTATGAACGGCATCAGTATATTGAAGAAAAAAAGTTTTCTCATATTATTGCCAAAACAGAAGCAGAGAAGGTAGCACACTCTGTTAGTGTGATCTCTTCGAATTGTGTTGAAAGTGGGGTTTTCTCAACAGCTTTAATGGCAGATCCTACTATTTTTACGGAACATCGTGTGATTTTGTTGTAAATATGACAATTTGACATACTTTTTATATACGTTTTTCCGATCTGTTATGATAAACAGAAAAGGATGAGAATGAGTATGAAAGTAAGTGAACATATTGCACAGCTTGATGCAATGAAGAAATATCCTCCCGAACTTTTTTATAAGGGTAATATTTCCCTGCTCAAACGTCCCAAAATCTCTATTGTAGGTACAAGACGCCCAATGAACTATACAAAAGAATATACCTACAGGCTTGCCCATGCCCTTGCCAAAAGAGGTGTCTGTATCGTAAGTGGTGCAGCAATGGGTGTAGATGGAGTAGCACATGAAGGGGCAGGTGCCGAAAATACGATAGCAGTGGTGGCAAACGGGCTGGATATTCATTATCCGGTTATACACAGTAACCTGATAGCCGCTATTGAAAAGAATGGTTTGGTGTTAAGTCAGTTTAAACAAGGATTTCGGACTACGGGATGGAGTTTTGTAGTTCGTAATGAACTGGTTGTTGCGTTGGGTGAGTTGCTTGTAGTAGCAGAAGCAGAACTTGACAGTGGTTCTATGCGTTCTGTGGAATTTGCGTTAAAAATGGGAAAAGAAATTTTTGTTCTCCCTCATCGAATGGGTGAGAGTCTTGGGACCAATATGCTTCTAAAAGAAGGAAAAGCAACAGCAATTACTGATATTGAAACTTTTGCTTCCCGCTTTGGTACATCGGTTGAAACCAAAATACAAAAAGATGATTTTTTCTATTTTTGCCAAACAATGCCTACATTTGATGAGACGGTAAAAAAATTTGGAGAACGGGTTTATGAAGCAGAATTGGAAGGAGTGATCTGTATTGAAAATGGACGTATCCGATTGCAATAGGATTATAGATTATGTGAATGTTTAATTTGTACGTATTTTTATAAAAATACGTACAAAAATATGTGTTTAGAGCGGATTTTATTTAATGGCATTAAGCTGTTTAACAAGCTCTTCCAATGCGCTTTCAGGAAGCATTCCTGCCTGAACAAACTGAACATTTCCTTTTTTGTCCAATGCTACCATAAATGGAATACTGCCTCTCCATTGTGCTCTTTGAGCGATATAGTTGGTGAAATTACCGGCTTTTTCATTCGAAACGACAATATAGTTCATTCCTTTCTTTTTAGCAAACTGTGTAAGCTGTGAGTTTGTCAGCCCCTGTACTTCTATAGAGATGATTGCCAGATTGTCTTTATATTTTTTCTTAAGATCGATCAGGTGTGGAATTGAAGCAAGACAGGGAGGACATTTATGCCCGAAGAATTCTAAAAATACAATTTTTCCTTCAAGTCCTTTAATTTTAAATCCTTCTTTTGTGCCGGTAATCTGGTAGGTGACTCCTTTAATATCTGTAATATTCATTACATGCTGATTTGCAGCTGCCTGAGAAAAAGTAGAAAATGCAAATAGCATTAGTGCAGAGGTGAGTATGTTTCTTATGTTTTTCATGAAAACCCTTTTTTATTTAATTATACACATTATACATTAACGTAAATGGAGAAATTGTGTACTTAATGTTTAAAATTATGCCTGAAGTTGATTTTTAAAAAGATTTTAAGAGCATCAAGAAGTTTTAAAAGGAGGAGGAAAAAAATCTATGAAAAAGGGAGACCAAAATCTTATCAGGGGAGAATGAATTTTGGTTCCTTCTGATGCTCTTATGGGAGAATTATAAGACAACAAGTTTAACCGAACACTAATAAGAGATGGGTAGAATTAAGAATTAAAAATTGAAGGAGTGTAATGTTTGGAAAATTATTAATAGGTGTTTCCTTATACAGTGTATTGCTTTTTGCCAAGATGCCTGTGGATCAGAAGATAGGGCAGATGCTGATGGTGGGTTTTCACGGTACAAGTGCGGGACCAAAGAGTCAAATATGTCAGGATATACACCGGTACCATCTTGGTGCAGTCATTCTTTTTGATTACAATCCTGTTGACAAAAGCAAGCCTAAAAATATTGCCAATAGAAAACAGTTGAAAAAACTGACGGCAGAGCTTCAGCAATGCTCTTATGACGGTAAATTGCTGATTGCAGTAGATCAGGAGGGTGGACGGGTTCAGCGCCTTAAAAGCAAATACGGGTTTTATGGCAAATTTCCAAAAGCAGCAGATGTGGTTAAGTCGGGAACAAGTCAAATGAAACGTACCTATGCACAGATGGCAAAAGAGTTGAAAAGTGTAGGGATCAACTATGATCTTGCGCCTGTAGTCGATCTTGATATCAATCCTAAGAACCATGTGATTCATGGTTTGGGTAGATCATTCGGGAAAGATCCAAAGACAGTAGAGAAATATGCTTCCATTTTTATTGATGCGATGCACACATATGGTGTTCTGACGGCATTGAAGCATTTCCCGGGGCATGGCTCATCTATGGGAGATACACACAAAGGTTTTGTAGATGTAACAAATTTATGGAGACCGGTTGAACTTGAACCCTACAGGTTACTAAATAAAAAGGCTGATACTGTAATGGTAGCCCATGTGTTCAATAAAAAACTTGATGCCCGCTATCCTGCAACACTTTCAAACAAAACAGTCAATGGTCTTTTGAGAAAAAAACTCGGTTTTGGAGGGGTAGTAATTACGGATGATCTTCAAATGGGGGCGATCAGTAAAAGGTACGGTTTGAGAAATACACTCAAGTTGGCCCTCAATGCCGGAGATGATATACTTCTTTTTGGAAACCAGCTTGATCCGAAACAGACGGTGAGTACCAAAAAACTTGTAGAGACAATTCAATCACTGCTTAAAAGTGGTGAGGTAAAAGAGAAAACAATTGACCGTGCCTATATGCGTATACAAAATCTGAAGAAAAAACTCTGATTAGAGAGAGAGGTAGCGTTCAAGAATGATTTTGGCAGAAACGGAGTCTATTTTTCCGTCTTTTTTGTGACGGAACTGTCCCCTGGTCATCTCTTTGGCTTCAAAACTGCTTCCTTGTTCATCTTGGTAGACTACAGGAATTTCCAGTTTGAGAAGGGAGACAAAATGTTTGATTCTTCGTTCCATTTCCTCTTCACTTGAGCCTCCTTTTGGAAGGCCCACAACAAGCTTTTCTATCTCCCACTCTTTTAAAAAATCAGACACATCGGATGCTGCCTGATTCCTGTTTTTTCTTAAAATGGCATTTTGGGGAATTACGATCTTTTCATCTAGACAAATTGCAGTTCCTATACGTTTGAGTCCAACATCAATACAAGCAAATTTCATAAAAAGATTATAGCCAAATCAAAAAAGAAAAGACTTGAAAGTACATACATGGAGATTTTGTACCATGATATTTAACAGATAGGTCTTTTTATGAGGAGAGACAAGGATACTCTATAAGGCTCTTATGATAAAATAAATAAGTAAATAGATACTGAGGTAGATTGGGAGGAGCAGCATCTATTTCTAGATTAAATAATATACTGGATATACACATGCATAAAAAATCGCTCATACTATTTCTACTGCTTTTCAGTTTTAGTTATGGTATCAATGGAACAGAATCAGCGGCTACGGAAAATTTTTGGATATGGACAGCACTTTTTGCTTTGGGATTCATAGGGATTTTGATACTTTATATCTCTTCATTGCAAACTAAAAAGATAGAAAAAATTCATAAAGATATGTTTGAACGCCAGAAAGCACTGGAAAAAAACCAGACAATGCTTTTAAGCGATATGAGTGAAAACATTTATGATATGGTGACACGGGCATTGAAAAAAGAGGTGCAAAAACCATATTTGGAACGATCCTCTTTAGAAAAAGGAAACAGTAAGATATCTTTGTGCGATGTTGAAAAATCTGATAATATAGAAGACAGATTATTAACTGTGACAAATGATCTGATAGAATTTCTCAGGCTTAAATCAAATAAAATAGAGATTGTCAATGAAACCTTTAATATTAATAATGTTCTAAATGAAATATCGGGATATATATGTAATAAATATAAAGGCAAGAAGGTTGATCTGATTTTCGATATTAATAAGAATGTCCCAAGGCTGCTGATTGGGGATTCTTTGCATATAGGACAGGTTATCAACAGTATTCTGGAATATATGATGGGAAAACTTGAGTATGGTGAATTAAAATTGGAAATCAGTATGTATACGACATATGAAGAAAATATAGAATTGATTTTTCAGTTTCATGATACAGGAGACGGTCTTGCTCCAGAAGCATTGTCATCACTTTTCAACCCCTATTATGATGAGCAGAAAAGTGTCTATCATGGTTTGGGACTTTTTGTTTCTCATGAACTTGTAAAAATGATGAAGGGAGAATTAAATGCCCAGAGTCAAGTGGGAAAAGGTACTTCCTTCACGTTAAGTCTGCCTCTGGATGTTTTTGATAAAACCAATAAACGTATGTATCATCTTCCTGAGAAAGTGTTAACGGCAAAAAAAGTATTTATTGTAGATAATAATTATAATTCAGCTTTGGCGATCAAGAAAATGTTTGCTTATTTTAAACATGAAGTAAAGATACTTACAAAAGAAGAGTTTGTAAAAATAATGCCCAATTTGATGCCGTATGATATTATTGTTTTACATACAAGCCTTTTTAATACCAGACTGTTTGCATATCTTGAGAAACTAAAACAGAGAAAAGAGTTAAAAGTAATTGCCCTAAATTCTCTGTTGCACAGCGATAAGTCACATATTAAAAATGACTTGATAGATGTGTATCTCTATACGCCTTTAAATCAGGAACGTATTTTTGAAATGATTGTCGGCATGTATAATATCAAAGTTGAAAATATAGAGGAATCGGAAGAAACAGAAAAAACAAAACTGATAACATATAAATCGGAAATAGAAGAAACAAAGGGAGTATCTCAGAGCAGTTTTTCAATTTTTAAAGAAAAAAATATTTTAATTGTAGAAGATAATTTTATCAATCAAAAAGTACTTTCAAGTATATTGATTCCTGCTGGAGTATATGTTACTATTGCAAATAATGGACAGGAAGCAGTAGATATTATTAGAAAAGACAACTCTTTTGACCTTGTTTTGATGGATATAAATATGCCTATACTCGATGGGTATGCCGCAACTGAAATTATAAGACTCAATCCAAAGTACAATTCTCTCCCTATTGTCGCTTTTACCGCACTTGTACTTGACAGTGAAATAGAAAAAATGTTTAAAAGCGGAATTAATGCGTTTCTTCCCAAACCAATTAATATCGGTAAATTCTATACGGCACTTTCAATGTTCCTATCAGAAGAAAGAGGATCTGTAAAAAAGGATATAGCTAAAAAACGTGAAGAACCTGCAAGCCTGAAAGGTTTGGATGTGAAGTACGGTATTGCACATACCAATAATAGTCCCGTTCTGTACAAAGAAGTTCTGAGTGAATTTATGGCTGCTTACGGTCAAAGTGATACCCTGTTTGAAAAGCTGGTCAAAGAACACCGTTATGAACAGATTAAAATGCTGTGTATTGATATGCGTGGACTTACCGGTACGATTGGAGCGCATGAAATGCTGGATCTGATTAATAAAATACATCAGATGATTCTATATAAAAAAGAAGAACTGTTACCGAATTTTGTTCCATCTTATGCAAAAGAGATCAGTATATTGAACAATACGATCAAAGAGTACCTTGCTCTGTCAGATTACAAATCAGCTGCCTAAACAGTAAATTCTCCCTCCACATAAAGCCATTTTCCGGAAATTTTCAGAAAACGGCTCTTCTCCTGAAGTTCCCCGGAGGAGAGGGTAGCAACAAAAGTTACATAAGCCTCTTCCTCTTTTTGAATGTACTCCTGAATTTTCAAATTTAAAAAATCTGTCTGTTTGGTAAAGAGCCTGATACTTTCACGCCATTGTTTTGTATCGGTTGTAAAATCGGGGTTGTCAGGATGTGTTGTCTGCATGATATAATCGGGTAAATCAGCGGCATAGGCACTGTAGCGTGATTTCATAAGGGTAAGTGCATCAGGAGGGAATGCTCCTTTGTGGTAGACAAGACAGCATTTTTTGTATTTCTTTCCAGAACCGCAGGGGCAGGGTGTATTGGGTGAAAGCTTTGCCATAACTAAAGAATCTCGGCAATGAATGCGTGGGGTTCTATTTCTTGTTTCACTTTGGGAAGAATGCCCCGGGCAGTTGTTTTATCTGTGTAGGGTCCTATAAGAAGTTTGGAGACCTGTTTGCCGTCTCTTGGAAACTTGATGATTTTGTAAGTGTAGCCAAGTTTTTGTATCTTATGGAGCAGTGCCTTTTTAGGCTGACCGCTGAATGAGCCCACCTGTACAAAAAAAGAACCCTGTCCGGTATGATTGATGAGTGGTCTTTCCGGCATATTTTGGGTACCTTTTTTATGACTTGTCTGTGGGAGTTCACTGAAAGCTTTTGTTTTCCACGGTGTCGCTTTCATAGAAGAAGTTGTTGCTACTGATGCTCCTTTTGTATCGGGGAGGTAGCGTCTACAGATTCTCAGACGCTTTTTGTAATAGGGTGAGGTACGGAGATTGGAGTAGACGACCTCATTTTTTGTGGTACTGGCATGGGTAAACCAGCCATTTCCTAGATACATGCCCACATGGGTGATTTTCCCGTTGCGTCTTTTTGTCGTATCAAAAAAGATCAGGTCACCGTATTTGAGTTTAGAAGGTTTAATGTACTTGCCGACCTTTGCCTGTTCCCGTGCGGTTCTTGGAAGATCGATTCCCATACTTCCGTACATATAGTAGGTATAGCCGGAGCAGTCAAACTGATTTGGTCCCTCTTCGGCCCAGACATAGGGGCTTCCTTTGAGCTTTTTAACCATTTTTTCAAGATTTTTTTTATTTGGTGCATATTTTACTTTTGGTTTTGTGACTTCATAATGCGGATGCTTTGGATGGGGTGAAGGCTTGCATGCCGTCAGTAACAGGAGCAGAAAAGAGAGCCATAATATAAAATGTATTTTTGGGAATTTCAGCATTTTCAAGTCACCTGTTGGATTGATTTTGATATCTTTATTATAGATAAACGGCTTTAAAGCCGCCTTTTACGGGACAGCTTTTTTGGGAATTGACATACCTGGCTGCCAGGGGGTTGTGTAGCGGTTGCTGGTAACCTTCATCTTCTTCAGCGGTGCACTACAGTTCATGTAGAATGCACGCTCATCTTTACTCATATATCTTTTACAGATCTTGATACGTTTTTTGTAGCGTGGTTCTTTGTCGAAACTGGTAATGACCACTTTTCTCTGTTTGCTGCTAGCCTGAGCGAACCAGCCGTTACCCAGATACATACCGACATGATTGATACGTTTGCTTTTTTTCCATGTGGAGCCAAAGAAAATGAGGTCGCCGTATGTCAGTTCATTGAAGGCAACTGTTTTGCCTACTTTGGCCTGTTCACAGGCAGTTCTGGGAAGCTGTACCCCCATGGAACCGTAAATGTTATAGGTCAAGCCTGAACAGTCAAATGCATTGGGACCTTCTTCTGCCCAGATGTAGGGCTTTCCAAGATACTGGTTAAGCAGTTTTTGTATGTTTTCCCGATTGGGTTTACACACTTTTTCAGGTTTGATGATTTCATAGTTTGGATAGCTGTAGGGTTTTTTTTGTGCACACCCTGTCAACGAAATTATACTGATAAGAAGCAAGAAAAGCAGCAGGAAATTTTTTTTCATTTGAAACTCCTTTGCAGTGGGCATAAAATTCAGCCCTATAGGATCAACATGGCATCTCCATACGAAAAGAAGCGATAATTTTTTTCTATGGCTTCCTTATACAATTGTAACGTTTTTTCTCTTCCTATGAAAGCACTGACAAGCATAATCAGGGTACTTTTGGGAAGGTGGAAGTTTGTGAGTAGATGGGTGACTCTTTGGGGAGGATTGTGCGGATTTAAAAAAAGATCACATTCTCCCTGAAGTTTTTTTGTCCGTACATAATACTCAATAGTCCTTGTCACCGTAGTACCGATGGCCAGAATATTTTGGTTGCTTTCAAGTATCTTTGCCGCTTTGGGAGGAATATCAAAGTACTCGGAATGCATCGGATGTTCAAGAATCTTTTCAACCTCTACAGGTTTGAACGTTCCTGCACCTACATGCAGTGTAATTTTGTGTGTCCGGTGTCTTTCCTGCAAGGCTTTAAAAAGTTCGGGTGTAAAATGCAAAGAGGCTGTCGGTGCAGCAACAGCCCCTGCATTTTTGGCAAAAAGGGTCTGATAGTCTGTTTCATCTTCTTTGTTGTCTTCTCTTTGCATATAGGGAGGCAGGGGAATATGCCCGATATCATCAAGAATCTGTACGAGTTCTTCAAAACGTATCTCTTTATTGTTGTGAGAGAAGGTAACAATACGTGAACCATCTTCATTGAGTGTTGTGACAGTAGCACCAAGACCTTTATCGAAAAGAAGTTGTGTACCTGTTCTTACCTTGCCGCGGATCAGTACCAGATAGCGGTGGGCATCCAGAGGTTTGTTAAAAAGCAATTCTACTTTGCCTCCCCCCTGACCGTTCAAAGAGACTTTCCGTCCAAAAATACGGGCTTTGATAACGCGTGTATCGTTAAGAAAGACATCACAGTTTTCAGGAAGAAAATCAAGAAGGTGTTTAAAGGTGCTATGTGTAACGGTGTCTTTCTTTCTGTCATACACAAGAAGCTTTGCTTCATCCCTGGGGTGTACGGGTGTGGTAGCTATGAACCCTTCGGGGAGTTCATAGTCATAGTTTTTGGTTAAAAGTTCAGGTAAAGATATCTGTGACGGCATTTAGGATCTGTCTGCCTCTTCATTCTCATTTTCTTCATCTTCATCTTCATCTTCATCACTGGTATCTGGATTTACCATACGGACTATTAAAATAGAAAGACCATAGAGAATGACCAACGGTGCGGCCATAAGCAGCTGTGTCAAAATATCCGGAGGTGTCAAGAGTGCTGCAAGTATAAAGATAATAACCACGGCATATTTGAAAAAATCGATGAGTGTACGGTCTGTTACCAGTCCCAGCAGGGCAAGGAAATAGGCAAAAACAGGCAGTTCAAAGGCGACACCAAAGCCCAGCATGATTTTGGTGAAGAAGCCGACATAATCCTCTATGTTAATAAAGGGGGTATAGAGAAAGGAGCCAAAGGTGATGAGGAACTGGAACCCGAACGGTGTCACGACATAGTAGGCAAACATAACACCGATAAAGAACATGACCGATCCGCCGACGACAAAGGGAATGACCATCTTTTTTTCATTGTTGTAGAGTCCTGGAGCAACAAAGAGCCATATCTGATAGAGAATAAACGGCATTGCGCCCAGCAGTCCGGCAAAGAAAGAGACTTTGAGTGCAACAAAAAAGGCTCCTCCTACCTGGTGGGTGGTAATTTTTCCTTCAAAGTTATGCTGGTTGGGACGTGCCGATTCGACATCACGTTTTTTGATGATCTCATCAAGAGACTGGGCTGCGTCGGCAGCATTTTTAAGCAGGGGAGCCAGTTTCGGATCTGCCTCTTTTGCTGCTTTATACAGGTTGTTCTTCAGTTTTTCAGCGGCCTGGACGGCAGGTGTTTTTGTCTGGTTGCTCTCTTCGGATTTCATGGTCCAGGTTGCTTTTTCCTGTGACTCGATAATACGTCCTACCTGAACAAGGGCATTGTTCAGCGGCTGTGTGATCCACTTAAGAATGCTGTTGTGGAATGTAAAAGCAATGATGAACGCAACAAAAACCGAAAGTACAGAAAGCCCGAGTCTTTTTCTCAGTTCTACCAAATGGGGGCGCAGGTCTTCAAACATTATGCTTCACCTTCTGTATCATTTTCTTCTTTTTTGTTACTCTCTTCTTCTTTGTTCTTCTTTTTCTTTTTTGATTTTTTCTTGAATGTTACCGTATCACTTTTCTCTTCGACTGCCACAGGAGGTTTTTCGTCTGCATAGGGTGAAGAGAGTGAGGGTTTGTGTATCTCTTGGGTTTCTGTATGGTCCATAATACTGCTCATGTCGTCAAGATCAATATTTTTAAAACTTCTGAGTTCATCGGTTGCAGAATCAAGCTTTTTTTTGTAATTGAGCGCTTCTTCTTTAAGGTCTGCAATACGAAGTTCTTCATCCAGGGAATCTTTTGCTTCACCTATGGTCTTTTTGACCCCTTTGATGAATTTTGCTATCTGTACCATGGTTTCTGGAAGTTTGTCCGGTCCCAGAAAGAGGATCGCTATAATGGATATGAGAAGTATTTCGGTAAATCCGATGCCAAACATTGTCTGCCTTCATAATAAATTGGCTGTATTTTAACAAATTATTCTAAAAGGTAGAGTGCAAGTGCATCGGCGATGAAGAAATTCCTGTTGTAGAAACGTGTGTTGTCTTCTGTCAGTTTTCCCTCTTTGAGGAGAACTTCTGCCTGTTGTCGCATTGTGTGTGTCAAATATTTTTTTTCAATACCGATATTGCTTCTTAGGCCCAAAAATATCTTTTCGGTCAATCGTTCCTCTTCTGTAAGCTCTTCCTGTGTTATTTTGAGAGGATTTGCAATATAGGCATCAATATCTGTTTGGGGATAATAGCGTCTGTTATTTAGAAAACCGACTGCACCGGCACCGGCTCCGATATAATTATTTAATTTCCAGTATCCTTTGTTGTGCCGGCTCTGATATGTTCCGAAATTGGAGATTTCATAATGGGTAAATCCTCTTTTCTTGATCTCCTGGGCAACAAAGAATGCCAGCGCTTCATTCTCCTGTCTGACCTGGGGAGTGGCAGAGAACTTTGTACCGTTCTCAATGGTAAGTTCGTAGGCGGAAAGGTGATCTACAGGAAGTGCAAAGGCCTGTGCAAGATCTTTTTCAAGCAAGGCTCTGGTATCTCCTTGATAATTGTAGATAAGGTCAAGAGACAGGTGCTTAAAACCGAGTTCTGAAGCTGTAAGGATCGCTTTTTTTGCTTCTTCGGGCGTATGTGCACGGTTAAGGTTTTTCAGTTTTTTGGCATCAAAACTCTGTACGCCGAAACTGACACGGTTGACGCCGAGGGAGTACATACCGGAAAGCCAGCTTTGTGTTGCGGAGTTGGGGTTGGCCTCTGTGGTGATTTCGGCATCTTTTTTCAGGTAGGGGGAGAGAAGTTCAAAAAGGGGGGCATAGTGTTCGGGTGCGACGGTTGAGGGGGTTCCACCTCCGATAAAGAGGGTTTCAATACTCTCTTTTTTGGCATGAAAACGTTCAAGTTCAAATTTAAGTTGTATGTAGAGTGCCTGCATATATGCTCTGCGTGTATCAAACTTGTCCACATAGGAGTTGAAGCTACAGTAGTGGCACTTGGAATCGCAGTAGGGTATGTGGATATAGGCAAGCATTGTTGACCTTTGTTTAAGTATGTTTTTTAGAAAGATGTAACTCTATTTTAGATAGAATAATATCAGAAATTTGGGAGTTTGTCTCTAAATTACCGGAGCCTTGTACTAAGAGGCTTCATTTTTAAAATTTATCGGAAATGAGTATTGGTATGCAAAACACAAAGAGCTACAGGCCCAATGTTGCAGCCGTCATACTCTCTTCTAAATATCCGGAAAAATGCGAATTTTTTATCGCACATCGTACTGACATAAGAAATGCCTGGCAATTCCCACAGGGCGGTATTGACGAGGGGGAAACACCCGAAGATGCACTCTACAGGGAACTGCTTGAGGAGATTGGCTGCAATAGTGTTGAAATATTGGGGGAATTCCCGGAGTGGATCACCTATGATTTTCCAAAAACCGCAAGGGGAAAGGTCTATCCGTTCGACGGGCAGACACAAAAATATTTTCTGGTCAGACTCAAAGAGAATGCACAGATAGACCTTCAGGCATTTGAAATTCCGGAATTTAAAGAGTATACGTTTGTAAACTATAATGAACTGTTTCAGCGGGTAACCTATTTTAAACGTAAAGTGTATCGGAGAGTCATCGATTATTTTATCAAAGAGGGTTTGATCTAAAGAAGATGAAATACATTGCAAAGGCAGTGTTTAAATAACAAAACAGAAGGAAATTTTTTATGTTGATCGTACAGAAGTATGGTGGTACAAGCGTAGGCGGACTGGACCGCATAGAGAATGTGGCAAACCGTGTTGCCAAGGCCAGAGAAGCAGGACACGATCTGGTGATTGTTGTCTCGGCAATGAGCGGGGAAACAAACAAACTGATAGAATATGCACAGCATTTTAGTAAAAATCCTGCCAAAAAAGAGATGGATATGCTTTTGAGTTCGGGAGAGAGGGTGACAGCAGCACTTCTCTCCATTGCCCTTCAGGCCAAAGGATATGATGCCGTTGCCATGACCGGCCGTCAGGCGGGGATCGTAACAGATGACCTGCATACTTTTGCAAGGATCGAATCGATTGACCCCACTGCCATGCAGAATGCCATTAAAGAGGGCAAGATCATTGTTGTTGCAGGATTTCAGGGTGTCAATAGAAACGGTTCCGTGACAACACTCGGGCGTGGAGGCTCAGACCTTTCTGCCGTGGCACTGGCAGCGGCACTCAAGGCAGACCAATGTGAAATCTACTCGGATGTGGACGGTATCTATACGACTGATCCCCGCATTGAACCCAATGCCAAAAAACTGGATGTCATCTCTTATGACGAGATGCTTGAACTTGCTTCTCTGGGAGCAAAAGTGTTACAGAGCCGTTCTGTAGAACTGGCAAAAAAACTGAATGTGAAGCTCTATGCAAAGAGCAGTTTCAGCGATGACAAAGGTACATTGATAACGAAGGAGAATGAAAATATGGAAGCAGTTTTAGTCAGCGGTGTGGTACTGGACAAAAATCAGGCAAGAGTAACACTCAGAGGTGTTGTGGACAGACCGGGAATCGCAGCGGAGATATTCTCTGCACTGGCGGATGCAAATATCAATGTCGATATGATCATTCAGAATGTCGGTTCAGACGGATTGACCAATCTTGGCTTTACCGTACCTCAGAGTGAACTTGAAAATGCCAAAAAACTGGTAGCAACGTTTGAACATGAAATTCAAGGTGTCGATTTTGACGAACATGTCTGCAAAGTCTCTGTAGTCGGTGTGGGTATGAAGTCACATTCGGGTGTTGCTGCAATGGCATTTACCGTATTGGCAAAGAGCAATATCAATATTCAGATGATCTCCACTTCGGAGATCAAAATTTCCATGATCATCGATGAAAAGTACGGTGAACTTGCGATCCGTGCATTGCACGAAGCATACGAACTGGACAAGTAGAAGTATTATGCAGGAACTTCTGAAGTGGACGCTTGAAGCAATACGGAATGAGGAGTCGGATTTCTCATGGATGGAAGAGTATCGCTATGAATGGGCACCGCTTGTGAAATCTGCTGTTTCCCAGATGCTTGAGGGGAAAACAGTACTGCTTGTAACGGATGAACACCATGACTGGTTCAAAAGTTACATCTTGAATGCTGTCAACGATCTTAGAAAAAAGAGACCTTTGCTTCCGGTTTACAGCCTGATGGACAATTTTCCCAATCTCAGATCCATGCATACTACGCAGGAGATTCAGCTGCTTGAAGATATGTTTGATATCTCCTATCCCAATGGATATTTTATCTGGTATATTGGAAAAGGAGACCATCCTTATACCAAAATAGCCCATAGAAATGAAGACAGTTTTCTCTGGATTTTGGATGAAGAAGTACAGAATAGTTTTTCTTTCCGTTCTTCTGATCCTCTGCTTGATATCAAACTGCTACAGCTGTATAAACTTTTTGATGCTACTCTGTCTGCGGCACTTTTTGGGGATTTAGATTTAGAATTATGAGACTGATCAGCCAGGTACTCATCTCAAACGATATGGAAGGTACGGTTACAGCACTTGAATCTGCCGTGACTACGGAACGTATTGTTAAAATACTTGAAGGTGAGAAAGCATTCTCTGTTGATGATGCCAAGCTGGCTATTGAAAAAGCCTACATGGCCAGTGAAGAGACTACGGTGATTGTTCTTGCAGCAAAAATATTTACTCCGATAGTACAGAACAAACTGCTCAAGGTGATTGAAGAACCTCCCCGAAACAAAGAGTTTATTCTTATTACGCCGAGTAAAGCAACAATCCTTCCTACGATTCGTTCCAGACTACCTGTCGTTATACTCAATGAAGTAAAAAAAGAATCAATACCGGAGATTGATTTGAAACAGTTAAATCTGGCAACAGTTTATGAATTTTCTCAGACACATAAACGTACAGATGCCAAAGCAATGAAGCAGTTGGTAGAAAATATTGTCAAAGAAGCGATACATTCACAACAGTATGATCTTGATGAAAAGACTTTGACACTTTTTTCCAATGCTTTTGTTGCGCTTGATGTCGGTTCTCCCCCTCCGTTTGTACTCAATACACTGTTATTAAAACTTTTGGCACGTAAAAAAAGATAAATATCTTTTAACTTGATCTTTTTAAAGAGTAGCATTTTTTGAACAAATAAGATAAAATAGTCTCTTGTATCCAGAAGTGAGGGAGAGTGAATTATGAATGCATATAGACGTGATTTTATCAGGCTGTCTGCTATTACCGCAGTTAGTCTGCTGATAGGGGGATGCAGGGAAGAGAATGTCTCTTCAACTGTTTTGAGTGTAAAATGCTACCCGGATAACAGTATAATATCATATACGGCTAAGCAGATCATTTTGGAATTTAACAAAGTGATCAATCCTCAGACCTTCAGTGGTATTATTCTGTTAGACGGCAATACAGCTATTCCTGCTTTTAATTATACGATCAGGTTTGATATTGATGATCCGTCAAAACATCGTGTGGTCATTTCTTTCAATAAGGATTTTCAGTTGAAGGAATCCTGGAAATATACAATATTGGTTACTGATGAAGTGAGATCGATTTTTGGTCTTTCTGTTTCAAAAACGGTTTCTCTTGCTGTCATCACAAGCAGTAGAAACCCCTTTGAACCACTACAGTCCGGAGAGCTTAGAAGAAGCAAGACGGTGCTGATTAGTGATTTGCATATGAATGAACAGCGCGGATATGATGAGGGATATAGTCTTTTTACTGAAAATGCTGCACTGCTGGAAGTATTTTTAGAACAGGTGAGAGTCAGTGAACAGATCAAGGAACTGGTTATTTTGGGTGATCTGATGGATATGTGGGTAATTCCGATGGCATATCATACTTTTCGTGATGAGATTAATGATACAGAGGCTTATTTTCGAAATGTAGCTGAAGCAGATATCAATAAAGGTGTGATCGCAAAGATCAATCAGATTGCTGATGAGGGGCTTATACGGTTCAGTTATGTACCCGGTAACCACGATATGCTTTTTACCGAAGATATTTTTTATGCTATTTTCCCAAATGGTCACTGGCAGGGCGGTGCACCCGGTACTGGGAGTTATTTTCCTGAAAATACCATTGTCTTTGAACATGGTCATAATTATGATCTTTTCAATGCACCTGATTCTGTTACAACTGCGGGGAGTCTTTTGCCCCCGGGTTATTTTATTACGCGTATTTATGCTACAGGTAATCTTCTTAAGACAGAGAAGCTCCCTGTTAATATGCAGTCAACAGAAAACAAGAATGCCCAGGAGATCTATACTACCGCATGGGATATAGCAGTTGCAGCGATTAATATACCGCAGTTTGATCCGGTTAAACCTCAAATATATACAGAGGTGAACGGCTATACGGAGTGTTATTCTTCCAATGGGGCAAGAGATATCTATACTCAAAATATTGGAGATAACTGGCAAGAACGGCAGCAGATTAACGGCGTTCCTGTACCAAATTCTGAAGTTGTTGGTATTTTGAATGGAAGCGGTAAATTTTTCTGGTTTGGTACATTGGAATATTCGGCAATTGCACAGTATTTTACTCCTTTGGAATCCAATATTAATATTGTGGTATTTGGACATACTCATAAAGCGATGCTGAAACAGGATTGGGAAACACTTGATAATATCTATGCAAACTCAGGGACCTGGATAGATAAAAAATATCTCAATAAAGATGCATTGAGCGCTACCTGTATTGTACTTAACAGTGCCCAATACAGTGGATCAGAGATTGATAATGTAACGCTTTATCAGTCTGTTTATGAGGGAGATGAAATGGTATTGAAAAAGATCGATGAAAAAGTTCTGGATCATTCCAAAGAGAATAGTGTTTCTTAAAGATGTGTGCAAATTTACTATTGAATGATTGGAAATGCCAGATTAAGATTATACAAAGAGGCAAACCCATATCGTTTTACTAGAATGATGTAAAAGTAATAGTTGGAATAATAAAAAATGGAATTATATAAACTTGGAAATATCTCAGATAAAAAAGCTGTATTGAAAGCACTGGGTGTTGAGAATGGCGGTATTGCCATTATGGCAAAGAAGATGGAGTTGATGTACTTCTACATCAAAGACCTCAAAACCCCCGCAGCGAACATCCTTAAACAAGATGCCTTGAGTATCGGTGCGGAGCTTGCCGTACCAAGCGGGGTGATCACCTGTGAGAAACCGACCTTTGACTGTATGCTTATTGGTACGCGAAAACATATGGAGATCCTCTCCAAAAAAGAGCTGGCACAACCCTTCGGGCTTAAGAGCGTAGCACAAGCGTTACAACAATTTCTCTCTTCCAGATCGTACCCCGTTCGTATAATGGGGGTTGTCAATGCCAATGAGGACAGCTTTTACGAAGGCAGCCGTTTTATGGCGGAAGATGCCGTAGCACAGATAGAAAAAATGATCGACGAAGGTGCGGATATCATCGATATCGGAGCAGTCTCCTCCCGTCCGGGTTCAAAGCCGGTGAGCGAGCGTGTCGAACTTGAACGCATCAAACCCATCTGTGATGTGATAGCAGAGTCGAAGCTTTATGAAAAGGCGCTCTTTAGTATGGACAGCTACACCCCGTCAGTCATTACCTATGCACTCAAAAGCGGCTTTAGCATTGTCAATGATATCACCGGCGGTGCGAACGATGAGGTTGTCAAACTGGCAGTAGAACACGGTGCGAAGCTTTGCATTATGCATATGCAAGAAACCCCGCAGACGATGCAGCAAAACCCGCACTATGACGATGTGACGGTCGAAGTGAGCAACTTCTTTGAAGCACGCATTGCCAAGTGTGAAGCGTTGGGGATGAAACGTAAAGATATCATTCTAGATGTGGGCATCGGGTTTGGCAAAACCCTCGAACACAACCTTACACTGATTCGTAATATGAAGCATTTTACCCATTTCGGATGCGAAGTGCTCATCGGTGCAAGCCGAAAGTCGATGATAGACAAGATCATCCCCACCGCAACAGAAGCCAGACTCCCAGGTACGCTTGCCATTCATCTTAAAGCCGTAGATAACGGTGCGAGTATCGTGCGTTGTCATGATGTGGCAGAGCATAAGCAGGCACTTGCCGTGTGGGAAGCGTTACATCAGTGATCCGTTTTTTCAAATGGCTTTTTGCACTGCTGATGATAGCCTTTGTGCTGAGTGCAGCCTTCGATCTCTATGTGACCTACAGTGCGGACAAGTACATTTACAGTGATCCAAAGCGTGTGCCTCCCAAGAGGGTGGCACTGCTTCTGGGTACCTCCAAGTATGTTGCAAAAGGTAAGAAAAACTGGTACTACCTCTACCGTATTGATGCGGCTGTGACACTCTGGAAGCAGGGGAAAGTAAAGAAGATACTTGTCTCAGGAGATAATGCAACCCGTTA
>Ga0256843_1000966_pt1 | contig 23559 bp, 28 predicted proteins | sample AlvinellametaG_FD_191572 | JGI IMG/M metagenome (GOLD analysis project Ga0256843, IMG submission 191572) | Pompeii worm associated microbial communities from hydrothermal vent at the East Pacific Rise, Pacific Ocean - Alvinella | ecosystem: Host-associated > Annelida > Integument > Unclassified ... | reverse complement strand
AAAATTTGAATTTTCTATAGGAAGTAGTTTCTAAAACCTTTGTAGGTTTTAGATGATTTTTATTTGATATTTTAAGTTTTTATTTAATTCTTCTTTAGCTAAATATAAATTCTCACCATTAATGATTAATGTGTCATTTTCTAATTTTAAATCTAATTTTTGATTAGATAAATTTTTATTTAAAGTTTTAGTTAGCCAAAAAATAAAACATAAAGATTCTAGTACTTTTTTTTCAGGGGCTAATTCTTTATATAAAGATAGATATTCTTTTTTTATTTTTTTCTTTTTATTATATCTTATTATTTTTGCTATTAATATTCTGTCTTCATGAGAAAATCCATAATGTAAAGAATTTAGTAACACATAATGAGTGTGTTTATGAGATGAATAAAAATCAATATAACTTCCAGCAGTAGAAAGTTTCATCGCATATTTTAAGTGAAATTTATATTTTTCATCTATATTATGTAAAGGTTTTAAGATATCAAAAATTTTTAAAGCTAAATTAGTTTCATAGTTTGATGTTTTTTTATCTATTTGATAAATATCTTCAATACTTCTAACACTTGGATTGAAGTTTTTAGGAAACATATAGTTTGAATTTCTAAGTAAATCACTTAAAAACACACCTTCTCTTACACCAACACCACTTGTAATAATCTTTTTTGCTTTAATTTTTTTTATTGATTGAAGTAGAATTAATGTACCTTCTCTTATAACATCTAATCTTTCTTCTTTAAAACCTAAACTTTTTAATTCTGAATTAGTAGCATTTATAATTAATTTAAAGAAATCTTTTTCTTTTTCAAAATTGTAATTAAATCCGTGTAAAATATCTAAAGGATATTCGTTTTTTTTCATAATACCTTTACTTAAAGCTCTAATAGTTCCACCAATTCCAAAAATTGAAGATGATAAAAAATTTTTTGGTAGTTTAGAAAGTTCTGAATCTATATATTTTTTAGCTCCATCGATATCATTTTTATCGAAGAATAACTCTTTTAATCTAACAGTTCCTAAATTTAATGAAACTTTATTAATAATTTTTTTATTTTCTATTAGTGCAAATTCTGTACTACCACCACCTATATCTATTGATATTCCATTATTATAAGGAAGAAGATTACTTGCAGCAACAGCTCCAAAAAATGCTTCTTTATCCCCATCAATAACTTTTATATTTAAGCCTAATTCTTTTTTTGCTTTATTTAAAAAGATAGATTTATTAGGAGCATCTCTTACAGCAGAAGTAGCAACTGCTAAAATTTTTCTAGCTTTTAAACTTTTTGCAATAATTAAAAATTCTTTTAAAGCATTAATAGCTCTGTTTATTGCAAAATCTTGTAAATTTCCATCGTTTTCATAGGCACCTTCAGAGATTCTTACTCTACTTTTTATCTCTTTAAGTAAAACAAAACCAAAATGGCTTGTCTTTTTAAAGACTGCCATTCTTGCAGAATTTGAACCTATATCAATAATAGCAGTTATTTTAGCCATTAGTCATCTTTATGAAGTTGTTCAGCTTTTAGTTTTAGCTCTTTTGCATTTTCTACATTGTCTGGGTCTGGTACTATACAATCAACTGGACAAGCAGGAACACAAGCAGGTTCTCCACCTTCTTCTATACATTCCGTACATCTATCTGGATCAATTACATAAATTGGCTCATCAGCCTCAATTGCTTCATTTGGACACTCATCTATACAAGCATCACAAGCTATACATTCTTCAGTTATTAATAATGACATTAATACTCCTTTTTTTTAATAATGGTTTATATCAAATTTTTTTTTAAATATCAAGCAAAAGAAAATTTATATCCTCTTCTTCTTACTGTTTCTATTGTAGTTATACCTAAAGGTTTATCTATTTTTTGTCTTATTTGATTTATTGCTACTTCTATCACATTTGGTGTTACTAGTTCAGGTTCTTCCCAAATAGCATCTAAAAGTTGTTCTTTTGAAATGATTTGATTTGGGTGTTTAGCCAAATGAGTAAATACTTCAAAAGGTTTTCCTTTTAATTCTATACTTTGTTGTTTATACATTACAGTTTCATTATTTGGTGATATTACTAAATCTTTAATTACTATTTGTTTTGAATTTGCAAATCTAATTTTTGATTCAATTCTTGCAATTAAAAGTTCAAAATGAATAGGTTTATGTATATAATCATCTGCCCCAGCTTTTAAAATATCTATTTCAGTATCGACACTCATATCATCACTAATAACTATGATTTTAGTTATAGGAAAATTAGTTCTAATCTCTTCTATAAATGATACAACATCTTTTTTTCCAAAGCTTAAATCTACTAAAATCAAATCATAATTTCTTATATTGGTAAAATATTTTGCATCTTGTAAGTTTAAAGCTTCATCACTTTTATAATTATGTTCTTCTAAAGCTTTTTGTATCATAGTATTAAGAGCTGAATCATTTTCTGCAATTAAAAATCTCAATATGGCTCCTTAAGAATTTTTTAAAATTATATCTAAAATTTAAGTTAGTTTTAATATTTTTTTATTATTTTTGCACCAACTATCATATCGTTTAAGATATTTGGCTTTAAAATTTCCAAGTTTATCGTAGTTATCTCTGGATATTCATTTTTTAAATAACTACAAATATAATCTAAACTATCTTCTAAAATTTCAAATTTTTTATTTTGTAAAATATTTTTGATAATTTCACTTACTTTTGCATAATCTAAATATTCATTATTGTAATCATAAAAAATTTCTGTATTTACTATTACTTTTTGAGGAGTTGTTCTTTCAAAGTCTAGAACTCCTATTATAGTATCAAAACTAAAATCTTTAATGATGATACTAAACAACTCTTTTCTCCTCACCTTTTATTAATCTAATAATATTTGGGATATGTTTATAAAATACGATTAAACCTATAATTACTAATGGTGCATGACTTCCATCAAATAAATTAGGATGAATAATATAACTACTAGCAATTCCTACTAAAATACCAATAAGAGATGATATTGAAGATATTTTTAAAGTTTTAGCTAATATAAACCATACAGCAAGTCCAATTATAGCTTCTATAGGAAGTAATACAAGCATAACACCAGCGGTAGTTGCAACTCCTTTACCACCTTCAAATTTTAAAAATGGAGAAAAACAATGACCAACTACAGCTAGTACTGCTATTGTATATTGTGTTTCTAAGCTCATTCCCATCATTTTTGCTATTAATATGATTATAGCACCTTTTAAAGCATCAAAAATAAGAGTAATAGCAGCAACTTTTTTAGCTACTTCTGGTTTAAATTCTTTAAGTACCCTTAATACATTAGTAGCACCAATATTACCACTTCCATGTTCTTTTACGTTAATTCCATATTGTTTTGCAAGTAAATATCCAAAAGGGATTCCACCTACTAAATAAGCGATTATATAAAATATTAAATTTTCCATATTTTATCCTTTTTTTGAAATTGTATCATTTTTTACTATTGAAAAACTTAAATTCAAGATTTCATTATGATTTTTTATAAAGTTATTTAATTCATTCAATGAAATATCTTCAATAAGTTTTAATTCTTTTTTATAATAACCTTTTTCATAGCCATTATAATACTCATTAAAACTTCTAGCAAGTTTTTGATTTAGAGTTTCATTTCTTAAAGGCTCACTTCCTATCAAAAACTGTTTTGCTTGAATGAGCTCTTCATTTGTTATACCATTTTCTATAAAATCAGTTATAACATATTTTAATTTATTAATAGCATCTTTTTCATTTTCTAGTTTTGTTTGCATATGACCTTTTAATAAATTAGTATGATTTGTAAATGAATTTCTAGCATATGCAGAATAAGCAAAACCATTTTTTACTCTTATTTCTTCCATAATTCTACTACCAAAACCACCAGCTCCTAATATAAAAGAAGCTATTTTTGCTTTATAATGTTCTTTTTTTTCTACATTATATGGAGAATTAAAGTATATATATGCTTGTTCAGTTGGTTTAATAGTTTCTATATTTGATGTTATTGGAGAAAAATGAGGTATTTTTTCTTTTTTACCATTAGGAAATAATATTTTGAATTCATCAAAATCTATAGGATTAAAATTTCCACCTACTATAAAAGTCATATTTTCTTTAATAAAAAACTTTTTAAAATGTGCTTTTATGTCTTCTAAATTAAAATCTAATTTTTCACCCATAATAGGATATTCTAAGGGAGTGTTTTTAAAACTACATTTATTTAAATTAATATTTGCAATATAATCAAAATCAGTTTGTTTTCTTTGTATTGTAGCTTCAATCTCTTTTTTGGTTTTTTGAAATGAGTCTTCTGTAAAGTTTGGTGAAGATAATAATTCTTTTAATAATTTTAATGCTATAGTTTGTTTTTCTTTTAAAAAAGATGTATGAATAGTTATAGTTTCTCTACCTGCTGCTACAGAAAGATGTATAGCATTATCTTCTAATTTTGATAAAAATTTAGTATTTGGATTTTTATTGCTTCCTCTGTTTTGTAAAGTTTTAGCTAGAAAATTTGCTAAACCTTCTTTTGCAAATAAAGCACCACTATTTTCAAAAATAATTTCAAAAATAACTCTATCTAAATTATCTTTTTGTGTTATTATCATAAAAGTTGCCTTTTTTTAATATAATTTTGAAAAAGAATTATACCATAAAGGAAAATAAATGAAATTAGCAGTATTTGATTTTGATTCGACATTAATGGATGGTGAAACTATTGATGAATTTGCAAAAGAACTTGGTTTGAAAGAAAAAGTAGCTTCTATTACAGAAATGGCTATGGCAGGTGAACTTGATTTTTTTGAGAGTTTAATTATGAGAGTAAAACTTCTTGAAGGATTAGAAGAAAAAAAAGTGATAGAAATAGCACATTCTTTACCTTATATGCCAGGGGCAAAAGAGACTATTACTGAAATGAAAAAAATGGGATATACTGTTGTTTGTTTTAGTGGAGGATTTAGAGTTGCTACAAGCTATGCAAAAGATATACTTGGATTTGATGCAGATTTTTCAAATGTTTTACATGCTAAAGATGGAAAGTTAACTGGACTTGTAGGTGGAGATATGATGTTTAATTATTCAAAAGGTGATATGCTTACAAGACTTCAAAATATTTTAGGAATTTCAAGAAAAGATACTTTTGTATGTGGTGATGGTGCAAATGATTTAAGTATGTTTAAATATGCTGATACAAGAGTGGCTTTTTGTGCAAAAGATGTATTAAAAAAAGAAGCGACTGTTAGTATAGAAACAAAAGATTTAACAAAAATATTGGAGTATTTAAAATGAAATTAGGAGTAAATATAGATCATATCGCTACTTTAAGAGAAGCTAGAGCTATAAATGAACCAGATCCAGCTTTAGCTCTTGAAATTTGTAAAAGAGCAGGGGCTGATCAAATAACTATACATCTTAGAGAAGATAGAAGACATATTGATGATTTTGATGTAAGAAGGATTATTGAGAGTAGTTTTTTACCTGTAAATGTAGAGTGTAGTATTAATGAAGATATTGTAAATATTATTTGTTCTTTAAAACCACATCGTGTTACATTAGTTCCTGAAAATAGAGATGAGGTTACTACTGAAGGTGGATTAGATTTATTTAAAAATAGTGATAGGATCAAAAAAGCTATTGATAAATTTTTAGATAATGATATTTCTGTATCACTGTTTATAGATCCTGATATTGCCCAGATTGAAGAAGCTAAAACTTTAAATGCAGATATGATAGAACTTCATACTGGAAAGTATGCAAATATTTTTTTAGCTTTAAATACAAATTTAAACTATACAAAACATAAACTTTTTGAAGATAAATCAAGAAAAACATTATCTAAAATGCTAGAAGATGAGATTAAAATTATAAAAGATAGTAGTGTTTTTGCAAAAAATATAGGTTTAGAAGTAGCAGCAGGACATGGATTAAACTATCAAAATGTAAATGAAATAGCAAAAATCAAAGAAATAGTAGAACTCAATATAGGTCATTCTATAATTGCAAATTCTATTTTTATAGGATTAGAAAATGCAATAAAAGAGATGAAAAATAAGATAAATTTAGTATAATTCCAACTTATAAAAAATATAAGGAGAATTTATGAATCAAATGATAATAAATGAAAAATACCCAGTATTTGTTTTAGATGTATTAAAAACAGAAACTACTTATACGAATGTAGTAGATATATTAAAATTTTTTAAATCTAGGATAGAAGAACACCCTGTATGTAAATATATAGGAGAATTTGATCATTATGAACATACAAAAAGTGTAAATGGTGAGATTAATCCCGATATTAAAGATTGTCAATTAATTATGTTTTGTTTTGGAAGTAAATTACCAAATGGTAAAATCACAGCAGCTAGACCTAGAAGTATTAGTGTAACAGAATATGAAGATAAATTTGAAATTGCATTTCTTGAAGCACCAGCTGCAATAGCAAATGAAGTGATGGAAAGTTGGATTAAAGACTTAAAAACTCACTTAAACGATTAATAATTTAATAAAGTTGATTGACATTCACTCAATCTTATTGTATAATAACAATAAAAAAAATTATACAAAGGATTGAGGGATGGCTAAAAGTTTATATGAAACACTTGGAATAAGCGAATCTGCTACTCAAGCAGAAATAAAAAAGGCTTATAGAAAACTAGCAAGAAAATATCATCCTGACATCTGTAAAAAACCGGAATGTGAAGAAAAATTTAAAGAGATCAATGCTGCTTATGAAGTTTTAAGTGACGAAGAAAAAAGACAGCAATATGATCAATTTGGTGATAGCATGTTTGGTGGACAATCGTTCCAAGATTTTTACAGAAGTCAAGGAAGTAATGTTGACTTAGATGAAATATTAAGAAATATCTTCGGAGGAGGATTCTCTGCAGGAGGCTTTGGTGGTTCAAGACAGAGCCAAAGTGGATTTGGAGGATTTGATTTTGGAGGAGGGTTTGGTGGATATAGCCAACCAGATTTAGATATTCATGCTAAAATGACAATACCTTTTAATGTAGCAGTAATGGGTGGAACTCATTCTGTTAATATAAATGGTGAAACAGTTAATTTAAAAATACCTGCAGGAATTGAAACAGGTAAAAAATTAAGAGTTAGAGGAAAAGGAAAGTCTTTTCAAGGACAAAGGGGAGATTTAATTATAGAAGTAGAAGTTGCTCCATCTCCTGAATATGAAAGAAATGGAAATGACTTAATTAAAACAATTGATGTACCTTTAAAAATTATGATGTTTGGAGGTAAAATACCTGTTCAAACATTACATAAAGAGATTACTGTAAAAATTCCTAAAAACTCTAAAAATGGACAAAAACTTAGAGTAAAAGGTTATGGTGTAAAAGATAAGGGTGATTTATATTTAAAATTAAATGTAGTATTACCTAAAGTAGAAGAGTTAGATAGCGAACTTGCTAAATTAATGCAAGAAAGATTACCTGAATAAAAGGAGGTTGAAGATGTATGATTATGATGAACCGGTATATTTAATTAGTGTAGTTGCGAAACTTATGAACATTCATCCACAGACTCTTAGACAATATGAAAGAGAAGGGCTATTAAAGCCTTCTAGAACAGAAGGGAGAATGAGACTTTATTCTCAAAGAGATATAGATAAATTAAAAGTTATTTTAACTTTAGCAAGAGATATGGGTGTTAATTTAGCTGGTATAGATATTATTTTACAATTAAAAGAAGAGATTGAAAGATTACAAAAAGAGATAGAAACATTAAAAGAAAATCAAGGGACTATTCCTAAACATAGAAGTGTAGTAGTAAAAAAGAATAATTATCAAATAGTTTTAATAGAAGAAAATTAAAAAGAGACAATTCTCTTTTTAAGCCATATTAGTGTAAACTTTTTGAACATCATCGTCATCATCAAGTTTCGCTAAAAACTCTTCTATATCTTTTTTTTCTTCTTCTGTAAATTCATGAGGATCATTTGGAAGTCTTTGAAGTTCGGCTTTTACAAGTTCAATTCCTAATTCTTCAAATTTATGTTGTAAATTACCAAAATCTTTATAATCACCTGTAACTAATACTACACCATCTTCCTCTTCAAGTTCTTCTAAACCAGCATCAATAAGTTCTAATTCAAGTTCTTCTAAATCCATATCATCTGTTTTATTAAATTCAAATACTGCTTTTCTTTCAAACATAAAATCAAGTGAACCACTATTTAATACTTGACCACCATTTCTAGAAAAAATATATCTAATATTTGCAATAGTTCTAGTTGGATTATCTGTAGCACATTCTACTACAGTAAGAACTCCATGAGGACCTTTTCCTTCATATACTACTTCTTGGTAATTATCCATATCTTTAGAAGTAGCTCTTTTAATAGCTGCTTCAATATTTGCTTTTGGTAAGTTTTGTGCTTTAGCATTTAATATTGCTGTTCTTAAAGCTGAATTCATCTCAGGATCTGGTCCACCAGCTTTAGCTGCAATAGTAATAGCTCTTTGTAGTTTTGGAAATAATTTTGACATATTTCCCCATCTAGCTAATTTAGCGGCTTTTCTATATTCAAATGCTCTACCCATAATAAATTCTCCTAAAAGTTTTTATGGAATTATACCAAAAATAAGTAGTTATAAATGTAAGATAGTAATATATTGTTAATTAGAGAGTTTAAAAAAAGCCCAAGAAAGGGCTAATGAGAAAAATTATTTAGCTGCTTCAGCTTTGAAAGCTTCTAATGCTGCTGCATAGTTAGGCTCAGCAGTAATATCTTCAGTAATTTCTTTATAAGCAACTGTACCATCTTTAGCGATTACAAATACAACTCTTGCTGATAATCCTCTTAATGCACCTTCAGCGATTAAAGTTCCGTATGCAGTTGAGAATGCTTTGTCTCTGAAATCAGATAATACAGCTAAATTTTCGATTCCTTCAGTTGAACAGAATCTTCCCGCTGCGAATGGTAAGTCCATAGATACAACACATACTGTACCACCTTCGATAGAAGCTGCTTCGTTGTTGAATTTAGTTGTTTCCATAGCACATACAGGTGTGTCTAAACTTGGAACTGCTACGATTAGTTGAGCTTTATCACTAGCACCACCGATAGTTACTTCACTTAAGTCACTTTTTGGTAAAGTGATGATTGGAGCTTTATCTCCTACATTTACTTGATTTCCGTATAATGCAATTTCGTTACCTTTTAATTTTGTTAATGTTGGCATATGCAATCCTTTTTTATTTAATTTATTGTTTTGGTATTATAATAATAGCAGATTTTTATTTTATTTAAGGAAGAAAAGAGGAGTAATTTTGTATTATTTAGAAAGTGTTACAAAATTACTCATTGTTTGTTTTTAGAAGTGCATTTATTTTTAGAATAGTAATAATTCTATCATCTTTTCTAGCAATACCTTCTATTATAGCTTCTCTTTCCATACTTGTATCTGGAGGAGGAAGTATTGAGCTTTCTTCTATTCTTAAAGCTTCTGTAAGTCTATCTATAACAAATCCGGCTAATTCATCACCAACTTTGATTACAATAAATCTTACATCATCATCGAATTCAGCTTCTGGTGCACCGAATTTTTTTCTTAGATCAATTAAAGGTAATACGTTTCCTCTTAAATTAAATACACCTAATACAAAATCAGCTGTAAAAGGAACTTTAGTCCATTCTATAGGTTTTATGATTTCTTGAATAGATAAAATAGGTACTGCAAACTCTTCATTTCCTACAATGAATCCTACTAATTGTACAATATTTTCATCTTTTGTTTCACTTGTTAAATTTGAATTTTGTTCTTGTTGTTGTTTTATAACATTTTGTAATTGATTACCCATAATCTATCCTTATGAAAGTTTTAAATTTCTTTTTAAAACATTTGCTAAATATTCTGGTGTATATGGTTTTGTAATATATTCATTCATACCAACTTCTACACCTCTAACTCTATCAGATTTAGTTGTTCTACTTGTTACTGCTATTAATGGTAGATTTTTAAATCTATTATATTTTCTAATTTCTTGTGCAAGAGTATAACCATCCATTTTTGGCATTTCTATATCTACAAGTGCAGCATCTATATTGCTGTCATTTTTAATAATATTTAATGCCTCTTCCCCATTTGTTGCTTCTTTAATAGTAAATCCTAAATTTTCGATAGATTTTTTCATTATTTTTCTATCTGTATTTGAATCATCTACTATTAAAATCACATAATCTTCAGGTTTTTCTTTTTTCTTTTTAGCTGTTTCTAAAGAGGCTGTTACTATAGTTTTTGCATGAGTTTCTTTTGCAAGTTGCATTAATGCAGCTACATCTACAATAAGTGTAACTTTACCATCACCTCTAATAGTAGCCCCAGCAATACCTTTTATACCTTTTAAATATTCTCCTAATGATTTAATAACAATTTCTTCTTGACCTATTAAACCATCAACAATAAGACCAACTTTTGAAGCACCAACTCCTAAAACTACTACATATAAATATTGATTTATTCCTAGAATTTTTTCTATTTTAAATATATCACTCATATTTACAAGTGGTAAAACTTCATCTCTTAATTTAAGAACAGATTTACCTTCTACAGTAGATATATCTTCTATAGTAATTCTAACTGTTTCAATAACATTTGCCAAAGGAACTGCAAATAATTCTTCTTGAGCTGATACAAGTAATGCTTGGATGATTGCTAAAGTTAAAGGAATTTTGATTTTGAATACACTACCTTTTCCAGGTACAGAATCTACTTCAATAATACCATTTAATTTTTCAACATTTGTTTTAACAACATCCATACCAACACCACGACCAGATACATTTGTAACTTTAGCTGCAGTTGAAAAACCAGCTTTAAAGATAAGCATAAATGCTTCTTTATCACTCATCATATCAGCTTCTTTTTCAGAAATAAGTCCTTTTTCTAAAGCTTTTTGTTTTAGAACTTCAGGATCCATTCCTCTACCATCATCAGCAATTTCTATTACTATTTGATTACCTTCGTTATATGCTTTTAATTCAACTGTACCAACTTCAGGTTTTCCAAGTTTAATTCTTTCTTCTGGAGGTTCAATTCCATGGTCAACAGAATTTCTAATCATATGCATTAAAGGATCACCAATTTCTTCAATGATAGATTTATCAAGTTCTGTTTCTTCCCCTTTGATAATTAAATTTACTTTTTTACCTAAATCTCTACTTAAATCTCTAATAACTCTAGGGAATTTATTGAATACTTTACCTATTTGAAGCATTCTTGTTTTCATTACAGCTATTTGAAGATCTGTAGTAACTATTGAGATAGATGATACAACTTGATTTAATTCATCTAAGAAATGTTCCCCTTCATATCTTTCTTCAACATCGTTATATATTTTAATTAGTCTATTTTTAGATAATACTAGTTCTCCAATTAAATTCATTAAATTATCAAGTCTATTTACATCAACTCTAATTGTTTGTTCAACTGTAGAGACTTTTTTAGCTGGTACTGATTTTTTATCATCTTTAGATGATGTTGTTTTTTGTTCAGCTTTTGGTGCTGCTACAGGATTTTCAGCTTTTTCTTCCTTAGCTGTTTCTTTTGTTTCTTCTTTTGCATCATTTTTAGTTTCTTCTGTTTTTTCTTCTGAAGAGTTTTCTTGTTGAGCTTGTTGTTTTTTCTTTGCTTCTCTTCTAGCTCTATCTTCTTCAGCTCTTTTTTGAATTAATCTCTCAATTTCAGCTTCAATTTCTTCAGGAGACATATTTGCATAGTCTTCTTCAGTTAATTCATCTTCTTGAGCAACTTCTACAGTTTCTTCTTTTTCTTCCTTAACTTCAGAAGTAGTAGTTGCTTCAATAGGGCTTTTACCTTGAGATATTGCATCAAGTTTTGCTACTACAGGTTCAATATTTATATCATCAGTAACATCTGTACCTTCATCTCTAATATTTTCTAAAAGAGCTTTCATCATATCTACAGATTCTAAAATCACATCCATAATTTCTGGTGTGATTCTAAGTTCACCTTTTCTAGCTTTATTTAAAATATCTTCCATATGATGAGTTAATCTTGTTAATACATCAAGATTTAAAAAACTACCACTCCCTTTAATTGTATGTGCAACTCTAAAAATTTTATTTAATAAATCTAAATCATCAGGATTTGATTCTAGCTCGACTAAATCTTGATCAAGCTGTTCTATCATTTCAAAGGCTTCAACTAAGAAGTCTTCCATTATTTCTTGCATTTCATCCATTAGACATCCTTTTGGTGAGATTTTATAACATTTGCAATTTTACTAACAAAAGTATTTGCATCAAATTTAACTAAATATTCGTCAGCACCAGCTTCTTTTCCTCTAGCTTCACTAAATGCATCAGAAATTGATGAACTAAATACAATAGGTACTCCATTAAATCTAGGGTCTTCTTTTACTTTTGCAGCGAAGTGGAAACCATCCATTTTAGGCATTTCAACATCAGAAAGAATAAGTTTTAATTTTTCTTTTGTTTTTTCTTTATATATAGTATAAAGTTCTTCTAATTTTGCAAGCCCATCTTCTCCATCTGTAGCTTCCATAACATCAAATCCCATTTTTTTAAGAGCTTCAACTTCTATTTTTCTAGCAGTAGCACTATCATCTAGAACTAAAACAACTCCTTCAAATTTTTCTATTTGTATGTCGCTATCTAAACTAGGATTATAAAGTCCTACTTCTTCAACAATGCTTTCTAAATCTAAAATTAATAAAATTTCATTATTTTCTATTCTTGTAATACCAGTAATTTTACTTTTGTCTATACTTCCATGACTGGCACTAAAAGTAGCTGGTTCTATGTCTTTCCAGCTAATTCTTCTAATCCTCTTTGCATCATGAACAACAAAACCTATTAATACATTATTAAATTCAGTAATAATAACTCTTGGAGTAATTTTCATTTCTTCTGGTGAGGGTACTTGTATTCCCATCCATTTTGCAAGATTCACTACAGGTACGACAACTCCTCTTAAGTCAAAAATACCTTCTATATATTCTCCTCCACCTGGAAGTTCTGTAAGTTCTGGCATTTTTATGATTTCTTTTACTTTTGCCACGTTTATACCATAAATACCTTCATAAATTTTCCCGTCAGGCATTTTTTTGTAGATTCTAAAATCAACTAATTCCATTTCATTAGAAGCTACACGTAACACATCTCTCTTTTCCATGCGATTCCTTTTGTTACTTTAATATAAAGTATTTTATCATAAAAAATTTAATTTTAAAGAAAAATTTCTATAAATTCGCTGTTTTTTAATTGTAAAAAAGACTTTTGACAATATAAAGAAGGTAGATTTAAGTAATTTTTATAGATTTTATTTTGATGATAATGACCTTCTATTATTAAATTACAATTTTTATAATTAGATATCTTATAAGATGCTAACTTTTCAAAGTTTTTTATTTCTTCACATTTTATTTTTTTATTTAAAAGTTTTTTAAAAAGCCAATTATTAATAAAATTAAAGCTTAATATATTAAATAAATGTATACTAAAGTTGTTTCTTATAATTTTGGTATAGAATTTATAAAATCTATCTTTTATATAAAGATCTCCATGATTGATACAAAGTCCATCTATTTGTAATTTTTGTAATATTTTTACATTAGGATTAAATATATTATTTAGACAAAAATCGTGATTTCCTTCAAAATAATATATCTCTTTTGTATATGAAAGTTCGTTTATTAAATCTATAATTTCTTTATTGTAATTTATTAAAAATTTAAAAGGTAAAAGTAAGTGGAAAATATCTCCAACTAAAAATATTTGAGAAGTTTTTATCTCTTCATTTTTTATTTTTAATAGTAATGTTTTTAAATCATTATGTTTATGAGAATAGTGACTATCAGCGATAAAAATCGCTGAATCTTTAAGGAATGTATGCGATTTGAGGTATGCTTGTAGATTCATCATAACCCATCATTATATTAGCATTTACTACAGCCTGAGTAGAAGCTCCACGAAGTAGATTATCAATAGCTGTATTTATAAATAAGCTATTACCATTTTTCATAACAAAAATATCACAGAAATTTGTCCCAGCTACACTTTTTATATCAACTGGTTTATCTTTTATTCTAATAAATTTTTCATTTTTATAAGCTTCTTTAAGTATATTAGTTACATCTATATCTTCTTTTAAAGTTGCATAGATAGAAATCATCATTCCTCTGTTTATTGGAAGTAGGTGAGGGACAAAGTTTATATTTTCTATTCCACTTTTTTCTTTTATTTCTATAGAATGTCTGTGTTTTATAGGATTATAAGCAAACATATTTTCATCGATAGTTACAAAATGTGTAGTTTCACTAAGTTTTTTACCAGCTCCACTAACTCCACTTTTTGCATCTACAAATACATTTCCTTCTATAAAATCTGCAAAAGGTAAAAGACCTAAAAGAGTAGCAGTAGGATAACATCCTGGATTTGCTACTAAATTTGAATTTTTAATCTCTTCTCTAAAATATTCAGGAAGCCCATAAACAGCATTTTTTAGATTATTTGTATCAATATGAGGACAATAATATTCTTCATAATTTTCTAAATTTAGTCTATAATCAGCTGAAAAATCAACTATTTTTGTCTTACCATATAACTCTTTTACAAAAGCCATAGCAGTTTTATGAGGAACTGCTAAAAACACTAAATCATGCTTAGCAATTTCATCAATTTCAGCTTTTTTAATATCAGCTTCAAATACACCTTTAAAAGCTGGATAAATTTCTTCTATTTTTTCTCCACCATTTGAAGAAAAAAGAGTTTTTATTTCAAAATATGGATGATTTATCAAAATTTTTATAAGTTCAGCACCAGTATATCCTGTCGCTCCTACTATAGCTACAGATTTTTTCATTTTCCTGTACTCCCAAATCCACCAGCACCTCTTGCCGTATCATTAAGCTCATTTACTTCTTCAAAAGTTGCTTGGATTACTTCTTTTATCACTGCTTGAGCTATTCTTTCTCCTACTTTAATCTCAAAATTTTCATTTGAATGATTTATAAGTAATACTTTAATCTCACCTCTATAATCACTATCGATAGTACCAGGTGTATTTAATACAGTAATTCCATGCTTATAAGCTAAGCCACTTCTAGGTCTTATCTGAATCTCATATCCAGCTGGAATCTCAAAAGCAAGACCAGTTCCTATTAGTTTTCTTTCACCCGGAGCAATCACTACATCTTCAGTAGAATGAAGATCAAATCCAGCAGCTTCAGCTGTTTGGTATGCAGGAATTTGTGCTAAATTATTTAATTTTTTTACTTTTAGATTAATCAAAACAAATCTCCTCAAAACAAATTTTATCTATTTCGTAAGTTACTTTTCCACCAGGTAATGTTACTTCTACTTCATCTCCTACTTCTTTTCCTAGTATTGCTTTAGCTAAAGGAGAATTATAAGAAATAAGACCTTTATCTACATTAGATTCTGGAGTTCCTACTATTGTATAAGTATATTCTTCATCTGTATCTACATCGATTAGAGTAACTGTGCTTCCAAATGATACTTTAGCATGATTTGATTTACTAGGATCAATTACTATAGCACAGCTTAAGATATCACTAAGTTCTGCTTGTCTTCTCATTAAATGTTGTTGTTGTTCTCTTGCAGCATGGTATTCTGCATTTTCTTTTAAATCACCTAATTCTCTTGCAGCTTCTATTTGTTTTGCATTTTCTGGAAGTGCTATTTCTTTAATATATTTTAATTCTTTTGATAATTTCTCAAATCCATATTCCGTCATTGGTTCTTTTCTATCCATAAAAACTTCCTTTTTTTATAATAATTATATCAATTTTTTAATAGTTTTATTACATTTTGTGTGCTACCAAATTTTAAAATCTCTCTAATTTTAGCTGATTTCTCAAGCCATTTAGTTAAATCATTGTTTTTATAATCTTTAATAAGTGTATTTATATCAAATTCTTGAAGATATTCTTTATGAAATTCATCAAGTCCTTCTTTTTCAAAAATTATATTTGCAAGTCCTACATAGTTAAGTTTTACAAATGCTTTTGCTATCATATATTCAATCTGTCTAGCTTTATACATAAGTACAAAAGGAGTACCTATAATAGCTGCTTCTAGTGTAGCTGTACCACTACAAATATAAGCAAAATCAGAATGTAATAGGGTAGAGTGTGTATCAAAACTTATTTCAAAATCACTTATATCTCCATAAATATCCATATTATCTTTATAAATTTTAGGTACAACTAAGACTTTTTTTGAATCTATTTTTTTTGCTATTTCTCTAAAAATAGGCATAAGCGATTTGATTTCACTTTTTCTACTTCCAGCAAGAAATGCTACTTGATTATAAAGCACATCATCTCTAAAAGTTGTGATCTCATCTAATAGAGGATTTCCTACATATCCATCACCCCAATACTCTTTTTCAAAAGGGAAAATATATGCTTTTTTATCTATATATTCATTTATAGTTTTAATCCTTCCTTTTTTCCATGCCCATACTTTAGGTAAAATATAATAAATTATTTCAATATTTGGATTTGTTTTTTTAATCTCTTTAGCTAAAGGAATATTAAAAGAAGGAGCATCTATTAGTAGTACTTTATCACATTCTTTAGATAAATCAGCTAATTCTTTTATAGCTTTTTTTGCTTTTAATATTTTAGGAAGAACATCGAAAAATCCCATTACTGAAAATTCTTTGCTTGAATATATAGGAGTTCCAAATTTTTCATCAAAAATCCCAACCATTTCGAATTGAAATGATTTTAGTATTTCTGATAGATGTAGATTAGCTGAAGGCTCAAGACTTGATACTAGTATTTTCATTTTTTTCATCTTTTAAAAATTCTTCACAATTACAAAAAAAATCATCTTTTTTTTGTTTTTTTGTTTTTTTATCTCTTTGGAATGAAGAAGTGTGTTTTTTTCTCATTCCAAAATTTGTAGGCATACACATTTTTGCCTCCTTATTTTCCTACACAAAAACTACTAAACATTTTATCAAGCATTTCATCATGATCATAAGGTTTAGTGATTTGTGATATTGCATATATGGCTTCTTGTATATTATAGCTAAATAGTTCAAGCTCTTGCATATCTATCAAATCAAATGAATTTATAATAGAATCATATGCTTTTTGAACTGCTTCTACTTGTCTGTTTGAAATAAGCATATTATCTTGATATGAATAACTATCTAATATTTTTTCAAGTTTTTTTTCTATTTCGTAATTTTCATCTTTTTGTGTAGATTCAATAATTTCAAAATCTTTTAGGATGTTTTTATCAAATTTTGATTCTAAATCTATTTTGTTTAATACTACAATAACATCTTTATTTGTGTTTTTGATAATATCTAATATAGCTTGATCTTCTTCATCGTAAGGTCTACTATTATCAAACATAGCTATTACGATATCAGCTTCGTTTACTGCTTCTTTACTTTTTTCAATACCGATTTTTTCTATTTCATCAGTTGTATTATCTCTGATACCTGCTGTATCTACTATTTTTATAATATGACTACCTATAGTGATCTCTTCTTCTATAGTATCTCTTGTTGTACCTGCAATATTACTTACAATAGCTCTATCGTAATTTAATAGATTATTTAAAAGTGAGCTTTTTCCTACATTTGGTTTACCGATAATTGCTACTTTATATCCATTAAACATTGCTTCTCTTTTTTTAGAAGCATTTAAAGATTTTTTTAGTAACTCAGCTATATTTTGTAGTTTATATTTCATTTGGTCTACTAAATCTTGTGGTAAATCTTCTTCTGCATAATCCAAGTTTACTTCTACATAAGCCATAATTTCTAATAAATCTTCTCTGATTTGATTTACAAATTTACTTAAATCTCCACGAAGTTGTTTTGAAAGTATTTTTACACTTTCTTTTGATTTACTTTCTATTAGTTTAGCTATAGCTTCAGCTTGAGCTGCATCAATTTTTCCATTGATAAAAGCTCTTTTAGAAAACTCTCCAGCTTCAGCTATTCTCGCACCAGCTTTTACTAAAGTTTCAAGAATAATTTTACTTACAGCTATTCCCCCATGGCATTGAAATTCTACTATATCTTCACCAGTAAAAGAGTTTGGTCCTTTAAAATATATAACTAAAGGCATATCAATAAGTTCATCTTCTAAATTATAAAATTTTGTAAGTTTTGCATATCTTGGAGTAAAAGTAGTTTTTGTTAATTTTTGTGCTATCTCTAAAGCGTTATTTCCACTCATTCTAACAATTGATATTGCACCAGCACCATTTGCTGTTGATATTGCTACTATTGTATCAGTCATTGTTTTTATTTAAAAAATCATTTACTATGATGTAATGTTCACCATGTCTGTTTTGTTTTATTGCTACATATTTGTGTGGAAATTCGCTTCTTAATATTTCTAATGCAATATATACTAAAACACCATCAAAAGGTTTTGTTTTTACTCTACCTTTTTCTTCGATTTCACGAATAGTTGGTTCTAAAAATTTTCTCATCATTTCTTCTTGAGATTCTAAAAATGAAGCTATTTCAAGTTTTGTTTTATAACCATACTTTTGAGAAATCCAATTGAAGATCATATTAGAAAGTGCATTATATCTATATCCTTCTTTTCCTATTAATAAAGCAGCATCTTCTCCATTTATTTCAAAAAGAATAGTTTCTTCATCGTATACTCTTACATCTATTTTATCAATATTAAAACAACTTAGATCAAAAAGATCATTTATCTCTTTTTTAGCAATATTAACAACATCTTCTATAGAAAGTTCTTGAATTTCATTATTTGTTGTTTGTTGTGTTAATTTTTCTTCTTGAGGTTGTTTTGATAAAGTAGGAGTTTGTGCTTCATTTTGTATCTCTATAATAGCAGGTTTTGAAAATAACCCAAAAATACCTTTTGTAGGGTTTTGGATTATTTTTATATCTAATTCAGATATAGATTTATTAAAATGCTCACTTGCTTTTGTATATGCTTCTTCTAGTGTTTTAGCTTCAAATCTCATTTTTTAGTTTCCTTTGGAGTAGGGTTTTTAATGATTAACCCTTTTGCTTCCATAGATTTATTGATAATAAATTGTTGGATAAATGATAATACGTTATTTGTTGTCCAGTATAATACAAGCCCAGCTGCAAATGTAGCCATAAAGAATGTAAATATTACAGGTAAAAATTTGAATATTTTTTCTTGCATAGGATCTGTGAAATTATTTGGAGTAATTACTTGATGTGCATACATTGTAATACCCATTAATACAGGTAAAATAAAATAAGGATCCATTTGGCTTAAGTCATGAATCCATAAGAAAGATGCACCTTTTAATTCTACAGCATTTACTAAAACTCTATATATAGCAAAGAAAATAGGAATTTGTAAAAGCATAGGTAGACAACCACCAAGTGGATTTACTTTTTCTTTTTTATATAACTCCATAGTTTTCATTTGGAATTTTTTAGGATCTTTTCCATATTTTTCTTTTAATTCTTTCATTTTTGGAGCAAGTATTTTCATTTTATACATACTAGCCATACCTCTGTATGTAAGAGGGAAAAGAATAATTCTTACTAATACCACGAATAAAATAATAGCTAATCCCCAGTTGTGTGTAAATTCATAAAACTTATATAATACTACAAACATAGGTTTTGCTAAGAAAGTCATAATACCATATTCAACTACTTTCGTAAGTTCTGGATTTATACTATCCAATAATTTAACATATTTAGGTCCAATATATCCATGTAGAGATAAATCTTTATTACCTTCTACATATAAAATAGGATTTTTTTCATTATCTATTGTTTCATATACAGTCATTCCTGTTTTTAGATTATATAAAAATGTTGTATAGTATTGGTCCACTGAAGCAGCTATTTTAATATTTTTATATGTTTTTACTTCTCCATCACCATCATCAATCATTTCTAAACTACCATCAGGATTTACAAGTAAAGCACCATGAAATGCATACATATTTACTTCAGCAGATACTTTTCCTATTGCTAAAAAATAAGGTTCATCTTTTGATAATTTAATTTTTATATCGTAGTGACCATCTGGATAAAAAGTTAATATTTTTTTGATAGTTAATTCTTTTAAATTTTGAGTTAAAGTAATAGTTTTTGGTTTACCATCTAAAGTAACTTCACTTTTATCTACTTTTACCGGTGTAGAAAATGCTTCTTTATTTAAAGCTTCATTTTTAAATCTAATTTCTAATACTTTTGGTATTTTATTACTTAGAATATGAAGTTTTTTACCTTTTGAATCATTAAATATATTTTTTTCTAAAATATATTGTTCAATTCTACCTAATGAATCTATATGAATTTCAAAATTAGCTGATTTAACAATAGCAATATTTTTAATTTCATTTGTTGTTGATTCTATTTTTTTTGGTAATGTTTTATTAGCTTGAGGTGCTTTAGCTAGTTGTTCTGTTTTATTGTTTGTTGTTGGTTGCTTTGCAGTTTGTGGTTGAATAAAGAAATAATCATAAGCCATAAAAAATATGAATGATATAAATGTAGCTATAAATATTCTTTTTGTCATTCCTGTATCTTGCATCTTAATCCTTTAGTGTTTTAACAAGATAATAAATATCTTTTTTATATGGAATAATAAAATAATTTATTTGAATTTTTTTTCCATAAATTATTTTTTTGGGTTTAAATTTTATTTTTGGATAATCTATTCCACCTTCAAAAAACTGATTGCATCTTAAAATTCTTGTCGTTGTTTTTATTGTTGAAGTGATTATATCTTGATTATCGAAAAGCCATTTAGCATATTCACTACAGGTTGGATAAAAACGACAATTATTTCCTAAAACAGGTGAAATAAATTTTTGATAAAAATCTATTGTTTTAGTTGAAATAGACATTTATCGATATCTTTTTTAAGTTTTTCAAATTTAGCATCTCTAATAGGTGGTTTTGCTAAAAACAAATACCATCCATTCGAAAGCTTTAGATTTCGAGCAATTGCTCTGAATCTTCTTTTTGTTTTATTTCTGACAACAGCATTGCCTACTTTTTTTGAAACAACAAAAGCAAATTTTAATTCATCTGATGGTAAAAAGAGAATAGTAAAATATTTACTATGGACTCTTTTCCCTTTTTTATAAATACGATTAAATTCTGATTTTGTTTTTAAAGTGATTAAACTGCTAATCTTTTTCTACCTTTTGCTCTTCTTCTATTTAATACTTTTCTTCCGTTTTTTGTAGCCATTCTTGCTCTAAATCCGTGAGTTCTTTTTCTACTGATTTTACTTGGTTGGTATGTTCTTTTCATTATTTTCTCCTTGCATACATTTTTAGTATGGAATTCTACTATAATTTTTTATTATTTTCAAATTAAATTCTTTATCTGTATAAAAGTTTTAAATAAAACAGCACTTTTATCTTTACTTGATTTCATTTCAAGCTCAGCATTTAATAATATCTCAAAAAATTCTAAGAATTTTTCTTCTTTTATCTTAATTGCTGTTTGTTTTCTATTGTCTTCTAAATTTTTAGGTATTTGATATCCTAAAACATCTTTTGAAACGTTTTCAAAGCCTATATTTTTTATATGTAAATGAAACATATATAGGATTTTAATGTATCTAATAAATGATAATAAGATAGCAATTTCATCATTTCCTTCAAATATTAAATATTCTAGTTTTTTTAAGTATTCTTTATTTGCAAAAAGATCATCAAAAACTTCATCAAAACTAGTTTCATTATAATTAAAGACTAATTTATCTATAATTTTATAGTTTACATCAGAAATTAAAGAAAGTTTATCTAGTTCAGAAAACAAAAATTTATAATCTATTTTTGAAATTAAATATTTTAAATTATCTAAAGATATATTAGTGATTTGTTGTTTTTGCATATATTCATTTGATAATAAAATTAATTCTTTTAAATCAGGTTTAAAAAATCTTACAAAGTTGTTTTTAAAAGGTTTTGTTTTTACTTTTTTAGTGTCACCATAAAAAAATATGTATAAATAGTTGTCTTTAGTAATATTTAGTAGTTTATCTATATTAGATGGAAATTTGTCACTTTTTATAATAAGTGAAGTTTTTTCTCCAAATAAAGAATTTTGTGATAAATGATTTTTTGCAGTTTCAAAATCATAATCATCATAATAAAATTTTAAAACATCTGTGTTTTTAATAATAGGTTCTATTTGTTTATAATAAAAATCTAAATAAAATTCATCGCCATAAAATAGGAAAAAATTTGGGATTTTTTCTAGTTTTTTAAATTCCCATAATTTCATTTTTTATCCAGCGCTTTTAATCTATCTAAAATATTTGGATGAGAATGATACATAATACTATAAATTTTGCTTGATTTTGGAAAAGCTTTATTTTCATTTACAAGTTTTATTAACGCAGATTTTAAGTATTTTGCTTCTGTTAATTCCGCACCCATTTCATCTGCTTCAAATTCATTATGTCTACTTATTAAATTCATAATAGGACTTAATGCATAAAAATAAACTTCACTGATTATAAATCCTAATACAAGAATATTTCCAGGAGTTTTTTCTATTTTTATTTCATTAAATAAACTATCAGGTAAATGCCCTATAATAAAAAATAATCCGAACATCATAACTCCAATCATTGTGATGTTTTTTATTATATCTTTATGTTTAAAGTGACCAAGTTCATGTCCAAGAACTGCTAAAATTTCATTATTAGATAATTTTTCTAAAAGAGTATCAAATAAAACAACTCTTTTAGAATTTCCAATTCCTCCAAAAAAAGCATTAAGTCTTCCATCTCTTTTTGATGCATCCATTACAAATATACCATTTGATTTAAAGCCTACTTTTTTCATTATTTCTTCTATAGAATATTTTAATTCTTCATTTTCTAAAGGAGTGAATTTATTAAATATCATCATAAAATAAGGTAATAATATATTTATTAAAATAACTATTAAGAATATAAAACAAAAACCAATAAGCCACCAGTTTTCAAAGCTATTTATAAAATATATTAATCCATAAAATATAATACCACCTATAATAATAAATAGTATTATTTTTTTTATTTCATCTATTATAAATAATTTCCAGCTAGCTTTATTAAAACCAAATTTTTTGTCTATTATTTTTTGATATATACTGATAGGTAAGTTTATTATATATACGATAGCAAAATAGCTAAAAATAGTGATTAAATCATTTGAATTATCAAAATAATTTATAAGCCATAAACCACCAAAAAGTAAAGTTACTACAATAAATAAAGAAGCAAAAGCATCAAAAATATCAATAATTTTTTGATATACAGCGTATAAACCAGCTTCTATATATTCTTTTTTACCCATCAAAACAGCTTCTTTAGCTACTTCTTCTTTTATAAATAAAGATTCATAAATATCTAAACCAATTCTAAACGAAATATATAATGTAAAAATTGTTAGAAATCCTATAAGCATGTAATTACCTTTTTTTGATATAATTATACCAAAAAAAGGTAGAAATCTTGGCTTTAGTAAATATGCATGAAATTTCAAAACAATATGAAGCACAAAAAATTTTATGTTCTG
>Ga0256843_1000965_pt1 | contig 23567 bp, 18 predicted proteins | sample AlvinellametaG_FD_191572 | JGI IMG/M metagenome (GOLD analysis project Ga0256843, IMG submission 191572) | Pompeii worm associated microbial communities from hydrothermal vent at the East Pacific Rise, Pacific Ocean - Alvinella | ecosystem: Host-associated > Annelida > Integument > Unclassified ... | reverse complement strand
GTCTTTAATGTTTTAGATGCAAGAAAAGCTATTAGCCAGACAGAGCGTCAAAACTACATCTTAAAAATCCGTGAACTCTCACGTGGCTGTGCAGAACTCTATAAGGCTCAAGAAGAGGAGCGAAACAAAAGAGTCAACAGCTAAATCTTTCATTTTGTCATATTTTTTAAAAGTTTTTTGATTTTTTTGTATGATGTGAGTGTTCCTACCGATTACTCGGTAGGACAAATCCGTCGAAAGGAGCGTAAGATGTTATATCTTAACGCAATCCTGAAAATATTGACTATTATTTATATGATAGTTAAAATTTATCAGGAGGTACATTAGAGGGGTGCAACCCTCTAATTCCTAAGACGGATTATAACATAAAAAGGCAAAAGATGAAAAATTTAGAAGATATCCTCTTGACACTTATTTTAGTTATTTTAGTATTTATGGTTACAAATCTTTACAGACGTGTAAAGCAATTAGAAGAAGATAGAAGTTAAAAATGCAACTTACAAAAGAGCAAGAGGTTAAATTTAAAAAACTTGGGATTAACTCTGTAAGTGAGCTTGCTCTTTTGATTCCCCATTCGTATGAGGATTATCGTCTCAATGAGAAACTGATACCTCACGAAAATCAACTTATTGATGCTACTGTAGAGTCTGTATATCGTGCTCCAAACTCCATTCAAATCACCTTTTTTGTCCATAATTTTGGGCATAGAGTAACAGGCGTTCTTTTTCGTCCAAAACCCTATATGATGCATCAGTTCAAAGTTGGAGATAGAGACTATTACTATGGAAAGATAGAGTGTAATAGTGGTAACTGTTCTATGAGTATGCCTAAAAAGGTTACAAATATTGGTGCTATTACTCCTAAGTATAAATTGCCTTTACGAAGTGATGTGATGTTTCGTTTAACGCGTGAGCTTCTTAGATATGAATATCTGCGTGAGGAGGGTGTCCCTGATGATATCATTACCACAATTTTGCCACTTCACTTTCCAAATGCAGAGATCTTAGAAACAAAAGAGCTCCCAAGCTCTGTAATTGATGCTTTGAAGTATTTAGAACTTTATATCTACATGAAGCTCTTAGCAGGAAAACGACGCTATTTTAATGCGCTTGTATCAAAAGTTCAAGATTATAAGCCCTTTGCTTCAAATTTGCCTTTTAAGCTCACGCAAGAACAGATAAATGCCATTAAAGATATACAAAAAGATTTTATCAAAGATGTAGCAGCTAAACGGATGGTTGTCGGTGATGTTGGTAGTGGTAAGACGATGGTTATATTGGCAAGTGCCTATATGATGATGCCATATAAGTCTATTTTAATGGCTCCGACTACTATTCTTGCAAATCAACTCTATGAAGAGGCTTTGAAATTTTTACCAGATATGAAGATAGTACTTGTGACAAACAAAACAAAGAAAAGCTCCTTAGAGGAGTATGATTTTATCATAGGGACACATGCTCTTTTATATAGAGAACTACCTGAAGCTGCATTGGTGATGGTGGATGAACAGCACCGTTTTGGAACGCAGCAGAGAAATCTCTTAGAGAAGATGATAGCTAGAGATAAAAAACGTCCACACTATCTACAATTCTCTGCAACACCTATTCCTCGTACACTTGCTATGATAGAGTCAGCACATATTGATGTCTCACTCATTACCTCTACGCCTTATAAAAAAGATATAGATTCTCGTGTTATTCATAAGAGTGATTTTAAAGAGTTAATAGAGCATATAAAGGTAGAAGTTGCTAAAAACAATCAGATACTTATAGTATATCCTTTAGTAGAAGAGAGTGAGACGATAGGGTATCAGAGTATCGATGAAGCACGGGGGTATTGGGAGAAAAATTTTAAAAATGTCTATGTAACACATGGAAAAGATAAAGAAAAAGAGCAGATACTTTTAGATTTTCGTGATAATGGAGATATTTTAATCTCTACTACGGTTGTAGAGGTTGGTATATCACTTCCACGGCTCACAACAGTAGTGATAGTAGGAGCAGAGCGACTAGGGCTTTCAACTTTGCATCAGTTACGTGGACGAGTAAGTAGAACAGGATTAAAAGGCTACTGTTATCTTTATACAAATCAAAATACTTCAGAAAGACTTGAAGAGTTTGTAAAAACAGGTAGTGGTTTTGATATCGCTAACTTGGATTTGAAATATAGAAAAAGTGGTGATCTCTTGCGTGGTATAAATCAAAGTGGTTCACAATTTAAGTGGGTAGATTTCGCCGAAGATAGTGAGATAGTAGCTAAGGTAAAAGAAGATCTGCTCCTTTTACCTTCATAGTCTCTAATAAAGACCGAATTTACCATCACTTCTTTTGTAAAGAACACGTGTTTTATGTTCATTATCTAAGAAGATTTCAAACATTTTGTCACTCTCTTTAAGATCATTTAATACATCTTCAACTTCACGTGGTTTGTAAAGATCAAGCTCAACAGGAACTATCTCATCTTCGATCTCATGAGCTGCTGCTTTTACACATACATCTTCAGCTTTTGCAACATTAAGACCAACTTTTTGGTGATCAACTTCTCTGTCATGAATACGACGCATAGCTTTTTGAGCTCTGTCTGTTGCAAGGTCGATTGCAGCGTAGAGATCTTGGTCATTTTGTTTGATAACGATAGTGTTTTTGTGTGCTAGATTGATAACAAACTCAACTACAGAGTGCTCTTTGCCTTTTTTTGATTGTGTAGATACAATTACATTTACTGAAATAATATCAAGGTTAAATTTTTTTAATGTCTCTACAGATGCAGTGATATGCTCTTTAATAGCATCAGTGAGTTCAATATTTCTTCCTGTCATTGATAAATTCATGATAAATCCTTTTAATTTTTTTTGATTATATCACGAAAAAGTTTATAATGACGCAAGATTTATAATTTTTGTATAGTTCTTCTAAAATAACGTATAGGTTCAGTACTGACAGTTGAATCATTTACACTAACTGCGATGTCTAAGAGTACACTACCGTTTTGTTCTGGTGTTGTAACAGGTGCAAAGCGTACTGAGTCAGGACATAGAGTTGTAGAAGGGTAGCTTGTATAACTGTATTTTATAGAGATATTAATATCATAAAAGTCAGTTATCCCATCATTATCGATATCTGGTGAAAAATTTAATGTGGTAACATGACAAGGATCCGTTGGTGAATTATCCAGAGATATCCTAAGTAGGGCATACTCTGCAGCACTTTTTGCAAGTAGAACAGATTGTTCATAGAGATAAATATCTGTAGTTCTCTTTGTTGTTTCAGATGTTAATGATATCGCTAATCCCATTATAGTAGCTAAAATGACGATAACAGCTATTGCCATAATCATAGCCATACCATTTTTAAAACGTTTATAAGAATTTTTTAAAGTATAGTTTTTTCTTTGCATAGTGAGTAGTCTTCTCCATTATTTTGTAGTATATCACTTTTTGTACAAACCTGTATTTTCATAATTGAACCGATTGACATGAATTTAAATGTACTTACATGCTCCATAATTGTTGTTGATTTACCATCAGTATAACTTTCTCCCTGCCATGGTTGATAATCATAATGAAGTATTAATTTGTCTGTAGTTGTATTATGTTCGATTGCATAGGCTGTCCATGAAAGCTTGAAGTACTCATAAACATTAACACCTGTAAAGTTATTGTCGGCACCGGTTACAGCATTTATAGGAATGAGAAGATCTTCTTGACCTGCAGTTGTACTTCTTCGTACTGGATGCATTGTTGTTGTATTTTGGTCAGTAGCAGCTGTCCCATCCCAGCCATAATCTGTAGTGACATCACTGTTTGAACCGATAAAATATATAGCAGCATCATTAAAAGTAGAATCTCCATAAGAGAGTGTACTAATAAGTGTATCTTCTTGAGTCGTATTTGTTTCTGGAGCTTTTAAAACTGTTGCACTACTAAGGTCAAGATCGATGATTCCCTGCCAGTAAGGTTTTGAAAGCCCACGAAATCCATCACTATCTGAGCCTACCCATTCTAGGATAGTAAAAGAGCTGTTTATATCACTGCTACCTATTGCCACAAAATTTCCATTTGCCTGTCTAGCAATGACAGAGTCTTTAATTCTGTATTGTAATTTTGATGCAATAAGTTCAACTGCTATTTCACTTTGAGATTGAAGTTGATGATTGGCTTTTGAAAATAAAAAAGTTTGATATGCATGTACAAGAAATTCTGTACCAAATTTTCCAATAATTGCCATTATCACTATAACAAAGACTAGCTCTAGCATTGTAAAAGCTAAACGATTTTTCATTAAAATGTCCTTTTATAGTAATCTACTTCACCAATATTGGCTACATATGTAGTTAGAGAGATGATTGTATCACCATCTGTATTGAGAATTTTGGCAATAATTTGTTTCATATTTATTCGAGTTCCATTAAAGTTTGGACTGTATATAATGCTTATAGTTGAATTGTAATCATTTTTATAACCTGCTCTAGATGGTGTAGAGATAGTAAAAAGTGTTTCTGATGAATGGTTTATATCTTCTACTGCATCAACATCAGGATTTACATTATTTTGAGCCCATGTTGTAGTTAAATCATTAAGGCATTTTCTATGATAGGGCCCAAATATATGACCTGATCTTAAACGGTATCGGGGTGAACTGGAATTACTTTCACAAGTTGTAATTCCATTAAGATTGTTAATAACATTTGCTAAATTATTATTTGTATCAACAGAATTATCATCCCAATGTACGGTTGTGACTTCATTTAGCTCTGTTGCTGCAGCAAAAATTGCCTCTTGAATGAGATTTGTATTAATATTTTTTGTCAAAACCTGATTGATAACAGGGAGTGTCATGACTGTAATGGCAATGATAACAATAGCAAATACTAATTCAATAAGTGTAAATGCAGATCTTTTTACCACATTGTTCTCCTATTTGTTCTATTGCTCGCATTTTCTTTTGTATTTGCTTCTGTTTCTCTTTTTCCTCCCCAAAGGTGTTCAACATTAGTAAACTCTACCTCAAACTCATTTGTTGAAGCTGTAGAGTCAAATTGGTTATATATGAGCCAGCTAGAAGCAGAGTTTTGCATTGTTGCTTTATATGGATAACCTCTTGGTGCAGGAGAGCTAGTTGTTCCATAGATAAGTGGTACAGTTGCGTAACCTGCTGATGTGCTTATCGCTCCATTTAGTGTAACATTTGATGCATTTTTCTGTGAAATAGCTCCAACATCCCCATATGTACTTAGATTATGTTGTGCATTGACAAACCATCTAGGGTCATTTGTATAGTTTGCATTTACGCCACTTGGTAAAAGTGTTTTATTACAAGTGATTCCTTGAGCATCTGTTCCAGAACAGTATGTTTCATAATAGATAAGAGGGGAACCAGTATATCCAACAAATCTTTGACGAGGTGCATTGGTACGACCATAAACCATACTTCCGTTTAAATCAATGATATGTGATGTATCTGTTCCTATATGGAGTGCTGTTGATTGATCAGAGACATTAATATCATTAAAATTAACTTTAAATGGATTAACAGGCTGATTGACAGCTCTTGTAAAATTAAGGCGTAGTGCTAACTCTGCACTACCATTATGATCATGTGTATATACTGTTGGTGGAATTGCAAAGTTGACATCTGAAGAGTTAATAGAGCCTGTGATGTTGTTATTTAACTCTTTTGCCAACATAGTCATTAATGTTGGAACATTATTGTATTGAAGGTTTACATTTGTATTGTTTGCAAAACAACCTGTAGTATAGTTTGTTGTAACTGTATTATGACTATTTTGTGCGCTGACATTAAAGTCAAATTTTAATGCCATATTTACTAAATCATTAGAGAGATATGTAAATGTAGGTGCATAGTTGATATTTGTAAAACTAGTTAAATGAAAATGGTCTGGTAGAATTGTTAGATTTAAATCTGCAGGCTCTATGAAGCGATCACTATCAGGTGTATCATCGGCATCAATTGCTGCAAATTCTGTACCATTTATCTCTTGTATTTTTATATTAAATACACCAACATTTGTTAATGAGGTGACTCTATAAGCTGCACCATCATTAAATTGGTCTGGAGTATCTAAAGTAAGTGAAGGATCTGGACAGTTTGTTGCCATTGTCGGATCTGCTAAAGTTGTTGTAAGATTAAGATTTGTAAAGTACTCATTATAATTAGCAGTTGGATTGTTGTCATTATCGTAGGCAAAGTAACTAATATTGATATCTTTTGCTTTTACAAGTAGACCAGTGTTTGTTGTTATCGTAAAATTTTTTGGGCGAACTGCAAAATCATCACTAGAGTCAGAATAAGAACTTGCTGCATTCTCTATAGGAGAGAGTGTAATCGAACCTGTTGTACTGTTTATTGAAAAGTCCCAACAATCTGTCCAGTTTAAATCAGCAGTATCACAATAGTAAAACTGAATAACATTACGTTCAGTAGCGCTTGAAAGATCAAATGTAGTAATAGGTATACGACCATTGTACGCATCAAAATTTGCATATGTTCCTAAGTATTTGATAGGTGTCGCTGCTGTCTCATTGATAGTGGAGAGGAAGACACCTACACTTTTATTTTCATCTGTATTTAATGAAGATCTATCAATATCACCTGTTGAAGGGTTGATAGCATAGAGTAGTAAGTCTAGAGCAATATCTTGTTTTACTATTTTTGTTGTAATGTTATCATCCCAAAAATTAGGTGTAGTATTCCCAACTCGGGTATCATGTTCTATCGCATTGAAAAATCCAGGGATTAGTGCATATCTACTTGCTGCATCATAATTAGTTTCAGACATACACATGTAATCATAATATGGATAGTTGTCGTTCCAGTCATCATTATGATAGATCCAACCTTCTTCATCATATAAAAAGTTTAACCATGCATTAGCGGTATAGTTTCCATTTGGTTCATAATATGCATTGGATCGTCTTGGATGGTCTCCATGTGGATTATATGTTGAATTATCATTAGCAGAGCCGTCTGCAATTTTTGTGATCTCTAAGCCTGCCCCAATATCTGATATCCACCATTCATCTGTTTTATTTAAATCTTGTGTACCTAAGATAGAGAGCCAACCTTTTTTACCCATAGAACTGTCGTAATTAGATAAATTACTAATATTATGCATTGGGGAACCACTCATCCATCCAGGTTGTGCATCATTATTATCCTCATTACGCCATTTACGGTAATTGCCTTCACTGTCATTATTCCCATTATGTGGATAGTAGATACCAAGTGGTCCATATGGCCATATAAGAACATCTTTGAACTCTTGAAGATAGTATATATTTCCTGGGTGAAGTGAAGCTATCTTCTCTTCAATAGTTCCTGTATAGTTTTCCCACCCCTCATCACCTGTTTTCTGATCTTTTAAGAATAGACGAACACGATTATATGTCTCTTTATTATTAGGTACATAGAAATAGAGTCCTAATTGAGAGCACGAGTCATGATGTGTTATTAAATCTGTTTTGTATTGTGTTACTTCTGCATCTAAAGCTATTAAAAATGTCCAAACATAATGCAAATCTGTTTGATATTTACAGTATACTGTAAGTGGTCTACCAGAAACATTTTCACCTGAAGAAACAGTTTGATTAAGAGCACCTATGTCAAGTCCATTATCTCTTGAACCATTAGAAGTTGGTGTTGTATTTGGATATGCTTTTTCTGGAGGAAGAATGTTGAAGTGTCCTGCAACTTGGTCATCTTGTAAAACTCCAACATTGTTTGGTATATAGGATGCCATCTCTTTACATGAGTGTTGGAGTACTTCATCGCCATTGTAAACTAAGAAACGATAATCATCAAGAAGTTTAAGTGACATATTGTCTATTTGACATTGACTTTCACCATCATTTGTTGTTCCATTATTGATTGTGTTATATTTTACTGCTTGTCCAAGTGCCTTACGTAGTTTTGTAGTGTTACAATCACTTAGTTGGGTATCGTCCCAATTTATAACAAAAGGGGTACCTATTAAGTTGATATTACTAAATTTAGAACCCATAACTTTGTAGGCCTTACCATCTGTTGTGATTGACCATGGTTCATCTGATCTTGCTGTAATTACTGGTATGGATGGTTGTGTACCATTATAGGTAATATGTCCCCCATCAATTTCTATAGCTTGAAAAGTAGTTCTTGGATTGGCAGTTATGTCATAGTAATTGGAGCTTGTTTCTTTATTGTCAAAAAGAAAGTTGTTTGCGTCATTATGCATTGGAAGAGCAATAAGATCATGCCAGATACCGGTTGCATCTTCATGACAGAAAATTTCAAAGCTATTATCTACCTCACCTTCATCGGGATCTATAAGATGAAAACCTTCTGATAAGTCATGTGTCTCACAGTAACTAATAGGACATGGCTTGACATTCCCACGATAGAGTGTATTTCCTTTTTTATATGTTGCAGAGAGTTCACTACTGTTAAAACAACTACCTGAAAATATATTTTCTACCCAGATTTTATTTGTTGTATTTTGAGTTAATGGATCTTCTAGCGTAAATTCAGTTGCTTGACCAAGTAAACCTACTGGACCCATGTCTATGTCATGAACTGTTCGACAACTATCTGATAAATCATCTACACCACAAGAACTACCAAAAGATCCACCTAAGCCATCTTCATTATATAAAACTTTAGTATCTGTTAAATTTGCAACATTGAGATTTTTTATAGGGTAAAGCTTTTTACAGCCTATTCCCCCTTCGCAAGGTCCTATGTCTGCACAAAATAAACCACTAGATTCCATAGGTTCATAACAAACATCATTGGCATTATTAACAATAGTAACATTGGCTTTAAAGTCAAAATTAGCTATATACTTATCTGTATCATCACCAGTTTCTTTAAAAAGAACAATGACAGTACTACCACTATTTAATGAAAAGTTTAAGGTACGATCTTTACCTGTATCATAAGGATAGCTCTCTTCTCCATCAATAATAACTTCAAAGTGATATTCATGATCATTTGGAGAGGCTGTTATGATTTGTAAATCACCTGCAGAAGCAACAGTAAAGGTGTAGTAGTCTTTATCATTATCTACAGAACTTCCACAAATAGTTTGAGAAGCATCTGCTGCTGCATTATTTAAATTTGGTAAAGTGACACCAGGTGAAGTGTCATTAGCCGAAGTATCATAACTGCTATCACATGGAGTAAAGTCAAAAGTAGCCTGATATTCATCCGTATCACTACCAGTTTCTTTAAAAAGAACAACTACTTCACTATCTGCATTTATAGGAAAATGCAAAAGACGGTTTTCACCTGTGTCATACGCATAAACTTCATCACCATCTATTTTTACTTGAAAATGATACTCATGGTCATTTGGAGAACTTGTTGTGATTGTTAAAAAACCATTTGCATCTACAGTGAAATTGTAGTAATCCTTATCATCATTTCTTGAACTGCCACAAATTGTTTGAGAAACAGCAACAGAAGCATTATTCATTGTTTCTAATGTTTTTCCGGGAGAGGTGTCATTATTCACTGAGCGAGAATCATCATTACTTGTATCGCAATCCGCATACAGTATAAAAGTTGAGTTTAATAAAATGAGTAAAAACAAAAAGAGACGCATGAATAATCCTTTTTTTAAGGCTAGTTTTTAATATTATAGCATTTTTTTTATTTTTTCTTTAAAAAGAGCTAAAAAGTATAAAATTTTTGATAAAAAAGTGATGTTTGTTTTTGTATGAAAAATGTTTTTCATACTTTTATTTTCATTATAAGCTACAATTTAGTAAGTATTGCATATAATTCTATTTCATTTTTAAGACGGCCTGTTAGCTCAGTCGGTAGAGCAAGTGACTGAAAATCACTGTGTCCTTGGTTCGATTCCGAGACAGGCCACCACTTTTTTACAATTCTTTTTCCCATTTAAACATCATTATAGAACTTTTCGATAAAATACAATCTAATTTAAATCGCAGGATATAACTTTATGAAATTACAACTAACTTTTTTGCTTACTCTTACTACACTTCTCTTTTTTAGTGGCTGTTCCAAAGAGGTAGAGGAGTACAACAAGCCGGCAGTCTATTGGTACGGTAAGATTATTGATTCAATCAGTAATGGAGATGTTGATAAAGCAGATGATTACTACTCTTCACTTCAGGGTGAACATATCGGTTCACCACTACTTCCCGAAGCTACAATGATTTTAGCTATTGCACATATGCACTATGAAGAGTACCTTTTAACTGAACATTTTTTAAATGAGTATGTAAAACGTTATGCAAATGAGAATGAAGTAGAGTATGCAGAGTTTTTAAAGATAAAAGCAAAGTATATGGCTTTACCAAATCCAAGACGTGATCAGATGCTTATCTCAGAAGCTATTAGAGAAGCAAAAAAATTTAAACAGAGATATCCTAACTCTATGTACTACTCTTTAGTAGATACTATGTTAACGAATCTTTATCTTGCAGATGCGGTTTTAAATGAAACTATTGCATCACTGTATGATCGTATAGATAAACCAAAAGCAGCAGCGTATTATCGTGCTATTATGCCTGAAAAGTGGATTAATTGGGATGAAATTGAACGTGCAAATACACCATGGTATAAAGAGATATTTGAAGGTGATGGTACTTCATCATGGTACGCATTCTTGATTCCAGATACACAAAGTGTTGTCTCACGTAACACAGTACAAAATGATACAAATGAAACGATAAAATAAAAAAGGATAACCATTTATGAATTTAAGTAACTATGGAGAATTTCCAGCTGATATTCCTTTAATAGCAGAAGATGAGCTTTTTTTATATCCATTTATGATATCACCACTCTTTTTAAGTGATGAAAAAAATATAGCAGCAGCCACAAAGGCTATAGAAGAGAACTCTTTAGTCATTGTCTGTCCAACAAAAACAGGACATGAGGGTGAACGAGAGTATGATGCGCTCTATGATGCAGGTGTAGTTGGTTCTATTATGCGAAAGGTATCTCTTCCTGATGGAAGAGTAAAGGTACTCTTTCAAGGGTTGGCACGGGCTAAATCACTCTATAAAGTAAGTGACGAGCCATTAATTGCGCATGTAGATATTTTAGAAGCCATAGAGGTAAACTCTCTTAAAATTGATGCCATATTAGAGGTAGTTCGTGAGAAAGTTCGTGCACTTTCAGCAGTAAGTAACTACTTTCCACCTGATCTACTACGTACCATAGAAGAGAACCATGATCATAATCGTATCATTGATCTTATTTGTTCAACTATTAAGCTAAAAAAAGAGCAGGCATATAAACTTTTTGTCGAGACCGACACAGAAAAAAGATTTTTAGATCTTATTGACATTCTTATCGATGAAATAGAAGCAAATAAACTGCAACGTGAAATACGTTCAAAAGTACATACTCATATTGAAAAAGTAAATAAAGAGTACTTTTTAAAAGAACAACTTAAACAGATTCAAAAAGAGCTTGGAACTGATACAGCACGTGAAGAAGAGATTGAAGAGTACTATAAAAAACTTGAAGCTAAAAAATCCAAAATGGGTGAAGATGCTTATAAGGAGATAAAAAAACAGCTAGAACGTTTTGCTCGAATGCATCCTGATTCTTCAGATGCTTCAATGACTCAAACATATCTGGACTGGGTTTTAGAGATTCCTTTTGGCTCTTTTGCAAAGAAATCTCTTAAGATTGAAAATGTTGAATCACAGCTTAATAAAGATCATTTTTCATTACAAAAACCTAAAGAGAGAATTGTAGAGTACTTTGCTGTAAAAGAGCTTTTAGAATTGCGTGGGATCTCACTTAAAAAGAGTGCAGGGGCGATTTTATGTTTTTCAGGACCTCCAGGTGTTGGTAAAACCTCTTTGGCTAATTCAATAGCAACTGCATTGAAACGTCCACTGATCCGTATAGCACTTGGTGGACTTGAAGATGTAAATGAGTTACGTGGTCATAGAAGAACGTATGTTGGTGCAATGCCAGGACGTATTACTCAAGGGCTTATTGATGCTAAAAAGATGAATCCTGTAATCGTACTTGATGAGATAGATAAAGTGTCTCGCTCACAGCGTGGTGATCCGACTGCTGCACTTTTAGAGATTTTAGATCCTGAACAAAACAGTGAATTTCGTGACTACTATTTAAACTTTGATCTTGATCTCTCAAATGTTATTTTTATTGCTACTGCTAATGATGTGGGGCGTATTCCTGCACCACTGCGTGATAGAATGGAGTTTATAACACTTAGTTCTTATACGCCTCAAGAGAAGTTTGAGATTGCTAAACAGTATCTTATTCCTCAAGAGTTGAAAAAGCATGCTCTTAAAAAGAGTGAGCTTAGTATTTCAAAACCTGCACTGCGAGAGCTTATTCACTCCTATACACGTGAGGCTGGGGTAAGAAATCTTCGTCGTAGAATTGCGGAGATGTGTCGTAAAGCTGCTCGTGAGATACTAAAGAATGCAGATGTTAATAAGATCTCTATTACTTTGAAAAATCTAAAAGAGTATTTTGACAAATCAATTTTTGAGATAGAAAAAACCGATAAAGTTCCAGTTATAGGTGTAGTTAATGGTCTTGCATGGACTGCTGTTGGTGGAGATGTTCTTAAGATAGAGTCTATTCGCATCAAAGGAAAAGGAACACTGCAGTTAACAGGTAGTCTTGGCGATGTTATGAAGGAGTCAGCACGAATTGCTATGAGTGTTGTTAAGACTTTAATTGATAAACGTAAGCTTAAGATCTCTGAAGATAATATTCCGATGACCTATACGGAAAAGAAAGAGAAAATTAAAGTTGATCCTAGTGAAGTTTATAAACGTTATGACTTACATATTCATGTTCCAGATGGTGCAACACCAAAAGATGGACCAAGTGCAGGTATTGCCATGGTAACTGTTATAGCATCTATACTTAGCTCACGCAAGATTCGTTCAGATATAGCAATGACAGGAGAAGTTTCACTCAGTGGTGAAGTACTTCCTATCGGTGGTTTAAAAGAGAAACTTATAGCTGCACATAAAGCTGAAATGAGTAAAGTTTTGATTCCGACTAAAAATTATGAGAGAGATTTGGATGATATTCCAAAAGAGGTTCAGGAATCTTTAGAGATTGTTCCTGTTAAACGTATAGAAGAGGTCTTAAAACAAGTCTTGGTTTAGACTTGTTTTAAACGATAACAGTCTCCATCTTACTGATAAGGTCATCATTTCTGATTGGCTTCATTAAAAATCCATTTGCTCCATACTCTAGTGCTTCGCCTTTTTTAGTCTCATCTGTTGTTAAAACGATTATAGGAAGCTGACGTAGTGTATCATCAGCTCGAACAACTTTAAGCATATCTATACCACCCATTATAGGCATAATGATATCTAAAAGGATAAGGTCAATATCATCACGTCCTTTAAGCTCACCAATAGCATCAGAACCATTTTTTGCTTCTATAACTTCTTTTACATGTCCGCTTTTCATAAGCATAGATTTTAAAAGTTTTAAGTTGATGATATCATCATCTACTGCGAGTACTACTAAGTCTGTTCTTGTCATTTGTTAACCTTTTATATATTTTTCTATTACTGTATGTAAAAGTTCTCTATTTACTACATTTTTTATAATCTCATCTACTTGACCAATATCCGATAATTCCTCTTGCATTGATGGATCAGTGATAAGAATAAGAGCTGGCTCAATACCTTTTAGTTTATAGTGTGATTTTACAAAATCTGAAAAATCTTCTAGTGAAACTGTTTTACACTCTTTGTCAAAAAGAATTACTCTATAGTTATTCTGCTCTATCTTTTCACTAAGTTCCTCTGAAGAAGAGGCTGTATCGTAACTATATCCTAAAGACTGAAGAACTTTTATAAAGAGTTTTGTCTCAAATGGACTTTTCTTCGCTAGAAGTATATCTGATTTATATTCTACTGGGGCTTCAATTTGTTGAGTTTCTTCTACTATCACTTCTGGAATTAGTATTTCTTCTGGTTGTGACTCTATATTTTTTGTTACTTCTTCTTGTTCTTCTTCTTGTTCTTCTTCTTGTTCTTGTTCTTGTTGTAACTCTTCTGTTGTCTCTTCCTCTAACGTTACTACAAGTTCTTCAACTATTTCCATTTCTTCTTTTGGAGTCTCTTCAACTATTTCTTCTTTAGAAGTTACTATATCTTTTTCTTCTTTAACACTCTCTTTGATATCATCAACGTTTTTAGGAATTTCAATTTCACTTGCATCTACGATATGGTCTGCTAGGAAATGATTAAGGAGTGTCACAATTTCAGCTCTTACAAGTGGTTTTGTTGTGTACTCATCTAGTCCAGCTTTTAAGAATTTTTCTCTATCACCTTTGAGTGCATTTGCAGTTAAGGCTAAAATTGGTACATGAGGTTGATTATAATCCTCTTCATATTCTAATATCTCTTGTGTAGCCTCCATACCATCAAGGAACGGCATTTGAATATCCATAAAAATAAGATCATAGTTTCCATCTTTACGTTTTTGGAAGGCTTCAAGACCATTAGATGCGATATCTACAGTAAGTCCCAAATCTTCCAATGTACGTTTAATTAGTTTTTGATTAATAATATTATCTTCAGCAACTAACACATTGGCATCAAATTTTGAAGAGTCTGCATTGAATTTTTTACGTCTAGCTTGCTCTTTTGCTCTTTTTGCTTTAAAATTTTCATTGTTATAGTTTTCAAGAGCTAATTTCAGTTTTGAGTTGTTGAGTGGTTCATATATCGTTTTAAAGATATCTAAAGCCATTGACTCAATTTTTCTCATAAAGTAAGATTTTGTTAGTAATATAAGCTCTTCTGGCATACTACTGTATTCTTGAAGTTCATCTTCATTTGTATACTCATAATCAGCAAAGAGTAGATCATAACTAACCTGTTTCTGAAGTAACTCTAACTCATTTTTATCTTTAAATGTTGTGTAGCTTACACCATAGAAGTCAAGATATTCACGAAGATAGGTATCTTGACGTTTTGTTTTATGTGAAGATTCTAAAATTAGTGCATTTATGCTTGAAAATTCACCTTTTGCACTATCACTAAGGACCTCAATCTCTTCAAAATCAATAGTAAAGAAGAAAGTTGTTCCTTCACCTGGTTCAGAATGTAGATCAAGTTGCCCACCCATTAATTCAATAAAACGAGCAGAAATGGTAAGACCAAGACCTGTACCACCATACTTACGAGTAATTGAAGTGTCTGCTTGAGAGAATGCTTCAAAGATTCTAGCTTTTTGCTCACTAGTTACACCAATACCACTATCTTGTACTTCAAATCTGACTCTGGTGATATTCTCTTGATCTGATTCAAGTTTTCTAATGTCAACATTAATAGCACCAGATGAACTTGTAAATTTAATAGCATTTGAAAGAAGATTGATGATAACCTCTTTGATTTTCGTAGGATCCCCTTTAAGCGGTTGTTCAAGTTCAGGATCGATGAAACATCCAAGATCAATATGTTTCTCACTCGCACGTACTGCATAGACTTCAACAGCACTTTCAAACTCTTCAATAGGATTAAAGACAATATCCTCAATTTCAAGTTTATTAGATTCAATTTTAGAGAGATCAAGAATATTGTTAATAATCTCAAGCAGATTCTCTGAAGATTTTTCAATGATCTCAACAAATTCAGCTTGTTCTTCTTGAAGATCAGTATCTTTGAGGAGTTCTGTAAAACCGACGATACCATTAAGTGGTGTACGAATCTCATGTGACATATTTGCAAGGAACATTGATTTTGCTTCTGAAGCCTCTTGTGCTGCTTCTTTATCAATACGTGTCTGTTCAATGATTTTTTCAAGAAGTTGATAAGCTTCTGCTGTACCTTGTGCTGTATGGAGATTGATATTAACTGCTGCATCATCTTCTTCATTTGTATCTTCTGCAACTTTAGTAAGAACATCTTCAAGATTACGGATATTTCTTGCAATTTCATTAGAAAGCAAGAATCCCAAAATAGCTAAAATCATAGAAACAAACCAGATACTAAGTGTAACAGCAAGGAATTGTAGAGCTTCAGTTTTAACTGTTACTGCTCTTGTATCCATCGCACTAAGAACAGTAGTTTCTGCTTCTGAGATAAGATTAGATTTCTCTGAGAGCATAGCAAACCAAATACCTGCATTTGTTTTATATTTACCACTTGCTGCAGATGTTAAAATTGAAGCACGTTCACTATTTATATCATCAAAAAGCTCCCGTGAGTCTTCATTTTTTAAGATAGCATCAAGTTTATTGACAAGTGATTTATCTTGCAGTGTATCATAACTGATTGCATCTGCTTTTGCGATTAAGGAGATCCATGTATTTATCTCATCTTCTTGTAATTCTGTTGAACGTGCAATTGCAAATGAGATAAAGTCACGTTCATCTGCTGTTGCAGCATTTGCACGTACCAAAGAGATATACTGTGATGAATATTCATTAATAAGAGGATCAACTTGTTGATAGGTAATCTCTTCTAGCTCTTTAATACCTACTTTTTCTGCTCCACCATAAACAATTTTGTAAACATCTTCAAAAGTTGTCTCTTTTTTATCAACAAGTTTTCTGATTGTTTTAATCTTTTTAAGAGCCACTTCTAAGTCAGCGATAATTTTTTTCTCTTTTAAAGAGTAGTGGTGTATCTGTGATTGTTCTTTAATGTCTTTGAGATAGAGTTTCTCTTTGGCATCAACAATCTTTCTCTGCTTCATTAGAGATTTGAGTGTATTCTTGGAAGCATTTCCAAGGTACATAACGGTCATACCTCTTTCCCGTGAGATATTATTTATAAGATCATTTAGCTCTCTATTTACCGAGAGTCTGTCTTGTAGAACTTGAGCAGCTTTGTAGTTCTCATATGAGTCATAAACAAAGTAACTTGTGATAGAAATAAGAATAATAATAGGAAAAAGACTGATAAGTCTTAGTCTGTTTTTTAGGCCTAGCTGCATCTGTTACGCTCCTATCTCTGATATTTTTGTTAAAGTTGTATCTATCTTTTGTATAGCTTGAAGAATCGCATCTTTATCTGCAGAGTGAATTAATATTTCAAGTTCATGTGTAAACTCATGAATGCGCATATTGTCACTCATACCTTTGAATTTAATAGCTTCATCTCTACACCGTTCAAAATCATTATTATGTACTGCTGTATTGATATTTTCAAAAATAGTTTGACTTTCAGCTACAAAATCTTCAAAAAGTTCATTAAAACTTTCTTGGTCAAGTCCTATCTCTTGCGCTACCTCTTCTTTAGAATATGTAAAAGAGGGTGTTTCAGCCTCTTTTTGAATATCATTATCAATATTTATTTCGAAAAAATCATCGTCAGCTAGTTCAGGAATTTCGATTTTATCAGGTACATCGTCATCTTCAATTTTTAAAACTGGCTGTGTTGTTTCTTCTTCTTTAAAGTCAAGTTGAATGAGGTTATCTTCTTCATCTTTATCATCTTTAAATTCTAATTCAAGTGATTCGTTTTTCTCTTCTTCTTGTAAATATGATTCTTCTATTGTTGGTGTGATAGTTGTTACAATTTCAGTAACAGGTTCACCAGCAAGTTTGGCAATAATTTTATAAAAGATATCAAGATTCTCATGAATAACATCCATTTCGTTTGTAGCACTCACTGCAGATAAAACTTCATGGGCATCTTCAATGCGTAGGTTCGCGGCAACTCCTTTGAGTTTATGTGAAAGAACTTTTACATTTTCTACATCTCCATTGTTTATTGATATGTAGATTTCATCTTTAAACTCTTTTGCTTGAATAATAAAATCTTGAATAAATTCTTCAATAAGATCAATAGGTAATCCTAACTCCTTAGAAGCTATATTAGGATCATATTGATAACCATTGTCCCACTCTTTTTCTATTTTCTTTTGATTGGTTTGTGGGATTATTGTTTGTTGAGTCTCTTCTTTTGAGTCTTCAACAAGTTGTGTGGCTGGAGTCTCTATCTCTTCATCATTAAAGACATCTAAAGACAAGCCTTCAATACTTAGCATCTCGTCTTCAACTACTTTTTGAGAAGGTACTGATGGTGTTGTATATTGAGTTGGTTGACTCTCTTGTATAAATGAGCTAGGAGTACTCATATCTATATCTAAAAGATCATTTTCAACAGCATTTTGTACTGTTTGTGTATGTTGTTGAACTGGTGTCGGTTGTGGTATATCGTAAGCATCAGGTGTAGTAGATTTTGTAAATACTTTTGCTTCTTGCGGTTCAACTTTTGGTAATTCTCTATTTAAAATTTCATGCGATAAATTCTCATTTTCAGTTTGAGAGAGTGGATGAAGATTATTTAGACGAATCATGTAGGCTGGAGCACTTGGATTGTCAATAAGATATAAGGTTGAAATAGCAAGTGTTGCTTTAAAGGTCTTTCCCTTGATATTTATGAGAACCTTTGACTCTTCAGAGTCATCTGCATATTGTATAAAATCAATCCAGTGAACATGTTGAAAGTTATGAACATATCCTGGTGTTTTGACAAAAAGATCTGCAAAATCTGTGACTTCTGAACGTAACTCTTCTAAAGTATTAAAACCTAACGTATGTAGGTCTTTGTCATCAATTCCTAAAAACTCTTTTTGAAAATTGTAAATTAACATCTTTGTACCTTTAATCTTCTACGAGAAGCATTTTTTTATAGTTCTCTTCACTCTCTTGAATATCTTTTGGAGAGGCTGCTTTTCTCGCTGCAATGTAGCCTGTAATATTGTTGTCATGGTCACGAATAGGAAGAATCTCACTATCTACCCAATAGAATCGTCCATCTTTTCGTAGATTTTTTATAAGTCCATTCCATGCTTGACCGCTCTGTATAGTGCTCCACATCTTTTCAAAGACAACTTTTGGCATGTCTGGATGACGGATAATGTTATGTGGTTGACCAACAAGTTCGTCTACACTATAGCCGGAAACTTCACTAAATGCTCTGTTTGCATAAGTGATAACACCTTTTAAATCTGTTTGACTGATAATGGCAGAACCATCATAAATATACTCTTCATCAATTGGGGTAGCTCTATTCATCAAAAAACCTTATAAGTTAATAAGATAACTAAAATATCACAAATATATCATAAAGGAGTGAAAAAAAAACTTATTTATAAAAATTTTTGATAGTTTTTGCATCTTTTTGGTTTAAAACTGCACTAATTTCCTCAATTGAAAGCTTTTTTATCGCTTCAAATGTTCCAAAGTGATTGAGTAATTTTTGGATTTTTGCAGGAGAAATGCCATGTAAACTTAAAAGTTTGCTCTCTTGATCAAGTTTAAGTTTTGTCTTTTTGTGAAATGTTATTGCACTTCGATGTGCTTCATCCCGAACTCTTTGGATCCATTGCAGTCGTTTATCACCCTCTTTCAATCGAAAGCTTTCATTCTTTGTGTAGATGATATCTTTTGCTTTCCCTTTTGCACGGTGAGCTTTTGCATCAACTTTCTCTTTTGATATAGCGATAACATCAAGACTGACACCATTAGAGTCTAAAATATCTAAAGCGAGTTTTAGTAGTGTTGCTCCACCATCAAGTATCCAAAGATCAGGAGGGGAATTTTTAGAAAAGCTTTCTACTCTGCGTGAGAGTGTCTCACGCATTTGAGCATACTCATCTTTCGCTTTTAGATGATACGTTCTATATGATTTTTTATCAAAGGCACCGTTATTATAAACTATCATTGCTCCAACAGTTGCCACTCCTGCCATATGAGAGTTGTCAAAAACTTCCACTCTATAAGGTGTTTTCTCTAAAGAACAGAGTTCTTGAATCTCTTGAAGAATCTTTTCATCTTTATCTTTTGGCTCTTTTCTTAGAAGCTCTTTTGCATTAAGCAGGGCCAAGTCAATAAGATCTTTCTTTTTACCTCTTTTTGGTTGTGAAATAGTGGCTTTTTTTTCAAAAACATGAGAGAGATGTTCTTGTATTAGTCCGATGTCATCAAATGTGTCTGCAACAAGTATAGGAGCGATAATTGGTGGTTTTTCATTTTTATAAAAATCAAGTAAGGCACGGGAATAGAGTTCATTCGCATCGTAACCCTCACGCAGATGGATAATATCATGTGAAGAAGAAATTATCTTACCATGTCGCATAAAAATACGTACAAGAACTGCTTTTGACTGATGATGTGTAACAGCGAAGATATCAAAGTTTTCACTGCTTGCAAAGTCAATCTCACTTTTTATCTCTGAACGGCTGATCTTATCGATCCTATCACGAATCTCTGCTGCCTCTTCAAAACGTAGCTCTTGTGCATAAAACAACATTTTGTTCTCTAACTCTTTGATAAGTAGTTTTTTATTTTTGATAAGCTTTGTTGCAAGTTTGACCTCTTTTTGATAACGCTCTTTGGTGATAGGTAGCTCACAAGGGCCAAGGCATTTATCTATTTGATGGTAAAGACAGAGCTTTTTTGACTTGAGACACCCTTTCTTCTGAACAAGTTTTGCAATCTCATAGATACTGTTGAGGATATCTCTTGCACCGACGCTATAGGGACCATAATAGGTAATATCAGGACTATTGATGATTTTTCGTGTAATCTCAAAGCGTGGATATGTTTGGGAATTATCAATATAGATATAAGGGTATGTCTTATCATCACGCAAAAGAATATTATATTTGGGATTAAGCTGTTTTATTAGTGAGTTTTCTAAAATAAGTGCATCATGTTCAGAATTGACTACTATATAGTTGAGTGAAACTGTTTGTCTAAGCATAGATATGATACGTTCTGAGAGCTTTGGATTTGGTCGTAGTTCAGGTGTAAAATACCAGTAACTTTTTACTCTGTTGGCAAGGTTTTTGGCTTTGCCGATGTAGAGTAGTTTACCATTTTTATCAAAATATTGATAGATACCTGCAGATGCAGGAAGCTGTGATATCGTCTCTTTAAGATTCATGATGCTCATGGATTATCTCTTTGATAGATTCAAAGATATTTCGTAGTTTTTCATCTTTTGTAGTGATTTGAAAGGCTCCTGTTGCACGTTCTTTATAATGTTCTGCTTCTTTTATCTCTACTGTTTTATTTTCTTCTCTTGGAGTGTGTGTAACAAATGCTTTAATATCTTTTAAATCTAAACCTTTACACTCTTGAGGTTGTACATACTTTAAAGCACTTTTAATACTTTGTATATTATTATCAAACTCTTGTTTGGCACCGGGATGATTTAAGACAAAAAAAAGTGTACTGTTTTTTATGTAGGCAAACTTTATCATTTTTTGTAGAGGTGGAGAGAAGCTAAGGCGTATCCTATCTATACATTTAAAACGAGATAATTTAGAAAATTGAGGTCGATTTTGAAGAGAATTAATAATATCATGAGCATTTTTCATATGCTAATTATAACAAGCTTTTTATTAAGTCTGAGTGCCTGTGGATATAAAGCACCGCCATATTATGAAGAAACAGTACCTCAGGGTGATAAAAATGTTGCATTCCATTATAAAGAGAAAAATTTTGAAAATAATGAAACAAATGCGAGTTGTCAATAATGTTTCAGTATGATGTAATAATCATCGGAGCGGGTGTTGCCGGGCTTTATGCAGCGATGAATCTACCGGCAGATAAAAAAGTACTTTTGATTAATAAGCGTCAGCCTTTTAAATGTAATACTTTTTATGCCCAAGGTGGTGTTGCTTTGGCACGTGATAAGGCTGATATTCCTGTACATATTGAAGATACATTAGCTGCTGGTGATGGTCTTTGTGATGAAGAAGCAGTTCGTCTTTTGAGTAAGCACTCCCGTGAGGCGATAGATGATTTGATACAAAATGGCTTTGCATTTGATAGAGATGAAGAGGGTAATCTTCTTTATACAAAAGAGGCAGCACACTCCTGTGAGCGGATTTTACATGCAGGAGGTGACGCCACAGGACGTTATCTACATCACTTTTTACTAGAACATAATCCACATGCAATGCTTAGTGATGCACGTGTTGTTGATCTACTGATAGAAGATGGAGAGTGTTATGGTGTAACTGTTCTTGAAAACAGAAAAAGTTATAATCTCTATGCAAAAGATGTCATTATTGCTTCAGGTGGTGTGGGATCGCTCTATGAGTACCATACAAATGCTCCCTGTATCAGTGCAGATATTCAGGGACTTTGTGTGATGAAAGGAATTACTTTAGACCGTATGGAGATGCTACAGTTTCATCCTACTGTGTTTGTTAATTCTGATGGTGCGCAGAAGATGCTTTTAACAGAAGCACTACGTGGAGAGGGTGCAACTATTGAAGATGAAAATGGTAAGCGTTTTTTATTTGAATATGATGAGCGTGGAGAACTTGCTTCAAGGGATATTGTCTCTAAGTCAATTTACCAGTACAAGAAAAAAACAGGTTTACAGGTCTATTTGAATACTGAGAATTTTGACGAGAAGTATTTTGAACATCGTTTTCCAAATATTTATAAAAATCTCAGGGCCCTTGGATACAAAGTACCAAAAGATAGAGTTCCTATTTCTCCTGCTTTTCATTATGCTATTGGAGGGATTAAAACAGATCTTAATGCAAAAGTGCCAAATGTTAAAAATCTTTATGCTGTGGGAGAAGTTGCTTCAACGCGTGTTCATGGTGCAAATAGATTAGCATCAAACTCTCTGTTAGAAGGTTTGGTTTTTGCAAAAGTTGCTGTTGATACGATATTGAGAGAGAGCAAGGAGAAGAGTTTTCGAGAATTTAGTGTTAGTGATGAGGTAATGAGTTTTAAAAATGATAAAATCAAAAAAAATCAACTCCGTCATATTATGTGGGAAAATGTATCGATAATTCGAACAAAAAGTGGATTAAATGATGCTTTAGAGACAATTAATGCTCTTTTAAAAGAAAAAATTGGTAAACTACTAAAATTTCGTTTATTAACTGCAAGAGAGATCGTACTCTCTGCACTAAATAGAAGTGAATCTATAGGGGTTCATACAATACAAGAGGAGAAATAATGGAACACGGTTCAGTAGCTGAAGGTGCAGTACAAGCTGTACAACACGCAGCAATGGATGTAAATCTTGCCACAACTTGGGTAGGCTGGTTAAGTTTAGCGGTCTTTGTCATAGCATACTATTTTATTGCGACAGAAGAGCGATATGAGGTAAACAAAGCAAAACCAGCACTTTTTGCAGGTACATTTATGTTTATGCTTGTAGGTATCTATTATGCTATGAATGGAATGAATCCAGATCCTTTGCATGATGAGTTGGAACATCTGATCTTAGAGATCGCAGAGATCTTCTTCTTCTTACTTGTTGCAATGACATACATTGAAACGCTTATTGAACGTGGTGTATTTGATCTTATGAAGTATAAGTTGGTATCAAAAGGGTACTCTTATAAAAAACTCTTCTGGCTGACAGGTCTTTTAGCTTTCTTTATCTCTCCGGTAGCTGATAACTTAACGACTGCACTGATCCTTTCAACTGTTCTTTTTACAATTGATAGGAAAAATATGGCTTTCTTGGTTCCGGGTGCTATCAACATTGTTGTTGCAGCAAATGCTGGTGGTGCATGGTCTCCGTTTGGTGATATCACAACACTTATGGCATGGACAGCGCAAAAGGGTGAATTTGTTGATTT
>Ga0256843_1000964_pt1 | contig 23576 bp, 20 predicted proteins | sample AlvinellametaG_FD_191572 | JGI IMG/M metagenome (GOLD analysis project Ga0256843, IMG submission 191572) | Pompeii worm associated microbial communities from hydrothermal vent at the East Pacific Rise, Pacific Ocean - Alvinella | ecosystem: Host-associated > Annelida > Integument > Unclassified ... | reverse complement strand
TTGAGTATGAGATGGCAAAAAAACAAGCTGCCCTTGATGGTATTGAGAAGTCAGAGATTGGTTGGGGACACCAGATACGCTCCTATGTACTACAACCCTACCAACAAGTCAAAGACACACGTAGTAACCAAGCTTTTACCAATGTAGATGCCATCTTAGATGGTGACATAGACAAACTCTTAGAGGGTGTGCTCATCGCTCAGGCAAAATAGCACTACTCCTCCTCTTTAGAGGACTCCTCTCTTTTTCCTAGATACTTTGTAAGGGTTTTTGTCACTACCAATGCTGCTGTAAATGCCAAGATAATCATACTCACCGTATAGAGCGCATGGAGAATATCTATCTTCATCTCTCCTCCTTTAACGTGTGGTTTTCAAGCCTATAAAGCCTATGGCAACGTTTGGCTAAACGTTCATCGTGTGTCACCACAACTAAAGCAGCATTCTCTCTCTCAATATACTCCAACAACACATCCATTACTAAAGAGGCTGTCTCTTTGTCTAAATTTCCAGTAGGTTCATCGGCAAAAATAATACGAGGTTTTTTACTCAATACTCTCGCAATAGAGACCCTTTGTTGCTCTCCACCTGAGAGTTCGGAACTCTTATGATTCATAAGGTGTCCAATCTGTAACTTCTCTAGAAGTGCCTCATCTAAAGAGGTCTCAGAGAGCATCATCGCAACCCCAATATTGTCTAAAGCACGCATCCCTTTAAAGAGATAATGAAACTGAAAAATCATCCCTATATCATAACGACGAAGCGATTCAATCTCCTCCTCATTTAAGCTATAGATATCTCTATTGAAGAGCGTAACCTCTCCTTCATTAGGCGAAATAAATGTTGACAATATATGTAAAAATGTTGATTTTCCAGAGCCACTACGCCCAACAATGGCAGCACTTTTCTGAGGTGCAATCGTAAAATCAATATCACGAAAAAGAGGGTAGTCAAAACCATGTGAAATAGATTTTGCTTCAAGTAAAAATGATGACATGATAGACCTTTAAGGTAAAAGTGTAAGTATTTTAACATAAAAAAAGAGAAAAAGGAGAAAAGGAGAGAGGTTTGTCTTTTGATGTAAAGACAAACCCTTAGTTTAAAAGTCGTAAGTGATACCTGCTGTAATAATATCATTATCGGTATGCATCCACCACTCGTTGTCTAGAAGGTGTTGGTAGTCTACCCAAAGTCCCCAACCCTTCTCTTGATCACCTTGGTTATCGAACGTTCTATCGTAACGTTTTTGACTCTCCTCTTTTGAGAAGTCATACTCAAAACCAACACCATAAGAGAAAGCATTCGCACTGTTACTGCTACTCTTAAGTCCATTTGTATAGTCCACTGTTGTACGTCCATACCCTAACAATCCATACACATTGGTACTATCAACAAGGTGATATTGAGGCTTTAAGAAGAGACCATAGTGTGTTGTCTCAGAAAAGACATCACTCCCAAAAGTCTTTAATGCTCTTGCCTCTACCCCTACATACTGGTTAAAGTCCCAACCAATACGCATAATCGCACCACCACGGCTATCTTCAATATTGCTAGTACCCACATCACAACAAGGGTCACGCTCAATAAAACTAGCCACAGCCCCTAACCCAATATAAAGAGGCATAGGACTCTCTATAGCAATAGGAACAATGGGTGTCACAGCAGGTAAGGTTGCCTTACCTCCTGCCACTAATTGAGTTGTAGCAAGTAGCAATGTTGTACCCAATACCATCTCTTTCATATTTCTTCTCATCTTAAGCTCCTTGCTCTGTTTCATCTTTACGGATAAAGTAGCTACCACCAAGAAGTGTTAAGAACATCATCATAAGTGTACTCAACATACCTAGAGCATTACCACCATTTGATTGAATTGGTGCATCCTCACAACTACAATAGATACCTGCATCTAGTGTTAAGTCTTCTACTTTCTGCCCTTCACCTACAACCACAGAGAGTGTCATTCCTTCATTGTTTGCAGCATTAATGTTTTGTGTATCATCATCATTTTGGGCTTGTGTATCAAAGACATACTCGTTGGCATAGCTACTTGGCATATTGAAGTGTACACTATACTCACCAGCAGCCACATAGAAGTGGTACTCCCCGTTAGCGTCAGTTATCTCTTCAGCAGGGAATGCTGTTACTTCAGTAGTCAATGTTGTTTTTGTTTCATTAGTCCAATAGAGTTTATTGCCCTCAGCATCATAAAGCTCAATACGTGCCCCTTCAATACCTTGTTCATCAGCATCAAATAGACCATTTTTATTGCTATCTACCCAGAAGTGTGTCCCAATATAGTATGGTGTCTCTTCAGTAGCCCCTACTCTATGGATACCCATATCGATATCTGGAGTGTACTCTCCTGCTACAAGTGTAATCTCATCGGTTTCACCGGTAGTTTGCGCATCAGAATCTGCCTCTTCACTACTGCTATTTTGCGTAGTAACTTCATACCCTTCTGGAAGTGTATTTAAGTCAAATTTCACCACATATCCTACCAATGGATTTAAGTGTTCAAATCGGTAATCACCCTCTGTATTGGTTGTCGTCTGGGCTACACGATTTCCATCACTATCAAGAAGATAGACTGTTACATTCTCTACACCTGCTTCATCTGTATCTTGTACACCATTTGCATTACTATCAAACCAAACTCTATCACCAAGGCTAGCCTCTTCTACTTCAACAAAGTCATTGTGTGTATCTACTTCTCCTGCCTCTACAACAACATCAATCTTATTGACTTCATTGTTATCGGCTCTATCATTGTCTTCACCACCCTCATTCTCTTTGACATCAAAGTATCCTGCTGGTTGCTCCTCAACAACACTATAGTTCCCATCTTGTATATTTGAGAAACCGTAGTCACCATTCTCATCGGTTGTCGTACGTGCTACTTCATTACCTTCACTATCTAAAAGAATTAAAGTGACACCCTCTAAAGGTCTATCTCCCTCAGAGTCATTATTTGTATCTGCACTTACATTTCCACTTAAACTACCTTCTGCTAAATTGATACCCATATCCCAAGTTGTATCATTCTCTCCAGCATCTAGTGTGGTTACTTCTGTTTTTCCATTCTCATCAGCATCACTATCTACACTATCATCATCTCCAGCATTTTGTGGTGTAACCACATATCCTTCTGGCAATGTTGTTGTATCGAAGCTTACTGAATAGTCTCCTGGCTCTAAATCTGAGAAGGTATAGTTACCATTCTCATCTGTTGTTGCTGTTGCTACTTCATTTCCATCACTATCATTTAGAGTAACTTTTACATCAGAAACACCATCTTCATCATCTTGTTGGATACCATCTCTATTATTATCGTACCATACTCTATCTCCGAGTGATGCGACATTTACAAATCCGAAGTCCAATGTAAGATTGTCACTCTCTTCAACAGTAACCGTTGTACCACTTCCATCATGCGTCAAGTCATTCTCAGTTGTGTTATCATCTACACTATTGTCATCCGAACCTTTTGCTGGTACTGTTCCATCTGGTGTTGCTACAGTAAGCGTACACTCTCCAATATTGATAGGTACTACAATCTCATAGATACCATCATCATTAGTTTGAGCTGAATACTCTTCATCTCCACAAGTAGCTGTTACATTAGCATCTTTCACTGGTGTAATATTACCTGTACTAGCATTACCATCATTGTCATCTTCAATCCAAACTTGATCTCCAATTTTAACAAGAGGTGTAATTGAGAAGTTAATATTTTCAACATTCTCTTGTTCTACTTTTACACTAATATTACCATCAGCATCGCCATCTGTTCCAGCATCAGTACCTATATTTTCTCCATCAGCATACGCACACCCCTCTGGTAAAACAGTCTCTCCATCTTGTGTTGTAGAGAGTACAATCGTATAGTTTGTATCTGCTTCAATACCATCTTCATTTCTAAAGACATAACTTCCATCTTCATCTAACGCTTTAGAAGATAAAACACTATTATCTTCTCCAATCAAATTGACATAGAGTGCTGTTTCATTGTCACAACTATAAGGTGTTTTTGTACCATTAACTGTGTTATCTCTCTCTTTATCTAAGAAAAGATTACCAGAAATCTCCAATGTCGTAAATGGTGCATTAAAAATAGCTACCTCAGACTCTCTACATGCTTTATCCACAGCCACATAGGTAAATGATGCAATCACATCTCCATCTTTTGGATCAACATAAAACTTACTAAAATCTACCTCATCAATAGTATCTCCAGCACTTTTCTCTTCATCATCATAATATAAGGTACCATTTGAAATGGTTTTAATTGTAATAGATGGAGTTGTCTCTTCATAGTCAGAAATATACTCTGATGATGCTGTACCAGACTCATCAAATTGTACTTGTACTTCCTCTCCAGGATTGAGTTCAGAAGCTCTATCGTACCCCAATGCTGTTGGTGTTTTATTGATAGCAAAATCAATTTTTGTTACATCTTTCTCTTCAACAAGTACATCTACATAACCATCTAAATCACCATCTGGCGAAGTCGTATAAGTTTCACCCTCATAGTTCCAACCCTCAGACAACTTCGCAGAAGAGGCTTCATTACCCACAATACACTCGTCTGTTGTTAAAAGCATCCCATAAGTTGTATTTGGATGGATTCCTGTAAAGAAATCATAGCTACCATCTTCTCCAATCACTTGTGTATCAAGAATAAGACCATCATCATCAAGAAGACATGCATTGAGTGCTTTACCGTCAATCTCACTAATTGGTTCACCATTAATATCGTCATCGGTATCACAATCTGCTTGATCTGTACCATCTTTATCGTCATAGATTGTTCCTGAGATATGAAGTGGTTTACACACAGCTAAACCTGTCATTGCCAGTGCAGAACGTGTTTGACATGGTGCATCTGGACCTGCACTATGGGTAATTACCAATTGCTTAATAGGTACAAAGTTAGAAGTTAAGACAATATGTCCATTAGTAGCATTCGGTGTTGTCCCTGCTCCATTAATAAAGTCTCCCTCTCCAGCATCATAATTCTCTTTATCTGTATGTACAATACCTTGATTATCTTGTATAAGTCCTGCACCACTATCACCAATTTTAGTCTCAATAGCTACTTCATTATTGTTTTCATCATAGGCAATAACTTCAATAGCATCTTGCCACTCCCAACCATGATCATCACCTCTTTTGTTACCAGAATCCACATCTCTAATACGCCAATTATCAAGTACTACTGATTCATTAAAGTCCACAGTTAAGACAGCTTTTTGTCCTGAAAGTAATTTATATCCATTCTCATCACATGCATTAGCATCATCCCAAGTCCCCGTTCCATTTACATCTTGAGAACCAAGGTAGAGAGTTAAATAAGGCTCACCAAATGCTGCTGATGTTCCAGAACCTGAATCATTATCTGTATCTGTATCATAAAATTGATTGTCTGGATTATCAATATGCATTGAGACAGTTACTGTATTACCACTTACTGTTTCTACATCAGTTAAATCTCCGTCAAGTAAATCATGCCATACTGTTGCACTACTCACGTTTGAACCTTCCCATGTAATAGAGGTAGGGTTCGCACAAACAGCTACATCTTTTGGATCACGGTCTTTCTCTCCTGGAATAGTATATGGAAAGTCTTTATCACTACATGTATCATCTGCACTACTACCTTCAGAAAGTGTAATAGTTACACTCGAACCTGGATCACTCCACACACTTCCATCAGGAATATCTGTATCAGAAGTATCTACACTTAATGTAATATCACCAGCTAAGATATTTTCTAAAGTAAACTCACCATTCTCATCTGTTTCAGTTGTATATGTGTTACCATAGGCATCTTTTACATTGAGTGAAATATGAGCTGGTGCAGCTGTATCTGTACTATTAAATAATCCATCTCCATTTACATCTTCAAAAAGAGTTCCACTCACACACCCTTTAGCAGATAAAATACCAAAGTCTAAAGTATGATCATTTGAAACTGTTGTGGTGAAGGTAATCTTATTTGTTCCTGCATCATTATCTGCTACTGCATCATTATCGATAGTATCATTTGCATCTTCATTAGGATTGTCTGTTGATGCCTCTTTATCGTTGACATCTTCTTGTTTAAGACTCAATTCACACTCAAGCCCTGGAACAATGACTTTCCCATCCTTGAGGTTTACATTATCAATCCCACCAAAGTAGTAGTGTCCAGATTTATCGGTTGTAGCCACACCATACTCGTCATCATTACAAGAGAGGGTTACATTTACATCTTTAAATGCTGGCTCTCCAGCATCTTGGATACCATCTTCATCTAAATCCATCCAAACATAGTTCCCTACCTCAATAGGTGCAGGGTCACAAAGAAGCTCTACATCTCCCATTCCTCCAGCTTTAGAACCGTAGGCTTCACGCTCGCCACCATCTTCCATCTTCTGGTTATCAATAACAGCTTGTGCACCAATTTTATCTCCAGTTTCATTATCGTAGTTTCCAATAGCCCCTGGTTGGTACCAATCTGTCGCATCAATCATCCCTACAATAATATTGGCAGCACCTGGTGCTTGTGCTAATGCACCTGAAGCTGTCTCTGGGTGACCAGACTCTCCATGATTATCACCATAAAAATCACCGATATAGAATCCATAATAATCCGTAGGATTACCCTCATAATTTATAATACGTAGTCCACACCCCGTATCTGGATTAATATCAGTTGCTTCATCCGTATAGGTTCCATCTTCATTAAGACACATCTTACGAATGTCCCCTCTAAGTCCCCAACTTCTATTGAATGTTGAACGAGAGTTATATCCTAAAACTAAGTCACCTTCATTATTAAACTCAATATCTGAAAGAATTGGACCATCTGCAAGATCATATGTCCAATTTTCATAACGGTTACCATCACCCTCATCTTGATCTTTTGGCTTATAGTCTCTTGCTCTTAAGTATTGAAGTGAGTTTGTTTGGGCAACTTTTTTTATGGTTGAGCCATCATATTTTTGAATGGCAGCACCCAGATCATCTTCTATTTTGTCTTCACAAACAGAACCAATAAATACCTCATCCCCTCTTACTTTAAGTGCCCAAGGACGGACCATTGAAGCATCACAAACATCATCACCATAAGGATTAGGAATATCTACTGTTTGCAAATCTTGTGTAGCAATATCAATAATAACCAACTGTTTTTTTAACATATTGATAGTATAGAGTGTGGTCTCATCCTCACTCATCTCAAGATCACCTAGCCCCATTCTTCCTGTATATTTAATAACATCTTTATCTTCATCATAACTATAATCACGATGACTTAGATTATCAGCTGCTTCACCAGAAAGTACCTCTTCAACCTCTAAAAAACGGCTCACAGTTGCTGGTTCTGTAGTAGTATCTATCTTATAGATAGCCCCTGCTGATTTTTGTGCTTCATCTGAAGTAGTCTCTTTTTGAAGAGGTACATAACGCTTTAATGCAGCAGAGACAAAAAGGGTTTTGGTTGACTTTTGCCATGCAGCACCCCATACAGCACCAGTATCCTCAGCTTTTGCTAATGTTATACGTTTATCTTTAATAGTATCATTTGCATTATACTCTCCATTTGCAGGAGCAGGAACCTTATAAATAGTTCCTAAATTACCTGGTGATTCACCCCCACCTGTATCATATTTTTCATCTGTATAGTATCCAGGAAGTGCTGCCATAATCACATCTGGGTTTGGCTGACAATAGGTTGCTGGAGATCCCGTAGAGATATCATGGGTACTTCCATCTGTTACAATGTCAACTAGTGGAGCAGAACCTTTGGCATTGGGTCCAGAACCTACCCCTGCACTGCTTGGATCAGCTTCAACACGACAAAGTGCCCCCTCACTAAAACCACTTAGGGTATAGTTCCCATCTTCATTGGTTGTAGTAGTTGTACTATTACCATCGTTACACACAGCTGTAACTGTGACGCCTGAGATACCAGCATCTCCTCCATTTTTCTCCCCATTAAGGTCAAAATCCTTATAGACAACCCCAGTAATGTCAGCTAAAAGCAGTGAACTTAAACAGACACTCAGTGTCAATGTTTTTACAGTCTGCGTTGTATGATTTTTTTGAAACATTCTTCTTCCTTTCTTTAATTTTATTAATTTACTATATACGTATGTATTGATATGATTGTATGTATGATTAAGTGTTGGTAGTATGTTGCATGCCTCCTTCCCTTAAGACAATAGTGCAACCCAGCCATCTCTAACAGCGTAGAGATCTGAAGCTTTCCGTCCCAGCTTTACAACTGGTTTGGCTTTTTAAATATGTATAACTATAGAATTACTCTTCCTAAACTAAGTACCTAACCATAGCATACTTTTTATTAAAATGTTATTTTTTTATCATTTTTATTACTCTTTAACTTTTAAGAGTCTCCATTTTGCTCTCTTTTCCTTCCAAATAGCATCGTAGTAACTACGGTCAACCTCTGCTGTTTGGGTAATGAGCGTGTAGGAGAAAGGGATGCTCTCTAAACGCAGATGGTTCTTTTTTCCTATTTTAATTTTACGAATATGGCTATTGGCATCACCTAAAGAGAGTAGTACTCTAGCATGGGGTACAACACTCCCCTCTTTACGCATCGTATAGGCATAGAGTTTGTCATCTCTTGCTGAACCAGCCAAAAGAAACTTACCCTTTTGTGTCTCTAAAATTTGTAGACTCAAGATATCTTTTCCCGATACTTTTTGTAGTACTTTTTTACTCTCTACATCAATATGATACAACACCCCTCTTTCACTTTGATAGTCCGATTCATCAATGGCACTTACCCACAAGGTATGGTTACTACAATCATACACCACTGCCGTAATACCATAAGGGTTCGAGGCTGAAGGCTTCACATCATCTAGATGTTTCCAAAGTGTTAGTGCCCCCGTATGGCTATCGAGTCTATAGAGATTACTTTGCCACATAAAAGTCTTCTCTTTAATGGAAATATAAGGAATAGGGGCTAAAAAGATATCCCCTTTTTCATCTACACTATAGGTACCAAGATTACCATAACGCTCCCAAGAGGCAGGATGGAGTACTTTTTTAAACCCTTTCCCATACAAAAGTGAAAGCCCTGTAAACTGTTTTTGAGACAAGTCAATCACCACAGGTTGAGCAATATGGAGTTGTCGTAAAAAAGCTGGAGGTCTTGCGCAACTACGTTTTTTTACAAAGCTACCCAAAAGAACAGGTTTTTGTGTTGCTACTGTTTTTTGGGGTAACATAGATGTTGGTTGTTTATGTGTGACTACAAACCAAGTACCACCCATCACCAAGAGGAGTGCTACAAGAATAGGAAGTTGTTTTTTCATCTGTTTCCTTTACTAAGAGGGATAAATTTTGGACCTACCGTACAAGGCCACACTTTAATCTGCATATTGCCATGCCCATCAATAAAGGTATCGGCCCAACAATACTCATGCCCTTGACGTGTATCGTTACGAATACGAGGGACATACCACAAGACAAGATTCTCATTGACAATAGAATCTCTATCTTTCACATAGGGCTCTACACCATCCTCTTTAAGGTTACAACAAGAGCCTAACGTAAGCAGGTCTTTATCGCCCTCACTCGCTTTAAATTTACTCACAAAGAGTGTTGCGAAATCACCACGACTCTTGTCATGAAACTGCCCATGGTTTGGCTCTATGTAGTAGCCCTGAGAGGAGGTAGAAGAGAGAATCTTGTAGGGGTAGGTACTATTGCTATCGTTAGGTACATAGGTGCTTCCCTCCTCCTCCCATAGTCTCTTTTGTGTATAGAACTTCTCTTTCCCTCCCAAGTCCATATCGATACGCATCACCGGACGGTAGATAGCATGGTCTCCACACCCTCGTCCTTTGTTAACACCCACAACCCTAAAAGAGCCATCATCATAGAACTCAAAACGGTTCTCATAACGGTAGTTACACGCCATAGGCCACTTAGGGTTACGGAAATCTTGTGTCAACATAAACCCACCTCCTTGAGGCAGAGGTTTAACTTGAGGTCCATTAAACGCCAACACCACAGAGGTAGAGAAGAGTGGACACCCCATCGCATCGTTATAGCCAAAGAGGTAGTGATTGTTGTCACTATTGACAAAAGCCACACTACGCCCATCCATATAACTAGGGGCTTGATTGTCCAAATCTACCTGCCCCTTCTCTTTGTAACTCACATGCCAATCTACAATCTTTGCCGAGGTCAATACCCCTTTACCTTGAAATGTAACATCACGTATCTCGAGCCCATCTGAACCCGTCAATCGGTAGGTAATATGCCATCCATTTTTCTCTACTACGTTCTCTTTTTGACAAAAGTTTTCCATAATATAACGGTTTTGTAAACTCCTCTCTCCTATACACGCAGGGGTTGTAGTCTTCCCCAAACCTGCCCACTTTGCCGCAGCCAAACGAAGCTCTGTCAAATCTACCACAGCCCAGAGAGCCTGCTCTTTTTGATGGTCGCTAAAGGTAGGGGCTACACAAAGATGGGTAGTGTTTTCACACGGAGACTCCTTCATAGTCCCCCGTACATTTGCCATGGTAATATCTTTTTTACGTGGGGTAAAGCCTAACGCTTTTTTGACTTCAGGTGCGTGTAGGGCAATGGCTTGCGCAAGGTGAGTAAGACGCAGACTGATATCGGGTTGCATACTGGCATAACGCTCTACACTAAGCACCTTAAGGTGAGCAGCATCTACAATGGCTCTTGTGGTAGTGTTGGTAACAAAGTTGTACTTCTCAGCCACATAACAAGGGTTTTTTTGACACACTTTGGCACTCTTTGCATCAAGTGTACTCACAATAGCAGGCAAAATACGCATCATATCGTTATGTAGAGGTTTGCCATGTAAGTGGCTATCGCTGTTGAAAGACTTCTCCTTCAAAAGCAAAGCTTGTACCCTCTTTGCTCCACTCTCTATCTCTCTTGATTCAAGGGGTAAAAAGGGTTCTTCTTTTGCTAAAGAGTGTGCTAAGGCTTGAAGGTAGTCATCGACCTCAGCAATCTCTTGATAGGTTGCCTTCTCATACTGAGGAAGAAGAATCTTCTCTTTTACCAAAGCCTCTTTTTTTACAAGTGATTCAGAGGGTTGTATACCAAACCAATAGTAGCTCAATCCAAGGGCACCTAGCACAACAATAGCTAGGCTTATTTTTATCTCTTTTGTCATTTAGTGATCCATTTCAAAAAAATAGGGAGGTTGTATCTCTATGTAGATTATAGCACTTAGAGCTAAAAGTACTACCCCCAAAGTGACCCCTAAAAAAAGCTTCGTTCGAGACGAAGGCATACAGAGGTAAGGCACCCACGGAGAGAGGAAAAAGAGTGCCATAAAAAGGTGCTGTATCCTAAAACCACTATATCGGTCTAGTAGCGTAGCAATAGCTGCTAAAAGTAGTGAGAAAACCAACTGTTTCCACAGGGTGCTTGGTGTCGTTTTTGGGTCTGTCAACATAAAAAGAACAAAAAGAACAAACGAGACAGAGTAGAAACGTGCGTAGATATCTTCAAAAAGCATCACAGGGTCGTAAGAGACAATAAAAAGATACTCAAAAAGCAGATACCCCACACTAAACCCCAAAGGGATAATCCACCGTTTGACACGATAGAGTATGCTCACCCCAAGAAGCAACAACACCCCCTGAAGCCATAACGCATCACCCAATTGCCCCAAAACAATATGGACATCATGGTAAAAAAGGAGCAACCCCATGATAAGGGCAAAATTGGAAGGATTAAAAAAGTGCCTCTTCTCATAGACTAGCAGATGCTTTTGTAGCAGTGCCAAAGCAAGAAGCACAAGGTACATCCAGTAGTGTGTAGCCACCATCATAAAGACCACACCCATTGTAGTACTCCAAGCCGAAAAAGCACCATACGCTACAACCCCATACTTCACATACGCTACCCCTTTTTCCAACACAAAAGCCCATACCAAAAGCCCAATCACCCCCAAAAAAGAGAGATAGATATAGCCAGAGCCATACCCTAAAAGCAAAAGAAGCCCAAGATTGATAAATTGTTGTGTCTGGTAGTGAGGTGGTATAAAGATATTCATAAAAAAGTGTAACATATTCTCTATTGAACTCTCTTAAATGTACTTTTTTGTAACATCTTCAATAAGGGTTTAAAAGAGTGATGCTTTTACTATCTAATTTAAAGCATTAATGTTATAATTTTTACATATTTTAATGATAAAGGAGATTGAATGAAAACAAAATTGCTTTTAAGCAGTGTAGCAGCATGTGCTGTTGTGGGTATGGTAGGATGTGGTGGAGGAGGAAGTAGTAGTACTTCTGTTGAAGAGAGTAAACTCTCAGGGGTTGCTGTTGATGACCTTATTTTAAATGGTATTGTAGAAGCTACTACAATGGACGGTACCTCTTTAGCAACTGGTAGAACCAGTGCTACCGATGGTTCTTACGCATTAAACCTCAACTATGCTGGGGTTGCGATGATTCAAGTACGTTGTGATGAAAACTCAACCATGCTTAACCCAGAGACCCAAGAAAAAACAGAGTGTCCAACCAATATGGCACTACGTTCTATGGCAGATGTAGAAGCTGGTGTAGAGCAAACGGTAAACATCTCTCCACTTACAGAAGTTGTTGTCGCAAGAGCAGAGGCATTAGTTGAAGAGGGTCAAACTGTAAGTAGCCAAGAGTTAGAGACAGCAAGAGCTGAGATTGGGACAATGTTTGGAGTAGATCCTCTAGCAGACAACCCAACAGAGGGAGAGTACGCTACTATTGTAGGTGCTATTCAAGAGATTGCCGATAGTACCCCAGGAACATCTGTACTAGAGGTTACAGAGAATCTTGCAGATGCCTTAGAAGATGGAAAAGCTGAAGCCGAAGATGAGCCTGTTGTAGCAGCACTTACTGCTGCCATGGATGATGCAAATATCACCAATAATCTTACAGATACCAATGGAACATACACCCCACCTGAAAATATTGCACCAATGACTGATATTGATGCAGCTAAAGCATTTATGGCTGAAGTGCGTACCCAAACTACATCAGCTTCAGACTTTGTAAATGCTGAAGAGGTTGCCGTTAATGAGGCACTCAATAATACAGTTATGAACATTGAAGAGATGACCAATACACTCGATATGATTGTCACCAACATTGGCGATATGATAGAAAACGAAGCAACAGAAGTGACTGTAAATGGATATACCATTACAAAAGAAGCAGAGGGTGAATATAGTTATAGTATGACAGATAATACTACCACCTGGTCAGGAAATCTTCAGTTCCCAACGGTTATTGCCGGAGATGAAGCAGAAGCTGCACTCTACGAAGATCAAACCCTTAAGATTCATGTAGATGGAACTTTCCCTCTTGCTGATGAAGAGGCACTTAACAATGGGGCTACAAACCTACAATCTTTAGTTGCAAACCTTGAAACAACACACGCTGGAACAAATACTAACATTAAGCTCTCAGGAATAGTCTCTAGCAATGGGACAACATACACCATTAGAGAGCTTGATGCTGATTTAGGGTACCATGAAGTTACAGATGAAGATGATAGTAACAACACAGAGCCAGAACTTGACTACCTTAAACTCAATACACTCAACCTAGAAGGTGTTATTGGAGACTATACCATTGATGGTGTACTAACAGTCAATGCTTATGCACAAAATAGTGCCTTAGCAGAAAAAGGTGGTATAGAAGAATCTACTGGTTTCTACGCAGCAATTTCATGTGACAATGGAGATCTTCAAAATCCTACATTAACTGCTACACTTAATGATGTAACATATAATGGAGAGAAAGAATACTCAGAGAACTCATATGCTGGTTTTGAGTTTAATGATATCCCTGGAGATTTTGATTGGGATGACATTAGAGATAACCTTGCTACCTCATCAACATGTAGCGATGAAAACACTTCAGTAGATATTGATTTGTATCACACATGGAGCGATGAAGAGATTGCAAACAGTGGGTACCTTCCAAGTGACACTACTTTTGTAGGAACCGTAAAAAGAGAAAATGCTCTACTAGAGGGAACACTCAATGCAAAATGGACAAATATCGAAACTATGGATCTCTCTGAAGATAGTGAAGATACACCACTTGTAAAAGTTGCCTTTAATGGTACACTTCAAATGCCAGAGCGTCCAGAGATGCTTACAACCCTAACATTTAAAAACAGTGTGGTTGATGGAAATATAAGTAATGCCTTAACAGCCTCTTACAGCTACGATGCGACAGTCATTAATGCCTCAGCTACTATGGATGAAGATATGGAGAATGGAACAGTTGAAATTACAACACAAACTGGATTAAAAGCAGCACTTACACTAAAAGATGATCTCATTGACTCTTCTAGTACACTCACCAAAGATGGTAAACTTCTTGGAACATTTGAGTACCGTGATGATGCACCAGTTATTAAATATACTGATGGTAACTTTGAAACCCTATTCTAGCAAAAAAAGCCTACTACCTCTTGGTAGTGGGTTACTCATTACCTCATTTTGTATGCTTCATGCTGAAGTGATTCCATTTTTCAATCCTATAGAGCATACTACACCCTACAAAAGTACTTTTCAAACAAAAGCTTTTATTGCCAATGACCCTGTCTCCTTAGATGACTTTTTTCATGATTGGCAAGGAGACTACTCTCCTAAAAAAGGTGATAATTTTGCCGTAGAGTTTCTACGTGTAGATATGGGTATAGTATTGAAAAATGGATATTATGTGGGCTACTTCTACCAAAACGATATGGTCATCCGAACCAATAGAGACTTTGTAGATGCCTACTATGCTATCAAAAACAACCTTACCCCTCAAAACGATACTCTCTATGATTTAACATTAGGTATTGATGGCATAGAGCGTCATGGTATTGTAGCAAGTAAAACATTTCTAGACTACCAAAGCCCAACCCAAAATCTAAAAATAGCCCTGGGTGCCTACCTCTCTTACGATACAGCACTTCAAAACGGGACAATTCAAGGCACAGGAACACTCTCTTCCGATAACACCTACACACTCTTAGGAGAGAGCACCTACTTCTATAGTGAGAACCTTCTTTATGACTTAGATGTAGAAGAGAGTTATGGTCTAGGTTATGGTATGCATCTAGCATGCTACTATACACATACCCCTTCTCATACCAAAGTCACCCTTCTCATTAATGATCTCTTTGCTAGATCATATTGGAAAAACCTTCCCTACAGTCTTATTACACTCCAAACCCAAAATGAGACCATAGGAGAAGATGGCTATCTCTCCTATGACCCTACCATCTCAGGATGGGAACTTACCAAAAACTATACACAAGTCATTGACCCTAAATATCATATTGAAGTAGAGAAAACCCTCTCACCTAAAAGTAGTTTTACATTAGGGTATGAATATGCCTATACTCTCTCAATGCCCTATATTAAAACCTCTTACAAAATTGAAGATGCCACCCTCTCTCTACGCTATGAACAACGCTTTAAGAGTCTAGGGTTTACCTACACAAAAGCCTATTGGAACCTCTCACTCTATAGCAATGGACTCAAAGATGCCTCCTCTTTAGGCTTTTTGGCAACACTCTCTTACGCATTTTAGGATTTTTTAACAACTATTTGGGTATAATCGCGTTCCTTATTTCTATAAGAGATTTGGAAATACACATGTAGTTATTCCTTGCACGGTTGTGTGGCTCTTTTTTAAGAGTAAACATTGAGGACTACAGCGGATGAAACCTAGTGATGAAGCAGTATGCTTTTAACTGAGCTTTTTGAGAAAAGTTCTATTAATATTATATACCAAGGAGAAACTTATGGTAACAATGAAAGACTTATTGGAGTGTGGAGTACACTTCGGACACCAAACAAGAAGATGGAATCCAAAAATGAAGAAATTTATTTTCGGTGCGAGAAAAAATATCTATATTATTGACCTTCAAAAAACACTTAGATACTTCAAATACACATACAACGTAGTAAGAGATGCAGCAGCTGAAGGACAAACAGTTCTTTTTGTTGGTACTAAAAAACAAGCAAGACAAGCAGTAAAAGAGCACGCTGAAAGATGTGGTATGCCTTACGTTGCTACAAGATGGTTAGGTGGAATGTTAACAAACTACCCAACAATGAAAAAATCTATCAGAAAACTTGAAATCATTGAGCAGATGGAAGAGAATGGTCAACTTGATATGTTGACTAAAAAAGAGGCATTGATGCTTTTAAGAAAAAAAGAGAAACTCTCTTCTTACCTTGAAGGTTTCAGATATATGAAAAAACTTCCAGACATGATGTTTGTTGTAGATGCTGTAAAAGAGCACATCGCTGTAAAAGAAGCAAGAAGACTTGGTATGAAAGTTGTTGCTCCACTAGATACAAACTGTGATCCAGATGTAATTGACTACCCAATCCCAGGAAATGATGATGCGATTCGTTCAATCAACCTTTTCTGTAAAGAGATGGCTGAAGCAATTATCGAAGGTAAAGCAGCATACGCTGAAGCCAATGGTGAAGCAGCACAAGAAGTAACTGCTGGTGAGATGGAAGAAGTGATGGCTGAAGCGGCAAAAGAAGAAGCAGCACCAGCAACTGAAGCTGAAGTTGAAAAACTTGTAGAAGAGAAAGCGGCACCAAAAGCTGAAGCAAAAGGTGATGATCTTACTAAAATCGTAGGTGTTGGTAAAGTATATGCTGCAAAACTTAACGATGAAGGTTTCTACACATTTAACGATGTAGCAAACATGACTGAAGCTCAAATCCAAGTAATGGAAGAGAAATACAGCTTTAAAGGTGACTTTAAAGACGCTGTTGCTTCAGCAAAAGAATTAGCAGGAGCATAAGAATGGCAAATTTTGGACCTAAAGATATTAAAAAACTTAGAGAGATGACAGACGCAGGAATGATGGATTGTAAAAAAGCCCTCACTGCATCTGAAGGTGACATGGACAAAGCTGTTGAGTGGCTAAGAGACCAAGGTATGGGTGCTGCTGCAAAAAAAGCTGGTAAAACAGCTGCAGAGGGTTCTATTGGTATCAAATGTGAAGGTAAAAAAGCAGTTATTGTTGAAATCAACTCTCAAACAGACTTTGTAGCTCAAAATGACAAGTTTAAAGAGGTACTCTCTACCGTTGTAAATCATGCCTTTGACAATAGCCTTGAAGATGCTGAAGCAATCAATGCTTCAACTATCAATGGTGAGCCATTTGCAGACTACCTTTCACTTCAAGTTGCGACTATTGGTGAAAAACTTGTCGTAAGACGTGCCGCACTTATTAGTGGTGATGCGACAACTGCTGTCAATGCGTATGTACACTCAAATGCACAAAATGGTGTTATTATCGCAGCAAAATGTGACTCTGAAGCTACAGCTGAAGCGATGACATCGGCACTTAGAGATGTAGCTATGCATGCAGCAGCAATGAGCCCTTCTACACTTTCATACAAAGACTTTGATGCCGCTTTTGTTGAAGAAGAGACAAAAGGTAGAATCGTAGCAATTGAAAAAGAGAATGAAGAGCTTAGACGTCTTGGTAAAACTGAGAAAAATATCCCTCAATATATCTCTATGAGTCAATTGACTGAAGAGGTAATGGCACAAGCTGAAGCAGACATTAAAGCAAAACTTGCGGCTGAAGGTAAACCTGAAAAAATCTGGGATAAAATTGTCCCAGGGATGATCGCTAGATTTATCTCAGACAACACAACACTTGACCAAGAGCAGTGTCTTCTTGATCAAAAATTTGTAATGGATGACAGCAAAACAGTTGCTCAGTACATTGAAGAAAAAGCAAAAGCTGCTGGTGGAACAGCTGAAATTACAACATTCACAAGACTTGAAGTGGGTGAAGGAATTGAAGTTGAAGAGGAAGATTTTGCAGCAGAAGTAGCTGCACAAATGGGGAAATAAGACTCCCCCCTAGCTTTCTTTTAGCACCAGAAGAGGTAGGAAGCTTTTATGCTTCCTAACCTCCTCTCCCCCTATTGTTGTAGCTGCGACAAAACCTCTTTTACCTCATCTACATGCCCTTTAACCCTTACTTTTGTCCATACTTTAGCGATTTTACCTTCGGGATCAATAATAAACGTAGAACGCACTACTCCCATATACTCTTTACCCATAAACTTTTTAAGTTGCCATACACCCATCTGTTGACAAAGACTCTTATCTTCATCGGACAAAAGCGTAATGGTAAGCTTTTTCTTCTCTATAAATTTACGATGTTTCTCTGGTGAATCTGGGCTAACCCCTAAGATACGCGCATTTAACTCTAAAAACTCTGGTTCTGCCTCGGTAAAGGCACACGCCTGGGTAGTACACCCAGGGGTATTGTCTTTAGGGTAAAAGTAAAGCACTATCCAGCTTCCTCTAATATCACGAAAACAGATCTCCTCTTCATCTTGGTTAGGGAGACAAAAATCCTCTACATACGCACCAACTTCTAACATATTGCTATCCTTATAGTTTTTTGGTAGTATATCAAAATGCAGACACAAACAAAAGAAGAACTCTTAGAAGAGATAGAACAACTCATCGCGTATGGCAGAGAGGAACCTACCATTAACCCTGCTCTTTTGAGCTATTTTGAGATAGAGCAACTCATCTCTATGAAAAAGAATCTTATTGAAAAAGTAGGTAAACTCTCTCAAGAAGATAAAGTATGGCTGGAGCAATTTAAAAAATATGAGTAGGTGTTAACAAATTGTAATAAAACTCTGCTATACTCCACTATAATTTTGATAAAGGATACACCCATGCAAATTGATTTTGGACCGTATAACCTACGTATTCATGAGCTTGACAATAAACTCTCTGTACAAGTAAGCTCATCACTTGGAAATGTACAGATGCAAGAGGAGACCTCTTGCCCTTATGATTTTCCAAATGGCATTGGATTTAAAATTGAAGATATCTCTGAAACAATTAGTGAGCAAGGGCTTAAACGATTCTCATTTGGAGACTATACCTTTATTTTAGGTATCAACTATAGTGGAGAGCTTTTTTTGTTCCATAGTGTAAAACTCTATATTAGCAAAAAAGTCATTGATGGGAAAAACACCCTCACCCTTGCCTTCCTAACAGACCCTAAAGCGTAATACCCTCCCTCTACTTGAGGGGTGCGAGAAGATATGCTTCAGCGTCTATTGCTTCTATCCCTCTTTTGATGGCTTCTTCCATCATAATACCTGCTTGTGTTGTTGAGAGAAGATTTTTGTCTCTATCATACACCTTTGCACTCTTTACCCCACAACTTGGACTTCTATCTTTTCCAATTACCAAATCAATATCGGGGTGTAGATGAAAAAAAGATTGGGCATACGCAACCAAAGAGGGAGTTAAATCGGCACCAGTCAAGTTTGAGATAGCCCTCTTCCCTTCATCTGTCTCTACTAAGTCCATAGAGGGGCGTGGTGTACCGTAACAAAAATCTTCAGGGCAAAAAGCCACAAGTTCTACCCCCTCTAAGTGTTGAATAAGCGCATCATCTCTCTTTATCTGGGCATTGTAACGACAGTTGTGTCCTAAAAGACACGCCGATATGGCTACCTTTTTCAACAAATCACCACCGATTTTACTTCCGTAAACTCTTCAAGTGCCCACTTTGGTCCTTCACGCCCTACACCAGAGAGTTTACTTCCCCCATAGGGTTGCACATCAAAACGCAACGTAGGAATGTCGTTAATCACCACTCCCCCACACTGGGCATCATCAATAAAAGATTGACTTAAATGTAAATCATTGGTAAAGATGGAAAACTGTAACCCATAAGGAGAGTCATTCATCTTCTCAATAGCCACCTCATAACTCTCTACCTTTACAAGACTCACAATAGGGGCAAAAACCTCTTCACAGACAATCGCCATATCATCTGTCACATCTGCCATGACTGTAGGTAAAAAGAGATTCTCTTGTAGCCTACCCCCAGTAATGACTTTCGCACCCTCTTGCTTTGCAGACTCTACCCAAGAGAGAGCTCTTTGGTTTGACTCCTCATCAATCAATGGACCTAAAAATGTATCCTCCTCATAGGGGGAACCTACTTTGAGTTTGGCTGTCTCTTCTGCCATCTTCTGCGCAAAGGCTTCATAGACAGAGGCATTTACATAAATACGTTGTAGTGAGATACACACCTGCCCTGAGTTGACAAAAGCACCAAAGGCACAACGTGCTGCTGCCATCTCAATATCGGCACTGCTGTCAATGTAGGTCGCGGCATTACCACCAAGCTCAAGGCTTACCTTTTTAATCCCTGCTTGTTGTGTAATAATATTACCCACCGGCACAGAACCTGTAAAGCTAATGACTCTTGGTATGTCACTCTTAACCAATGTAGAACCCACCTCAACATCTCCATAGACCACACTCAATGCATCTTTGGTAGCATAGGGTGACTCAATAAAGAGTTTCGCAAACATATAGGCTGTCATAGGCGCTTCAGGCGTAGGTTTGAGTACCACACAGTTTCCTGCCCCTAGTGCTGGAGCAATCTTATGTGCGACCAAGTTTAAAGGAAAGTTAAAGGGTGTAATACACGCCACCACACCCACTGGCTCACGTCTAAAGTATGCCAATGTCTTCTTTCCACTTGGCATAATATCTGTAGGGATAGTCTCACCATGAAGGTGTGTTAACTCCATTGCTGTAAGACGAACTGTCTCAATACAACGCTCCACCTCAACACGAGCAAAAGCAATAGGCTTAGCAACCTCTTTTGCCAACATTAAAGCAAACGCCTCTTTTTGAACATGAAGTTGTCTAGCTACATCCTCTAGCCATAAAATACGTTGAGACAATGTTCTCTTTTTAGCCTCTTTGGTTGCGCATTTAGCAATCTTTAGTGCACGCAAGGTATCTTCAGCATTACAAAGGGGGGCTTGGGAGACAATAGTACCATCATAAGGACTTAAACGTGTTTGTTGTTGTGTTTTATTCTCTTGGGTTGAACCAAAAAATATATAGGCTTGTGCAGTCGTTGACATAGGGGCTATCCTTTATTAGAAGTGAACCTCGCTTAAGTGAGGTTCAATACTATAATTATAGCAAAATAGGAGTAAAAAGAGTTATTTTTTAGGGGTAGAACAACTATCGATAGTACAATATTTCTTTTTTAGTATCACTCTCACAATAAAGTCTTTTGTCATCAATGCCAGACAATAGACCCAAAGCAGATCCATAATCATATTGGGTTTATACTCTAGCCCATAAAGTAAAATAGGCCATCCAATAAGAATAATATATTTCATATAGTAGAAAAATAGAATCCCTACACCATAAATCTCACGGAACACTTTAGACACTACTGTTGTGCCCCAAAATTAGGTGTACCATCAGGCATATGTTCAGCATTCTCTTTTTTTGCCTCTTGCTCTGCCTCATAGGCATTCATCTGCATACGTACCTCATTGATCTGCTCAGGAGTTACCCCATCATCACTTGACCAGAGTACCTCTACAGCACCATCATACTCTTTACCCATCTCTTCAATCTTGTCAGCATACTCATAGACATCTAAACAGAAGATAGGCTCTTCATCTTTCATCGTGTCTACCAACTCAATATACCAACGTCCCAAAGGACTCGTTTTTATTGTCGATTCAATCATTCCTGCCATAACTTACTCCTAAAATCCAAAATCTTTTTTCTTCAAGTCACCATTATAGACAATATCTCTAGCATCAATCGTATCATCATTGAGCATCGCAGGAACAGGGTCTTGTGCTTCAAGGTTTTTAATCTCTTCGTCCAAACTCTCCTCTTGGTAGGTCATCATCATATCGGCTGCCATCACATGAGGCATCTCCTGAATCTTTACCAACTTCTCAATCTCTTCACCTACATCTTTACCCTCAATAGTAATAATGATTTTACCTCTATCTTTATCATGTAGATGATAATCACATAGTTCTGAACTTTTAAATGTCTCAATGAGACCATCAATATACTCTGGTAACGCTTGTACTACAATACTTGATACATTCATAATTTATCCTTATTTTTTATCTAAATCCCACAACATAATAGTGTTGTCATCACTGGCTGAGATAAGCCGTTTTTCATCTTGAAAAAGTATGACGTTTAGTGTACTCTTTTGCCCTTTAAGTAATGCTATTTTTGACTTTGTAAAGGTATCATAGACAGAAATATTGTTCTTTTCATCCATAGAGAAGGCTACTTTCGAGGCACTTGGGCTCAATGCTGTCCCATAGATAAGAAATGTACCCTTAATATACTCTCCATTACCTTTTTTGGCATCATACAAAGAGCCTCTTTGATCTTGTCCTGCCCCAGAGATAGTACCAGCTTTAAAATCTACCTTATAGACATTGTCAACATTTTGCCCCTGTAGGGTTTGTAAAATCTTTCCACTTGCCACATCTACTACATTTAAGACACCACTCTCACAAGAGAATACCACTTTAGACCTATCTTCATTGAGGGCAAAGTCGGAGAACTTAGACTCACTAAGTTGTACCCGATAACGCTCTTTTTTTGTTCCAATATCCAACAAAGCAACCTCATTGCTTAAAAAGCCCAACAAGATATGAGTATCGTCAATAAAACGTGCCTTAATAATTGCCTCTTTATCTGCTGCTGAGAGAAGTTGCGTAAGCTTATGGTTCTTGTAGAGATGGAGATTTGAGTACCCTCCTTTTCCACTATCACTAAGAAGCAAATAGCTATCATTGAGCCTATCAACACTCATAATACGCGCAGGGATAAGATCTCCCATAAAATCTTTTACATCAGGAATAGCAATCTCTTCTATTTTACGCTTTGTATCAATATCATAGACTTCAATATGTCCCATATCTGTAGCAACTACAAGATGGTTCTTTACAAGCACCATATCTTTAGCCGTACCATTTACCTCTAGTGTATCGACTGGTGTGTATGTTTGCGTAGCAAACCCCATCAGTGTAAAGGCAAGAAACAATACTACATACTTCATACGAGAGACTCTACTTCACTCAAAACTAAATGTTCTATCTCTTGGGTTGTTAGCGTACTTTTTACACCATAAAGATCTTTCTCTGTGGCTAAAAAGTTAACAAAGGCATCATTATCATGTACCTTAACCATCAAGATATCCATCTTCTCTTCACCTAAAATCTCTTGTATTGGTGCGGCAATATAAATTACAAAATTGTACTCTTCAAAGTCAAACTCATACTCTTCAGAATCAAAATCTTCATAGTTCTCATCTACATTTAGTAGATGTCTCAACTCCATCTCTTTATCTTCAAGTTTTTCAAAAAGTTTTGGGTACTTTTGGGCTAAATTCATTCTTTTTCCTCTTCTTTCTCTGCTACATAAACATCATAGCTAATCGCTTGTGTAGGACAACGTGAGATACAAAATCCACATGCCGTACACTTCTCATCATCAATCACAGGATTAAACATCCCATTAAACAAAATAGCATCATCAATACATGGCTCTTTACAAGAGTGACAAATCACTCCATGGTGTGCCACACACGCATCAAGCGATATCTTAAAGATGGCATTGAGCCATGTAGCACTCTCTTCATTTTTTAATGAGAGTACATCTTTCTCACAAACATTCGCACATTCATCACAAAAGGTGCACCCATTCT
>Ga0256843_1000962_pt1 | contig 23631 bp, 26 predicted proteins | sample AlvinellametaG_FD_191572 | JGI IMG/M metagenome (GOLD analysis project Ga0256843, IMG submission 191572) | Pompeii worm associated microbial communities from hydrothermal vent at the East Pacific Rise, Pacific Ocean - Alvinella | ecosystem: Host-associated > Annelida > Integument > Unclassified ... | reverse complement strand
CGGATGAAGAACTATGTACCGCTTATCATCGACAAGCATGACGCTTTTCCGGTGCAGTTCAAACCGCCTTTCATACCGATAAGCTTCATCGTCGATCCGGTGACAGAGAAGACGACCTATGAGATCGTCGGTGCTATACCCTATAAAGAGTATATCGAAGACCTTGAGACAGAGATGGAGTTTCGTAATGTCAATGATGACTAAAGAGGAGCATAGATGTTAGATCTGACAATAACCCCCGGTAAACTCGGTACGTTCCCACCCGCGACAAAGCCACATCCCGGTTTTTTTCATGAAGTAGGCGAAGTACGCTTTCGCCAACTGGTCGATGACCATTATGAGATGATCCGTGAGAGCGATATCGCCAACCTCTTTCCTATCATGGACGATGAGGAGTTCGATGAGGCGAAGAAGCATGCCCAGGACTTCTTGATCCAGATCAGTGGTGGTCCCAACTACTTTGAACAGAACCGAGGCGAGGCCCGGATGGTCGGTCGTCATGCCCCTTTTCGTATAGATGAGGCGGCAAGACAGACCTGGCTGCGACTCTACAGCTATCTGCTGCCTGATCTGGTAGAAGAGGGTATCACAGAGGCGTATGTCCAGTCGTTCTGGGATTATCTCGACATCCACTCCATATGGATGATCAACACACCTTAAGGGTTGACGATCTCTGTTATGAGATAAGAGATGTCTGGGTTCGCATTCACAAACTCTTCACATAAAAGACTTATAGTTAGGTTACATGAGTGTAGCGGACCAGCTGCATAATGATGCTCACAGATTTTGTGTGGCACTCTGCATCATACTATTATAGAGAAAGGATAGATCATGAAGATGATAACAGCACTGCTTTTGATGGCAGTCATGGTGTTTGGCGTTGAGTTGAAGGTCGATCAGAAAGGATCGTATATCGACTTTGAGGCGACGAAGATGCTCTTTGTCAATGTAGACGGTAACTTTAGCAGTTTCAGCGGGACCATCAGTGTCGAGGGGGACACTATCACCTCTATCGACGGTGTGGTCGATGTACTCTCCATCGATACGGCTGATGCCAAGCGTGATGACCATCTTTTAAGCAGTGACTTCTTTGATGCAGTGAAGTATGACAAGATCCGTTTTGACTCGGCCAAGATCACGGATGACAGTGTGGTCGCAGATATCACGATCAAAGATATCACCAAGCCGGTCACCTTTAAGTTGGAGCAGCTCTATGTGAGCGAGAAGAGCGTCAAGATCAAACTGAGTGCAGTAGTTGACCGTACTGAGTTCGATATAGACAACAACTTTATGAGTATGATGATCGATGACGACATCACTGTCACATCGCTGCTCATCGCAAAATAGCCTTATTGAGGGTGGCTCCCTCAAGCTGTCTGAGATGACTCCGCAATTCCTCCACATCTACATGTTATAATGCTGCCAAATAAAGATAAGGATATACTGTAATGAAAAAAATATTATTGATGGCACTTCTTCTTTCGGCCACGCTCTTCGCCGATCTTAACTGGGCGGAGGACTATGAGAGCGGTCTTGAACAGGCAAAGAAAGAGAAAAAGATCGTCATGTTGATGTTTACGCTGACCAACTGTCATGTCTGTGAGACGATGAAAGAGACAGTCTATACAGAGCCTGAGGTGATGGCGTATGTCAAGAAATATTTTGTGCCGATCGAGCTTAACCTTGATCTTGATGACAAAGAGGGTTATGCCGTCTTTGGGACACCGACCTTCTACTTTCTGACAAGTGACGGCAAGCAGATCGGTGACATGAAAGTGGGTGGTTCTACAGTCGATGGTTTCATGAAGAAACTCAAAGCTGTCAGAGCGACACAACAATAGACCTGTAGGGAGCTCTGATGATAAGATATCTTTTAACGCTGTTATTACTGACATTGAGTACTTTATATGCTGGTATGTATTGGGCTGATGACTACAAGTCGGGTATGAAAGAGGCTGCTGAGACAGGGAAGAAAGTGATCGTCTACTTCTCTAAAGAGGAGTGCCGCAAATGTGAGGAGATGCTCTGGACCATCAGTTTTGACAAGAACGTCTCAAACTATGTCACGGACCATTTTGTCGCGATCGAGATCGATGTGGAGTTTGACAAGCGCCAGGGCTTCAAGGTCTATCAGACCCCGACGATCTATTTTCTTGACTCAAAAGGAAAACAGATCGGCAAACCGCTGACCAAGGTCATGGGACCTAAGAAGTTCCTAAAAAAACTCGAAGAGATCGAAAGCAGTACAAAGTAGTCTGTGATATGATAAAATTCGCCATCTAAAACAAGCAGGAAACTCCTTATGACAAAAACAGAAGAACTGATCGACCTTTTAAACAACGACATCATCCCTGAGATCGAAGATGTGATCGATGGCCTTTTTGAGCTTATCAATGACGCCAAGAGCGCAACGGACGAGGTCAAACAGGAACTTCAGGAGCTCCAGGAGCTTAAGACCGAGTTCAAGGTGATGCTTGAAGAGGCGATGACTGGTGACCTTGAAGAGGATGAGGCGAAAGATATCCTGGATGAGATCGAAGAGATGCGTTCAGCAGAAGAGAACGCTTAACCTTCTATAGCTCCTTTCTCCTGCAGAGCGACAAGATGCTCTTTTTGAGACCGGGTCATCTTCTTGATCTGTATCTCTCTCTTTAAGGCACTGTTCTTGGAACGGTGCCTCTCTTCATAGACCAACCTTACAGGACGACGTGCTTTGGTGTATTTGGCACCTTTGGGTGAGCGGTTATGCTCATCGACACGCCGCTCCATCTCTTTTGTGATCCCCGTATAGAGACTCTTGTCTGCACACTCCAGGATATAGACCGAGTAGAAGTCATCCTCTTCCAAGGTGATGGTGTTGTTGAAAAAACGGATCCCTGATCCGGTCGGGATCTTTTTGTAGAGCAGCGGACTGTCAAGGTCGATGTGAGTGAAGGCATCAGGGTATGCCATGACAAGGTGGGTCGTGAGTGTGATAGAAGTGGGACCTTCGAGCATCGAACCCATCATACATCCAACGCCTCTGCTTTGACAGTACTCTATGATCTCTATCGCTTTTGAGATACCGCCACACTTCATCAGTTTGATGTTGATGAGGTCTGCGGCACCTTCTGTTATGACATGTTTGGCATCTTCGAGTGTGAAGACCGCTTCATCGGCCAGGATAGGGATGCTGCTCTGTCTGGTGATACTCTTAAGACCTTCGATATCATCACCGACGACAGGCTGTTCGATAAGTTCGATCTCTAGCGCTTCTATGGCCTGAATGACAGTCAGTGACTCCTCCACGCTCCATGCCTGATTGGCATCGACCAGGATCCTGGCTTCGGGAGCGGCCTCACGAACGGCTTCAAGACGGGTGATGTCAAGCCCATCGCCTCCGCCTACCTTTACCTTCAAGATAGTAAGTCCACGACCAAAGGCACTTGCTGCATCTTTCGCCATCTCTTCAGGACTTTTCAGACTGATGGTGAGTGCGGTCTGCAGGGGTCGGGGTGCAGCACCTAAAAAAGTAACAAGACTTTTCTCTTCGACCATCGAAGCCAGATCATAGAGTGCCATGTCGATGGCGGCTTTGGCACTGCTGTTACCTGGGCAACACATATGCAGTGTCTCCAACAGCTTAGGCAGATCAAAGCTCTTGCCGATGAGCTTCGGTGCGATACTCTTTTTGATGGTCCTGGAGATGGTGTCAAGGTCTTCCCCTGTGATCGCTTTTGTCGCAGGGGCTGCACCATGACCTACAAAAGGAGTGTCCGTGTGGATCGTGACACGGATGTTCTCTACGTTCTCAACACGACGCAAGGCCGTGATAAAAGGGGTCTTGAGGGGGATCTTCTCTCTGACCAAGGTGATATCGGTGATGGTCATGTCGCAAGTCCTTCGAGGATGTAGCCGATAGCCAGTCCGGCAAAGGTACCGATCATATACCCCATGATCGCCATGAGCACAGCGATACCGATGAGTGAACGATGGTAGGCAGCGGCCAGGATAGGGGCTGAGGCGACTCCGCCGATGTTGGCCAGAGAGGCGACCCCGATACTGAAGAGGTCAAGTCTGAACACTTTGGCGACTATGACCATCAAGAGGGCATGGAGCAGCAGGACAAGCAGACCGATACCAAGATAGAGCGGTACCTCACCAAAGCCCTGAAGGTGGGCCTGTGAACCGATAAGTGCGATCAAAAGCATCAACATGGCGCTGGAGAGTCCTGGAGAACCTGCGATCTTCTTAAGTGGTGTGCGTGAACCGATCAGCCCGAACAGGGTCGCAAAAAGGACGCTCCATGTCGTGGTGGAAAGGCCACTTAACTCTGCAGCGATAGTGTTGCTGAGGTAGGCGACAAGCAGAGAGAAGAGTAGCAGTGCCATGAGCCAAAGGGGTCGGACTGCCGTGTTCTCTGGAGTGTTCGCATCGAGGCTCTTGAAACGTTGGGGTGCTCTGCTCCAGTGGTTGAACCTGGGGGCAAAGGCGACGAGAAAGAGCAGCGTCATCACCCAGAGGGTATAGTCGATAGAGTCGACGATGAGTGCATAGCCCATCAACTCCTCACGGACATCGAGTGCGGCGGCGACGGCAAGCATGTTGGCCGTACCGCCGGTCCAGCTTCCGGCCAGGGTGGCAAAGACCCCTGCAGCATCTTTGTCGAGTGAGAAGAGCCAGAAGAGGGAGATGAAGGCAAAGGAGAGTGAGAGTACCGAAGCGACATAGGCGATGATGAGAGAGCGTCCCAGCCCCATAAAGGCCTTCAGGTCGATCTGCAGCAGCATCATAAAGAGCATGGCCGGCAGCAAGAGGGTCTTGACGCTTTTGTAGGCAGCGTAGATAAGATCGTTCTCTTGCCACAGTCCCAGTTGCGCCAGGAGCATCGCAGCTGCATAGATCAGCACGACAGCGGGCAAGAAGGTGAAGACCCTATGTCTGGAGTACTTCTCAAGAGCAGCGATAGAGGCTGCGAGAAGTGCTACAGTGAAGAGATAAAGAGCGGGTGTCTCTATCATGGGCAAGGGGCTTTTTTAAATGCAGGCAGTGCCTGGTAGAGCGTTTGCATAAAGCTCTCACCCGGGTCATCTTTCTCTGTACGGTAGTTCTTGTCCTGTTCAAGCCAGAGGGAGCTCTTTTCAAAACAGCGATAGTCAGAGTGGGGGACAAGGTACTCGATCGTAGGGTACTTCTCTTTCAAATAGCTGATCAGGGCTATGTTCGCTTGACGCTGGGCCTTGGTAAGTGTCCCGTCACTACCGACGTTCTCTATACCGATACTGCTGTAGTTGAGACCGATGACATGTCGTCCCATCCAGTTGTCGGGCATGAGCTGGTAGATGGTGCCGTCTCTGTCTATGAGGTAGGGTACCGAGACATTGGCCGAGGCACTTTTAGCCGAGATGTCAGAGCGGCTGGAGGGTAGGGTCTCTGCATCAAAGGCTTCAAAGGAGCCTTGCAGGGTAGGGATGGCCGTATAGTGGACGATGATGACCTTTGGAGTGATCGTGATATCTTTGGGTGTCAGACCGTAGTGTGTTCCAATATATTGGAGTGTCAGTGCTTTGCGGGTCTCACTGAAATGGATCGGCCGCTGGACGATGTCGATGGCATGGAGCGTGGTGAATAGGGTCAAAAAGATCAGGAGTGATTTGTTCATATGTCATTATATTGAGAGAAGATTAATCTTTATCCGTATCCTCTTGAGCGATCAGGTCGTTTTGTGTCATGCGATAGATCAAAAACAGCCAGATGGAACATGAGTATATCGACTTGCTGATCGATGAACCCTACATTAATTTTCAATAACCTATAATCTTCTCAAAACTTTAGAGATGGGATCGATCATGGCAAAATATATTATCTTGGATACAGAGACAACCGGAGCAGGTGAACAGGACAGAGTGATCCAGCTTGGCTATATCGTCCTTGGCGGCAAAGAGGTAGAGGTATACAATGAGCTCTGCTCCAGTGATGTCCCCATCTCTGTCGGTGCGATGGAGGTCCATAACATCACCCCGGACATGATCGAAGGCAAGCCACTCTGTCCTGAGCTTCCTGCCTACAGACGTCTTTTGGAGCTCAACACACCTGAGAACTATATGATCATCCATAACGCTCCTTTTGACATCGGCATGCTGGAGAAAGAGGGCTTCTCACTGGAGATGAAACTCATCGACACTCTGCGTGTCGCAAAGCACGTCTTCCCTGACTCGGAATATCACCGCCTGCAGTACTTTCGCTACTCTTTGGAGCTCTATAAAGAGGAGGAGGCCGAAGCGGCAAAACTGGGGATCGAGCTAAAAGCGCATGACGCCCTGGGTGATGTCCTGTTCCTAAAACTCCTGCTCTCCAAACTGCGTCAGGCGGTCAAAGAGAAGTTCCCGGGAGAGAACGAGGTCGAAAAGATGGTACAACTGACCCAGGAGCCTGTCTTCATCACCAAACCGATGCGTTTTGGCAAGCACAAGGGCAAGACGATCCAGGAGCTGGCCCATGAAGATGCGGGCTACCTGCGCTGGATGGTCGAGAACATGCAGAACCTTGACGAAGATACCAAATATACGATCAAAAAGGTCCTGGCCGGTTAGTGTCGGCTGAGCTGCCTGTAAGAGCTACCCTGTTCATCTCTCTCCTCTTCTCTCAGTGAGTCGTAGAGGTCGTAGAGAAGGTAACTGATAAAGCTTAAGACGATAAAGATGAGTATGATACTGAGTCCGACGCCATAGAAGTTGTTTGTCTCATGACTGAAGAAGAGTGCCAATGTGCCCAATGTCGTGATCAAGACAAGCGTCAATGCGGCCAGCATCGTGTTGATTAGGGGATGTTTCATACTGTTCCTTTTGAGAGAGATGGTCTCCATACGAGATCTTAAAGAGAAAAGGTGTGAGAAAAGTGTGAAAGAGTACTTTTAAACAAATCTTGAAGAACTCTGCTCTTTTCTCCTCTTATTTCAAAAAGAGTACAATTACCTTATGAATTTTGAAGCCCTTAAAGACAGAAGCATCATGCTCTTTGGTAAAAGTAGAGCGCTAGATGCCCAAGAGTTCACCAAGCTGTTGGCACAACACCAGATCACTGTGACAGAGACGATTGATGATGACCCTGCCATGATCGTGGAAGGCAGGCTTATCAATCCTGTAGAACAGCAGCAGATCGATATGCTCTATGCACAGAAGGCTGCTCCGATCATCGAACTGGAGCCGTTTGAACGGTGGCTTTGCAGTGCTATCGACGGGGAGACCCTCATGATGAGTCTTAAGCTCAGCGGAGACAGAGAACGTCTTATGGGGTATCTGCAGAACATCTATATAGACAACACCCTCTTCTTGAGACTGCTCAAGCTCTATGACTGGCGGGGTGAGGGCTTTTTTGAGAACGATGACAACAGAGATGTCACGGCAGCTCTGATAAGCCGTTTCTATGAGAATATCGAAAGAAACCATAATGTACAGTATGCCAACATGGGGATCATGCATCTGCTGAACCAGAGCAGTGACAGTGGTCTTATAGAGACCATCGCTCTGCTGGCCCCGCTGCAGATAGCCCTGAGATCGGGGTGTGACAACTCCACACAGAAGATACTCAATGCGATAGCACTCCATCCCAATAGCTCTGTCAAGGTTTTGAAACAGTGGGTCAAGAACGGCAATGAGGAGATACAGATGCTGATCGCGATGCGCCATGACCTGAGTTTGCAGCTGCAGGAGTATCTTCTGAACTTGAAAAGCGCAGTGATCGATGAGGTCCTCTCTCTGAACCATACTATTGCCCATTCGACCGCGCTGATACTGATGGAAGGTTTTGCAGAGAACATCGCCAAACATATCACGCTTGACGAGACCCTCTTTGAGAGACTGCAAGAGAGAGATGCTGTGGCATTGGCAGAGAATGAGAGTCTCAGCAGTGAGATGCAAGGGAGACTGGCGGAGGAGAGTGTCGAGGTACGTGTGGCCTTGGCAAAGAACCCTGCCATAACAGATAGGCTCTTTGAGCAGTTCTTGAAGGGTGGGGAGAGAGAGGTGATCAGAGCACTGATCATAAACCCCAAGATGACATCACAAGAGATAGAGAGACTTTACGTACAAGAAGGGAGGACCTATGCCCGGGAGATCGCAGCAAGCGAGAAGAGCAGTACCGCTATCCTGGAGACATTGAGTCAGCTTGATGATTTTGAGGTCCAGTTAGCTTTGGCCAAGAACAGCGCGACACCGATAGCACTGCTCTATCAGTTCCAGCTTGACAGCCGTCTGGCCCGTGCGGTCAAAGAGAACCCCAGCTTTGGTAAGCACATCCAGCGCGATAACATAGGATGGGATGTCTAAGATGGTTTTTGATTTTAAACGACAAAGAGAGAAGAGATGAGAGCAGATGAGCTGACAAGGTCGATCACCGCGATGGTGAAGGCGCAGATACCTACCTTTATCTGGGGTGCACCAGGTATCGGGAAATCCTCGATCGTCAAACAGGTCGCAAAAGCGAACGGATATGACTTTATAGACCTGCGTCTGGCCCTGATGGACCCGACAGATCTTAAAGGGATCCCTTTTTATGACAAAGAGCGCCATCAGGCACTCTGGGCACCGCCCGCCTTTTTGCCGAGAGAAGGAGAGGGTATCTTGTTCCTGGATGAGTTGAACTCTGCTCCGCCTGCAGTACAGGCCTCTGCATATCAGCTTATACTTGACCGTAAGGTGGGCGAGTATGAACTTCCCGAGGGTTGGGCCATCATCGCTGCGGGTAATCGCGAGGGGGACAGAGGTGTGGTCTATCGTATGCCCTCTCCTCTGGCGAACCGTTTTGTTCACCTGGAGATGGAGGTGAGCGTGGATGACTGGCGAGAGTGGGCCTTTGATGCAGGGATCGATGAACGGGTCATCGCCTATATCGGTTACAGGAACGAAGACCTCTTCTCTTTTGATCCGACGCAAAACGAGAAGAGTTTTGCGACACCGCGTTCCTGGGAGTTCGTAAGTTCATTGCTGAAGAGCGAGATGGATGAGAAGCTGCTGTTGGAGACGATCAGCGGTGCTATCGGCAAAGTACGTGCAGTGAATTTTTTGAGTTTTGCCAAGGTGATGCACCGTATGCCGGATATCGAAGCGATCCTGAGCAGTGGCGAGGGCCCATACCCTGAAGAGATCGATGTCCTGCATGCTCTGGCCACAGGTCTGGTCATGGCCTTGCGCCAGAACCATACATCTGAACGTATGGAGCATCTGCTGCGCTATACGATGGGACTGCAGAGTGAGTTCGCCGTGATGATCGTCCAGGACCTGCAGCGTGCGGGCCATACGATGGAAGATCAGCCGGCCTTCTCCAAATGGGTCGCCAAGTTCGCCTACCTGTTAGCGTGATGACCAAGCAGCTTCGACAAAAGGTCTCTGAGGCGAAGGCCAAACTTCTGGTGGACTATCCTTACTTCGGTACATTGGCATCACGTCTGGAGCTGAGAGAGAACGATAACATCCAATCCTATTTAAGTGATGGCGTCCGGTTCGAATACAATGATGACTACCTTTTGGAGCTCTCACAGGAGGAGCTCTCCTTTGCGTTGGCCAATGGTGCCATGCATGCCGCTCTAGCCTATGAGAACCGTCAAAAAGGGCGTATGTCATGGCTCTGGCAGCTGGCGACCGACCATGCTATCAACACGATGTTGGTTGCCAATGGTCTTGAGGCACCGATGGAGGTCGTTGTCGATCCCCGTTTTGAGGGGATGTATGCCGAGGAGATCTATGCCATCTTGAAAGATGAGATCTCTAATGAAGAGTATGATGACGATGAGAGCAATGAGACCGGTTTCAATGAACAGGATCGAAAGAAGCAAGAGCAGCTCAAAGATGCCGAAGGTGACCATGACCCTCAGAAGAAGCGTGAACAGATGCAGGTGGAGAATGAGTACCGCAAGCAAGAACGTATGGCACAGGAGGAGATGTTCGAACAGTTCGCCGAAGAGGCGTTAGAGAAGATGAACGCTCAGGGCGACCTGCCGCAGGATATCGAACGCTTCTTTATCGTCACTGATCACTCCAAGGTCGATTGGCGCCAAGAGCTCTATCGGGCGATCGACCGACACTATTATGATGACTATCGCATGATGCCCCCTTCCAAAAAGCTGCTTTACAGCGGTATCTATCTTCCCTCTCTCTATAGCGACACACTGCGTATCTCTATAGCGATCGACAGTTCGGGTTCTGTGGATGAGAGGCTCTTGTCCCTGTTCATGAGCGAGGTAGAAGCGATCTTGATCCATTTTCCAAACTATATTATAGATCTGATCGTATGTGATGCGAAGATACAGGACTATAAGCAGATCATTAGCGGTGAAGTACTCGAGATCGAGATCAAAGGAGGTGGAGGTACTGACTTCAGGCCTGTTTTTGAGCTGATCGAAACGACCTTTTCCCCGCCCTCTCTGTTGTTGTATTTCTCTGATACTAGGGGAAACTTCCCCTCTACAGAACCCTTGTATCCGGTCATTTGGATCGATGCTGAAGAGAGAGAGGTCCCTTTTGGAACACTCTTGGTCATCAGAGAGTAATTTGAGATCATCACGTCTTTTTAAGCTTTGATATATTAATATTTATAATATTATCAACATGATTATCTACTGAAAAAGCTAAACCTATCGTGAGGTGGGGGCAGAAAGCAATGGGTCTCGAAGAGATCGCCAGGCTACCGATATCTCCGATCTATCCTTTTTCATGACATATTACTGTTGACAAAGGATAAAAATGAAAAGAATCTCTATCTATCTTTTTTTACTGTTACCGTTCCTTCTGATGACGGGGTGCAGTGACACGACCGAAGAGAAAGCTGCACCTGAGACCAAGTATGATCTGAGCTATAAGGGTCTCTCTTTCTATTACCAGAACAAGCCGGCTTCATCATACCGTTTGACACAGTTAAGCGATACCGAGTTCAATGCTTTGGACTCGATGCAAAAGTACCAGGTCGCTGACAAGCTATTAAGCTCGCTCTTCTTTGGTTATCCACAGGCTGAACTGGAAGAGAAGGTCACTGCAGGTGATTTCCTCTCCTCTATACGCAGTGGCTTGGAGCGTGACACAACGGACCATGAGTGGCTTGAGAACTATATCCTGGACAAAGAGTATTTCCGTCAGACCGCTTCGACCCAAGAGGCGGTCGACATCTTAAGCCGTTTTTATGCGATGCAAGAACTTGATAAGTACTTTTTGAACAACTGGACAGCCTATATCTTGACACAGACGATCATGTTCTCTCCGGCATATGAGCTGGACTCTACGCATACACCGAACATATCACGTGTCTATAACCGTCTGGTCACTTTCTTTGAAGATGAGAGCGGGATGCGTTATACCACCTATGTCCATATGATGAGCGAAGACAACTGGAGACGTTTCAGAAGTCCCGAGGACAATGGGCGTGAGATGATGGAGATCTTTCTGAAAGATGAAGATGATGCTAAAGTGCCATTGGCAGGTAAGGCGTTACAAAACTGGAAACTTAACCGTGACAACGACACACTGGTCGTAGGTCGTAACGAGAACACGGAACCTTTGGAACTTTTTGGGACGACAGTCTATAATGGGGATGACTTCTATAGAGAGTTGGTAAAGACCGCTGATTTTCAGAAGACAGTCGTAGCCCGTCTGGTGACATTCTTCTTTCCGGGTGCTACGGCAGAGAAGCAAGAGCAGATCACGACGACCCTGGTCTCAAGTCATCCTGAGACCTTTCAGGACATCTTACTGCAGATCATCTTCTCAAAAGAGTATCTGCTTTACAATGAACGTCCAAAGAGTGCGGAAGAGCTCTTCTACTCACTGGCAAAAAAGATGGACTTCCACCATAGGGACAGTACCTTTGATTACTTTAGACGTGCCCTTGAAGATATGCATCAAGCCAGTATGAAATATAAACTGGGAAAAAGTGACCGCGTCCCTCTCGATACACTCTCCTTTGCCAGCTACCATAAATATATACGTGAGACCATGTTGTTGAGAAAGTCTGATCCGGAGAGAGTCGATGTCTATGACTCATGGAGCCGACAAGGTTGGGGTGAGTCATTTGTCGCAAACAGCAATTTCCTCTTTGCCAGTGAAAGTGAGTTGGCAAGTCTTGACTCATTGGTCAACTATCTCTTTAGAGTGACAGTGTTCCGTGCTGCGACACTCGAAGAGAAGAACATGTTCAGAGCGCATATGCAAAGCGATAACAATGGTCTTTTGGAGCTGGATTCTGTATTTGATATGTTCTATACCAATGCCAATGATGAGGCAAGAGAGCTAAGGACCCGAGAGTCCAACAAGCAGAACATAACAGTCATCGTACTGGACTATCTCTCTCGTCTAGAGAGCTTTTATATGCAAAGTGAGGTGAAATAAGATGGAACGTAGAACATTCTTAAAAAGATCGATGGCTGCAGCTTCACTTTTGGCCGTCCCTAAACTGGCCACTGCTGCAGATCTTGATATCTCAGCGATAGACTTTGATCCCGGTATCTATACCAATAACAGTGCACAGACCATCGTCGTCTTTCTGTATGGCGGGGCGAGTCAACTCTCAGGAAACCTGACCAACCTTGATGAGATCTCGCTTAAGACACAGAGTGACTATAACTATTTCAATGGTATTACGACGACCGCCAACGGTTGTTGGCAGGAAGCTGGCGGTACCCATATGGAGGCCCTTCTTTCTGCAGGAGATATGACGCTTTTCAGAACCTGTTTCTCACGTGTACGTGAGGAGACGAACAACAAAGCCCATGGCCTTTGTGTACTTCAAAACCAGACAGGAAGCTTTGATGAGAACAGTAGTGGGGTCATCGCTAATATCGCACAGATCTTACAGTCAAAGGGTCTTGTAGGAGAGAACAGTGTCCTTCCGTTCGTCATGCTTGAGGGAGAATCGGCTTTTTATAAAGAAGGACGAAAACCGTTGGATGCCTTTTTAAAGCCTGTGGCACTTAACGAGAACCTGGACAACCCATACAGCAGATATCTTCGAGATTGGCGTTATTATACGAGAGCAGAGCGATCGATTCCTGATTATAACAATGCGACAACCGGTTTTGATGCACCGCTGCATAACACTTTGGACACATTGGCGCAGTCTATGAACCGTGAAGGAAAGATCAAAGAGGCATTTGACAAACGCAGTGAGCTTGACGATTTTATAGAGAGTATCAAGGTGTCGACGACACCAGCTTTGGGGGCAGATGCCTATCCTGCCAATGACCGTTTCGCCGCACGCCTTGAGACAGCGGTAAAGGTCCTGGTCAACAACCCTGACACCAAGATCATCACCATGGGATCAGACGGACTTGGGGGTTGGGACGATCATGATGATGCACGCGGTTATGTGTCACGGATGGAGAGTCTCTTCCGGTCTCTGCGCTCTGCGATGGCCCATCTGAAAGCTGAAGGTAAGGCTGATACCATCAATATCATGGTATTCAGTGACTTTGGTCGTAATGTCAATTTGAACTCAGCATTCGGATGGGACCATGGTAACTTGCAGAACCTATATGTCCTGGGCGGCAGTAGGTATTTCAATCATCAGGGTGTGGTCGGAGAGACCATACTTGAAGAGACAGGCCGTATCAATCGTCTTTTCTTGAAACCAAAACCGGGCTCGTACGAGTTCGAGCCATTGAGTATTGCTGCGACGATCTACAGTCTCTATGGTATCACAAATCCGGAGACTCTGACTAACGGGAACGCACCGCTCTCACTCTAGACCCTTCTCCTCATAGCATTTGTCGATCCTCTGATCGACTGCCATGTCACTGCTGCTGCTGTTCTCTGTGTTTTGGACGACATAATAGCCAGTGACTATCATAAAGACCAAGGCAGAACTTATGAGGCCTGTTGTCAAAAAGATGTTCTTTCCTTCCTCGTTCTTGTCCATATGACTCTCCTTTGCGTTTTATCTATTGTAAAGCAGCTTTTGTTCACTTAATTTGATAAAATACAGTTAACTTAACTACTAAAGATGATGATGCCTTTTTTTGAAAGAACATGTGCCTTACTCGATGCAAAACAACACCTCTTCTTGACAGGTGGTGCGGGTACAGGTAAGACCACCTTGACCCGACAGCTTATCGAACACTACAGCGCAGAAGGCAAGAAGGTGGCAAAACTTGCTTCGACAGGGATGGCAGCGACACTGATAGGGGGACAGACCCTTCACAGTTTTCTGGACCTTGGGATCGCAGATTCCATAGAGGAGCTGGAGCTCAAAGGGAAACTGGAGATCAAGAAGAAGGTCAAGAAGCTGATCGCCTCTATGGATCTGATCATCATCGATGAGATCTCGATGGTGAGCGCACCGCTTTTTGAGATGATACGCCTGCGTCTGTTACAGAGTGATTTCCAGGGGGTGTTACTGGTCGTTGGCGATTTTTTACAACTGCCTCCTGTCGTGCGTGGTTATGGTGAGATCCATTTCGCTTTTGAGTCAGAGGCCTGGAAGCGTTATGACTTCAAGACAATCACATTAAGTGTCAACCATCGCAGTGATGACCTTGCTTTTGTAAAGGTGTTGGAGAAGGTACGTTTTGCCCAGGTCGAAGATGCTGAACACTACTATCTGCATCAGCTTATCAAGCCGGTAGGTGAAGATCTGAGTCAATACACCTATCTCTATGGCAAGAACATCTCTGCTTCACGTCATAATCAACAGCAGCTGGCCTATATCGAGAGTGAAGAGATAGCATATGAGGTCGAGGTCACAAAACATGACAAAGAGACGACAGAGAAAGAGATCGAACGTTTTTTGAGCGATGCGCGTATTGAGCCGACGTTGAGGCTCAAGGTAGGTGCGCCCGTACTCTTTACCCGTAATGCATGGAACTATTTCAACGGAGAGCGGGGACGTATAGTCAGGTTGACCGAGGGGCTTGTCTATGTCGAGAAAGCAGATGGACAGGTCGTCAAGCTCGAGCGCAGTACGATGGCCAAGACTCACTGGAAAGAGCGTGTGCTCGAAGGTGAACATGAGATGGTAGAAGAGGCACGCTTTAGTGTTCATCAGTTCCCTATCGTACTTGCATTCGCCATCACGATCCATAAGTCACAGGGTATGAGTATAGAGGATCTCATCATAGAGACGACAGAGATCTTTGCCCCTTCTCAGTTCTATGTCGCACTCTCTCGTGCGACCTCACCTCACCGTCTGATCTTGAAGCAACCGACTACAAACTGGTGTAATCTGGCGTTCGTTAACCCCAAGGCACTACAATTTGTAGAGCAGCAGTGTAAGGAGTAGCAGATATGGACGAGAAGAAGCAGCGACGTTTCAGGACCCTAGATGAGATAGAAGAGGAGTACAATCAAGAGGAGCATGATCTTAAAGGGGAGCTCAGGGAGATCGGACACAACCTCAAAGAACAGCTATTCTCCCCTTGGGGGATGCTGGTTCTCTTTGCTATGCTATCGGGACTTCTCTCTGCATGGGTGCGATGATTAATCTATATATGTTAAGATACATTATATTTTATTAGGAGTCCTTATGGGTGGTTATATATTTTTAGCTTTGTTGGTCCTGATCGGTCTGTATGCGATCGCGATCTACAACGGTCTGATCGCGAAAAAGAACCAGATAGAGAATGGATTTGCACAGATCGAGGTCCAGTTGAAGCGTCGTTATGACCTTATACCAAACCTTATCGAGGTAGCCAAAAAATACATGGCACATGAACGAGAGACCCTTGAAGCGGTCATCGAAGCACGTAATGCAGCCTCAGGTGCACTGAAGAAGATGGAAGGACAGCTTGATGACCCTGATGCTGTGACACAGTTTAATCAGGCAGAGCAGGGACTTGTCGGGGCCATGGGAAAGATGAGTTTTGTCATGGAAGCCTACCCTGATCTCAAGGCCAATGAGAACATGATGCAGTTGACAGAGGAGTTGACGACGACAGAGAACCGTATCGCCTTCGCACGACAGGCTTACAACGATTTTGTCCTGGCATTTAACACCTACCGTCAATCCTTTCCTCAAAACCAGATCGCCAGTATGTTCGGTTTTACGACAGACGCCAAGATGTTGGAGTTTGAAGACTCCAAGGCGATGCAGGCTGCACCCAAAGTCAGTTTCGACTAGTCCTAAACGATGAACTTCTTCCAAGAGCAGGAGCGTGCCCGACACCATACGATATGGTTGGTCGGGATATTCATCCTGGCTGTCATTGCACTGATCCTGATCACTATACTCTTTTTAACGGGACTCTATGTCTATCTTAACGATATTCCTGTCGCAACGTTTCTTGCATCCCCTCTTGAATATCTGCAGCCAAAGTTCCTTTATGGGACGACTGTCGCTGTGATCATGGTAGTGGCAGGCGGCTCTTTGTACAAATACAGCACGCTGTCAAGTGGTGGCAAGAGTGTAGCGGTGGCCCTTGGTGGAAGGCAGCTGAACCGAAACCGTGCAGAACATGCTGAGCAGAAACTTTTGAACGTGGTCGAAGAGATGGCGATCGCCTCAGGGATCTCGACACCTACGATCTTTATCCTTGAAGAGTCTGGGATCAACGCTTTTGCAGCGGGATTGACACTTGACGATGCAGTGATCGGTGTGACCAGAGGAACTATCGAGAAGCTTGATCGTGAAGAGCTGCAAGGGGTCATCGCACATGAGTTCAGTCATATCTTCAATGGAGATATGCGTCTTAACCTACAGTTGACCGCAACACTTCACGGCATCTTGCTGATCGGTCTTATCGGTCGTTTTATCTTGCGTTCTATCTCTCGAAGCTCATATCACTCTCGGAGTTCACGCAGTAAGAAAGATGGAGGAGGACTCTATCTTCTGGTACTTGGGGGCGGTCTGATGGCCATCGGGTATATAGGTACCTTCTTTGGTTCGATCATCAAGGCCAATGTCAGCCGCAGACGTGAGTTCCTGGCTGATGCTACGGCTGTTCAGTATACACGTTATCCTCGAGGTATAGGTGGTGCATTGAAGAAGATCGCCTATTATCACTCGGCAATTCAGTCGCCGGCAGCTGAGACTTACAGTCATCTCTACTTTGCAGAAGGGGTCAGCTCTTTCTTTGGTGCATTGATGGCAACGCACCCACCGCTCAAAGAGCGTATCAAGCGGATCGAACCACGGTGGAACGGCCGTTTTCCCGATTATGGAAAGTTACAGGGCAGAAGGGAGCAGAAACAAGAGCCCAAAGTCGAGCCTGAAAAAGAGAAGGAACGTAAAGCGCGTTTTACACAAGGTGCGATAGCTGCCGCGATGATGCGTGTCGGTCAGGTCAAGGAGGAGGAGGTCGAGAAGGTCCAAGAGGAGATCGCTGCATTGGACGCGGGTGTCATGGAACGGATCAGTGACCCTTTGGGGGCGCAGGCCGTGATCTTGTCACTGCTATATGATGAGATGTATAAAGAGCCGCTCTATCGTGTAGTCCAGGAGGAGAACCCTTATCTTCTGCTTGAGTTCGTCAATGTGATGCAGGCAGAGTATAAAGTATTGCAGAAGCAGAGTGCATTGGTGGTCTCACTGAGCATGAATGCGCTTAAGAACCTCTCTGTCGAGCAGTATCACCATTTCAAGAGGATCGTCGAGACTTTTGTCACGATCGACGGCGAAGTGACACTTTTTGAGTGGAGCCTTCAGTATATCATCCAGCGTCCTTTAGAGATACACTTGGGTCTACGTAAGGTGCCCAAACGGACCAGTACCCATATAGGTGCTGTCAAAGAGGAGGTGGAGATACTCTACTCCATGTTGGTACAGGCGCAATACAGTGATGAACGAGAGGCTCAAAAGGCATTTGACGCTACGAAAAAAGCGATACATGCAGGAGCACTCAGGTATGTCCCACGAGAGCAGATAGACCATGCGGCGTTCATCCGTTCGATACAGGCCATAGAGCGTACAAAGCCTGGCGTTGCCGAACGTATCTTCGAGGGTGTACTGTACTCTATTCGTATGGATGATATGGTAAGTGAGAGCGAAGATACTTTTGTACATGCGATCGCTCAGTTGATGCAGGTCCCGTTGCCGCGTGAGTTCAAGTTACAAAAGGAAGAGGATGAAAAGCATTGAGAGGTTGACGGAAGAAGGGGCCGTATTAAAAGAGGTGGAGTTGATGTTGACTGTAGAAGAGCTGCAGAGGTATGCCAGTTACTGTCTGAGACATGATCTGAAGTTCAATGACTGGATCAGGTCTTTAGCTGAAAAAGCTTTGGATGAGAGGGATAAAGAGCAGCATCGATAGGGTTGACTTATGATATAATGAAGTATACCTAATATAAAGAAGGTACGATGAAACTGCTCTATAAACTGTTGATCGGCTATCTGGTCATTATCATTGTCATCGGTTCGATCTCCAGTTTTGTCCTGATCTATGGTATCAAAAAGAACTCTCAAAACCTTAGTATCTATCGTGAGCGTGAGATCACTTCGTTTGTCTATGTGATCGATGCTATCATCAATGATGAACAGAGTCTTGAAGATCTTGACCGTATAGAGCAGATGTTCTTTGCGATCACCAAGAAACTTCCTCATGTCAAACGTCTTACACTTCACCAGCGCGATAAGAAGAGCGGGCAGTACTTTCATGTTCTCAGTACGGTAGCAGGCATCAAAGGGACCCCCTCTGATCCTGAGGATATCGATGCATTCCTTCAGAAAAAGACGACGATACTTTATGAGACGGACAGTAGCGGAGAGCGTTATATCGATATCACGTATCCGATAACCGATGAGAAAGGCGAGGTGATCGCTGCGATGGGTGTATTGGTCTCGTTGACCGAGTCAGATGCAGTCTTGAACAAGGCGATCATGGCGATGGAGGAGGAGGCTGTCACCAGCATATTGGCCTCCATCCTGCTGGCGATCCTTATCGCGACGCTTTTTGTCTTTGCCATGACACGAAAGATCATAGCACCGCTTGAGAAGTTGAAGACAGCTGTAAAGTCGATCTCAAACCATGAGGCATATGAGCTGATAGAGAAGGTCTCTGATGATGAGATCGGTGAACTGGCGGAGGAGTTCAACAAGATGTCTCTGGAGCTGAATCGACTCTATACATCGATGCAAGAGCAGATAGATGCGAAGACAGAAGAGATCGAGAACAACTTTTTGACCGATGATCTGATGGAGATCCCTAACAGAGAGGCACTTTTCAGAGCATTTGAAAAGAGGTCCGACTTCTATCTTGCCATCTTGGATGTAGCCTCTTTCAAAGATATCAATGATGTCTATGGGGTACAGTTGGGTAACCGGGTCCTTAAAAAATTGAGTCAAAGCTACAGCCGTCTTATCGAGGACAGCGGTATGGAACTCTATCGTATCAGTGGCGATGAGGTGGTGTTGTTTGATCCGCTGAGGCGCTCAAAAGAGGCCTTTATCACGATGGTGAGTGAGATCATTACCAACATCGACCATCAGAGCTTCTATTTTATCGATGAAGATACGGAGGTCCATCTCTCGCTGCATGCCGGTATCTCTTTCGAGTCTGACCATGCGATGGAAAAAGCGAATATCGCGCTTATCAAAGCAAAGCGTGAACACCTTGACTATGTGGTCTATGATGAGACCTTTCAAGAGAGTGGTCAGGTAGAGAGCCTTGACATGATCAGAAAGATCAAGAACGCAGTCTCTAACTATGATTTTGTAGCCTACTACCAACCTATTGTCGATCGAGAGCTGAAGGTTATCAAGTATGAGGCACTGGTAAGGATGCGTGACGGAGGTGAAGTGATATCTCCTTTTGAGTTCCTTGATGTCGCAAAGAAGACAAAATATTATGCCTCCATCACCCGGACGATGGTGGCTCAGGCCTTTAAGGACTTTCAGGAGAGTGAGCTCTATATATCGGTCAACTTGAGTGCAGACGATATCACGAACCTGGAGACACAGCAGTTCATACAGAGACAACTTAAAAGTTTTAGACATCCGGGACATGTCGTCTTTGAGTTGGTCGAGAGTGAGGATCTGTACGCCTTGAGCGGTCTTAAAGAGTTTATCACAGCGACACGGGCTGTCGGAGCGAAGATCGCGATCGATGATTTTGGTACAGGGTATTCCAACTTCTCCTATCTTCTAGAGTTGGAACCTGATTACATAAAGATCGATGGTTCACTGATACGCTATATAGACAGTGACCAGAAGTCTTATGATATCGTAAAGATGATCGTCAACATGGCCCATGCCTCCAATATCACAGTGACAGCTGAGTTCGTACACTCTCAAAAGGTCCTCGAGATCTGTAGAGAGTTACAGGTAGATGAGTTTCAGGGTTACCTCTTTGGTGCACCAAGCGAGAGTATCGAAGTAAGATAGTATGTCAAGGAGACCTAAGTAAGGAGTTCGGTGTAGAGGGTCGATCTTTAAGCTAGAAAGGCTGTAGAATGTTTTAGAGAGAAGCACTTCAGAGTGAAGTACTTGGAAAAAGAGGGGAGCTTAGAGCTCACTCTCATGTTTTGCAAGGTAGTCAGCAACACCATCAGCGTCTGGCTTCATACCTTCGTCACCTGCTTGCCAACCGGCAGCACATACTTCACCATGCTCGTTAGTGAACAACATCGCGTCTACCATACGGATCATCTCATCGATGTTACGTCCAAGTGGAAGGTCGTTGATGACCGCGTGACGCACTGTACCGTCTTTGTCGATAAGGAATGAACCACGTAGTGCGACACCACCGTCAAGAAGGACGTCGTAAGACTTAGAGATCTCTTTTGTAAGGTCAGCTACCAGTGGGTAACGTACCATGCCGATACCACCTTTGTTTACCGGAGTCTCTTTCCATGCGAAGTGAGAGAACTGAGAGTCGACAGATACACCGATGACCTCGATACCACGAGACTTGAACTCGTCAAGACGGTGATCGAAAGCGATGATCTCTGAAGGACATACGAACGTGAAGTCCAGTGGGTAGAAGAAAAGAACGGTACCATTCTCACCGAAGTTCTCATATAGGTTGAAATCTTCTTTGATCTCGTTGTTGCCCATCACTGTTGCTGCTGTAAAGTCAGGTGCTTTGTTTGTTACTAACATATAGGTAGTCTCCAATTTTAAGTTTTAATGAGAGAATTTTAGCAGAAGAATATAAATAATCGTAGGCTTTTGTAAGTCAGTTTAAAAGTTTAAAAAGCTTTCAGTTCATTACTACTGATGAGTCAGTAAAGCAGTAGAAATCATGGAATGTTAATAGCAATGTGTTGACTCATAATTGTATACTTTATGTATTGTTTTTCGGATATTTACGAGGGTAAGGGAAAAACAGTAACATTTTTCATTAAAATTATTTATTATTATTTATTATTTTGTATGATTTGATGTATAAATTAAGGAGCTTAAATGAGGCAAAATGCAATAACGGGAGTGGTGCTAATCATCAGCAAACTTTTTTTGAATGGTTGTTTAAATAACTCGGATACAAAGAACATAGTGGGAGGACAGTCGATATAGCACAAATTGCGCAATTGTCGGCTAGTAAAAATATTTACACTTCGGCTTATTTAAATGATGAGAGTACTATTTTACTTGGAGGAGATGGCGGGTTAACTCTTGCCTCCATCTCGAATAGAGAGGGTACTGTTTCTAAAAGTTTCAAACGTTTGTCTTTTAATGTGCCAACGTTTTTACCTGATACTGCAGATGTTAAACAAAGCAGTGCCTTGAATACAGATGCTAATAAGAGCAAAGTTAAAATATACAGTATTTGTAATGTGGACAATAGTCTCTATGTTGGAGGAAAGTTTGCATTTGTAAATGGTGTTGAAAAAGATAATCTTGTCAGATTGACGTCATCTGGTGCTATTGACGATGATTTTAATGCAAGTGTTGAAGGGTCTGTCTATAAGATTGTTAAAACAGATACAAATATCTTTGTTGCAGGGGCATTTGGTTCGTATAATGAAAAATATATACATAGTATCGCTCAATTAGATTTAATTGGAACTCTAAATGAGTCGTTTAACCCTTTTGCAGATTATATGATTGTACGTATTAATGATGTAGCAGTATTAGCAAATGATAAGATTATGTTAGCAGGAACATTTGTTAAAGAGGCCAGTGCAGAAGATCAAAATTCTAGCATGGAAGAGTTGATTCAAAAAACTAGAGCTGTAATGGTCTTAAATTCGAATGGTATGATAGATGAAGAGCTTTCAGATAAGTTTGCAGATATAAAACATGAGGCGTATGCACTAGATGTGCTAAATGATACTATTTATATTGGTGGTGGATTTGAATTTATTAAGGACGAGACAGCTTTTAATGACCTTGTTGCATACTCTATAGATGGTGAGCTTAAGAATGACTTTCGTATTGGTAAACTTAGCGGTCTTGTTTTTGATGTGAAAGCACAAGACGACAAAGTTATATTTGCGGGAGATTTTATTTTAGATGATGGTTTAGAAACACGTTCATTTTATCTGGTCGATCTCTTTGGAAATACTATTAATATTAACAACTTTTCTGTTGATGCAAATATTTATAACATAGAGATGTATGAAGGCAGTTTAGTGCTATCGGGTGAAGGAAAATTCAAATTAAGTGGCAGCCAATATAGTAGTAGTATTAGTTTAAAACTTGAGAATTAGGAGATGATGATGAAAAAGGTATTAATAACTTTATTGGTTCTAGGTTCTAGCGTATTATTCGCTGGTGGTGGCAGTGGTGGCGGTGGAAAAGCTTTTGGAGGAGGATATAATAGTGATAAATATGCTAACAACCTTAAATCAGACGGAATTATATATATAGCTGGTACAGCAAACGCTTCATGTGCTGAAAATATTAAGGTTGTTACCCATTCATCAGTACGTTATAGGAGTTGGATATGGTATATCCATACATGGAAAAGTGGTTACGCGACAACAACTGCAACACAATGTGGGAAGCCTGTCAATTTAAATACTTTGGAAGTTACGCAATTTTCATATGTTGAAGGAGTGACATCATATTCTTTTACTCCTAATACTGCACAGTATACTTATGGGGATGAGTGGAATAAAAATAATCCTAGTGGAGTGCAAGGTTATATTAATAAGGTAGGCACAATAACCAATACTAGAAGCTCTTACATTAAACTCGGGTTAAGTGAAGAAGATGGAACAGGCACCGTAGTGACTATTCATTCTTTCCAGGCGAATGGCAAAGCAGTCAATCAAGTTAGAGTATCAAATGAATGGGGTCCGGGAGATGTCAGCTTTTGACTTCTAAAATGTTAACAAGAATTATACTATTGGCTCTATTGATTGGAAGTCTTCATGCAAAAGACGTTTTCATTACAGCAGAAATGGCGCTATCCACACATCCTAAAAAAGATGAGTATCGAATTACCAACTCTGGAGGTTTTTCTGAAACCAGAGGAACTATGAACACTTTTGGTGTAGGTAGAAAAGTGGATCTTTCTTTTTTTAGTAGCCGAATTGAACCAACTTTAGGCTATCAACTGTATACCAACTTATCGTACTCACATATCATTTTCTTTGAAGTACCTTTACTATACACACTTTCTGTTTGGGGAGAAAATATTAGTTTAGGCCCTTCTGTTAAGTACCTGTATATTGCAAAAACTGCTATAGAAAATTACAATGGGAATGTTGCCATTGATCAAACAAAAAATGCTTTTTCATATGGATTTAAGATTATAGTAGAAAAGGAAAGTTTTGATTTTTATATGAAGTATGATTA
>Ga0256843_1000961_pt1 | contig 23633 bp, 23 predicted proteins | sample AlvinellametaG_FD_191572 | JGI IMG/M metagenome (GOLD analysis project Ga0256843, IMG submission 191572) | Pompeii worm associated microbial communities from hydrothermal vent at the East Pacific Rise, Pacific Ocean - Alvinella | ecosystem: Host-associated > Annelida > Integument > Unclassified ... | reverse complement strand
AATACTCAGCAAATTGTTATGAACTTAAAGGATTATCATCATACTTTGCTTAGGTGTTTGGGTAGAAATTATCAAATTAATTATTTGGTGTTTTAGGGGTGGGGAATGTCAGTATAAATAAAAAAAAATATAATTTATATTATTATACATCTTTTTGCTATAAAATGATTAAAAAAAAGGCAATTTTTTTTTATAAATTTCATGAATAATCCTCTTATATTTAAATTTTAAGAGTAATTAATTAAAATAAGATTATACTCTTTTATAAAATTTGGAGATTTATCATGATAAAAAATATTATATTATTATTCACACTTATATTTTTGAGTTGTTCTTCCATAATAAATAAACAAGAAATTATATTACCCAAAAAAGAAAAATATGCTATTAGTCCTTTTTGGAACTATACAGATACTTCTATGGCTGGACTTAGTGCTTCTACCATTGTAGAGAGTGTTATATCCAACAAAGGAGTAAAAATCTACTCCTTAAATGATAAAAATAATCAAGATATAGAAAACAAAGAGGAGTTTTTAACTCAACAAAAAGAGGAAGCAAGAGGGCTTGGTGCTTCATATCTCATTACAGGAGATGTCCAAGAGTGGAGATATAAAACTGGAGTAGATGGAGAACCAGTAGTTAGCTATACTATAAAAATAATAGACTTGGGGAATAATCAAGTTGTTTTCAACTCAGTTGGAGCCAAAAGTGGTTGGGGTCACAAATCAATAGGGGTTGTAGCACAAGAAATAGCACAAGAGATTATCCCCGACTTTAACTGACAATGACGCTAAAAAAACGCTCACCTATACTTCAAGGATTTGAAGTTATAGTGTTTACAATTTTAATTAGTGCCGTTGGATACTCTGTTGATAAAAGTGACCCACTACTTATCCATTACCATTTTAGTTTTTTGATTTTGTGGTTGGCTCTTATAACCCTCTTTTATGGTCTATTAATGGGAATGGTTATGTGGCTCTCTTTTGCACTGATTGCTGTAATTTTTTATAGTAATGACCCTATATTTAGCACCGTGCTACTAGAGAATCTCTTTTTTGTTTTTCTATATGGGCTATTTTTTTCAAATTTACATAATGAACTAAATAGATATAAGATAAAAACAAAATATCTGAGACTTAGACTAAAAGAGCTAACTAATGCTTTTTTTACTCTAAAGATTTCTCATGATAAGTTGGAATCTATATATATTATTCAACCAGCCTCTATCCGTTTTGTTATATCAGAAGTACTAGAGAGTACAAAACATGCAACTCCAAATCAAAGTGCAGAAAATACTTTAAAAGTTCTAAAGAAATTTTTTGGGGTTAGCTCAGCAGTTATTGCAAAAGTCAAAAAAAATAAGATTAGAGAAATTTATGCATCTATTGGAGATATGAAAGATATTAATAGTAGCGATAAATTAGTCCAAGAGTCACTAACTCTAAAAAAAGCTATATATTTAAATGATATAGAACAAAAAGAGAAAACAGACTATATCTATGCTGTGCCATTTCTAGATAAGAGAGATGATATAGTAGCAATACTTGTCATAAAAGAGATTCCTTTTCTCTTTTTTCATGAAGATACTCTACTCAAAATCAATGTAGCATTTAACTATATATGGACAGAATATAAAAAGAGAGCTTCTCTCAAAATGATAGAGAAAAAGAAAAAAGAGCATATTAACCTAAAAAATGGAGAAGAGGAAAAACAGGAATTTATAGATTTTAAACTAGAGGTAGCAAGACTCAATAATATCCTAAAAGGATATAAAATAGATAGTAGAATCTACTCCTTTTATACAAAAAATGAGTATTTGGATAAAGAGATAAGAGATTTTATGTATCAAAATGAAGAGTTTGAAATACTAGACCAATATATATCTATAAAGTGTAAAAATAGATATGTTCATTTTATTCTTTTTCCTTTTGTTTCTGCTCCTACTGTTTATAGTAGAGCTAAAAAATTGGATAAAGAGTTAGATGAATTAGAGAGAAAATATAGAGTAGATAAGTTCGATAAAGAACTAAAAGAACACATAGGAGAAAAAAGCTATGAGAAACTAAGAAAAAAACAGATTAGTGTCCAAAATTTTAATGCATTACTTAGGGAGTATGGTTGTGTTTGATGACTTAATGCTAACATCATTTCTAGAGATATTAAACCAAAAAAAAAGCTGGGATATTATTATTCTTTTTACTATTGTAGAGATAAGTTTTTGGGTATTTTTTAGTGCTATATTAATTCAGTTTTTACCTAAAAAATATAAACCATATCGCAGAGATATTTTTATATTTTTTGCTGTTATAAATATAGGACTACTTTTTGTAGGAATACTTTTGACTATTATTATGCTCCTATTTGGACTCTCTTGGGCTACTCATAGAGTAAGCCATCCTAGCTATGAAGAGATAGATTTTGATGAACAGTTGGCACAATTTCCTATTGTTTATAGTGCATTTCAAGAGGGAATTTTGACTATGGAGGGAGAACACAGAAATGAACTCCCAAGTGATATAAAAATCAAATCTCTAAAAATTTTATATGATAGTAATGCCCAAGGAAATATAGGAAAAATCAAAAAGTTTCTATCAGATAGCTCAGATGAGACTAGATTATATGCATTTGCCCTAGTCTCTTCATTTGAAAAAAAATTAAATGATAGAATTACTCAACTACAAGGAATTATAAAAGAGGAGAAAAACAAAACAACTTTGGAAAAATATAATTTTGATTTAGCACAAACATATTGGCAATTTATCTATCATGGTGTTGCAGATGAACAGTTATCTGGATTCTATACCAAAAAGATAGAAAATATATTAGTCAAAATCAATAGCAACTCCAACGCTTTTATACTTTTAGGGAAAATCCATATTTTTAACAAAGAGTATGATAAAGCAGAAGAGGCATTTAATAAAGCCCTAAAACTAGGAGTGCCTTTGGCTGTGATTTCTACTTTTTTTGCAGAGATAAAATATGGACAAAAAAAATATAATAGTGTAGCCAAATACATTATTCCAGAACAGTTTAATCTGGATTTGAGACTAAAACCATTAGTAAGAGTGTGGGTAAAATAGATGGAAATAGTTTTTGATAAAGGTGAATTTGACATACTTATACCTTGTGAGGGAACTTTTCCTTATGTTAGAGGAGGAGTCTCTTCATGGATAGCACAACTTATAGCTGGACTACCTCAATATAAATTTGGAATAGCTTTTATTGGAAGTCAGAGAAAAGATTATTCCAGAAAACCTCTCTATCCTCTAGCTGATAATCTAGTCTTTATGGTTGAAATTTTTATGTTTGATGAAGAAGAAAAACCACCAATAAAAGCTATAAATGGAGATAGTAAAAATATAGAACTAGTAGAACAACTCTATAATTGGTTTAGAAGTGATAACAAAGATTTACCCTTTCCTCCAGAAATAAAAGATTTAAACTTTTATATCAATCAGGTAAATGAGAGTGAATTTTTGTATAGTAGAGAGTCGTGGTATTTTATCTGTAATAAAAATGAAGAAAATTGTAGTGATATTCCTTTTTTAGATTATTTTTGGACTATTAGAAGTATATTAATTCCTGTTTGGAAAATGGCAAAACTAGCCAAATTTATAGCCGATAAAGGCAAAATTATCCACTCTCCATCTACTGGATACTCTGGATTTTTATCAGCACTAATATCTCACCATACAGGAAAACCATTTATTTTAACTGAACATGGTATCTATACAAAAGAGAGAAAGATAGACCTCATCTCAAGTGCTTTGACTCTATATCAAAAGGTGGAACTATTTAGAGAATCTGGAGAAGATAACTATATCCAAGGAATGTGGGTTAGATTTTTTGAGGGAATTGGAAAGATGAGTTACCACAGAGCAAACCCAATCCTCTCTCTTTTTGGAGTAGCCAGAGATACTCAAATACTATATGGTGCAGATGCAAAAAAATGTAGAGTTATTCCAAATGGAGTGGATATAAAAAAGCTTGGTGCAACACTCAAAAATAGACCAAAAGGTGTACCAAAAATCATCACTCTAATAGGTAGAGTAGTTTCAATCAAAGATATAAAAACTTTTATTAGAGCTATGAGAGTAACAGCAAATGCAATTCCAGAAGTAGAAGCATGGATAGTAGGGCCAGACGATGAAGAGGAAGAGTATGCTCAAGAGTGTAGAGAGCTTATTGATATTCTAGACCTCAAAAAGACTATAAAATTTTTGGGATTTCAAAATATTGTAGATATTTTACCAAAGAGTGGAATTTTGACTCTAACTTCTATTAGTGAGGGAATGCCTCTAGTTATCTTGGAAGGGTTTGCTGCTGGAGTTCCTTGTGTGGCAACAGATGTTGGCTCATGCAAAGAGCTAATCTATGGAGGAGACAACCCAGAGGATAAAGCCTTGGGAAAGGCTGGAGTAGTTTGTGAGATAGCCAATGTAAAACAACTAGCAGATGGATATATATCTCTACTTGGAGATGAAGAGAGATGGAAAGAAGCCCAAAGAGTAGCTATTGAGAGGGTTAATAAGTTTTATACTCAAGATATATTTCTAGAAAACTACAAAGAGGTATATGAAGATATTTTCAATAGGATAGACTCATGGCAGGAATAGGATTTCAACTCAAAAAAACACTAGAAGAGAAAACCCTATCAGCTGTTTTTAAAACCTTTGGATATTCAGCAGTCCTAAGTAGTGGACCTTGGGTTATCTCTATGATTATTATTTTGGGTATTGGGCTTACTAATATATATCTATTTCATACAAAAGGTTCTGATACTACTATGCTAAAAGCATCTGTGACTTATGTATCAGCACTAGCACTTAGTTCTATCTATACTGGTTTCTTTCAACTTCCATTTACTAGATTTATAGCTGATAGAACTTATGAAAAGAGATACTACCTAGTTCTACCAAACTTTTTGGGAATAATTATATTTATAATATCTACTGGAATGATTATTGCTACTCCACTTGGAATATTTCTATTTGATACCCAAAGTAATCTATTTGTTCTGCTATATATTACTCTCTTTGTAGTACTTAGTTGTGTCTGGATGGCAAATATATTGGCTGCTAGTCTAAAACTTTATAAACATGTTATCGGTTTTTATCTCATAGGATATATCTCTATTTATATTAGTGCTATATTTTTGCATGATTATCAACTAATTGGCTTATTAATCTCTTTTATTATAGGAAACTCTATACTATTTATACTACTCTTTTTGGGGATTATATACTACTACCCATCATACAATAAAAAAAATAATAAATTTATCCGATTTGATATGTTCAAACAAAACTATGGCAAATTTTATTGGAAACTAGCTTGGAGTGGAATGCTATATAATATAGCTATCTGGATAGATAAAGTTATATTTTGGTTTACACCTGTTGTTGGATATATGGTTATAGACAAACTTCACGCCTCTATGGTTTATGATTTTCCAATCTTTTTGGCTTATCTCTCTATTATCCCAGGTATGGCTATCTTTTTCTATCGACTAGAGGCCGATTTTGCACATATGTATAGCAAATTTTATGGTGCAATCAACAAACATGGAACTCTAAAACAGATAAAAGAGTACAAACAAGGAATGATAGACTCAGTCAAAATCAGTATTCAGGAGGTCTTATTTACTCAAGGAATGTTTAATATTTTAATTTTTTTAGGTGCAGAAAAACTCTTTGAACTTTTTTTATTACCAAAGTTATATCTACCTCTATTTTATGTAGATGTTATAGGAGTTCAATTACAACTTGGATTTATGTCAATATTGGCATATCTCTATTATCTAGATAGACAAAAGGAGGCATTGGTTTATACACTTTTATTTGTGGTAGTAAATGCGTTGCTTACTTGGGTAAGTATTCAGTTGGGACCATACTTTTATGGGTATGGTTTTAGTGTAACTCTTCTTATACTTTTTGTATCAAGTAGTATTACACTAAATAATATTTTACAGGAGTTGGACTATAAAACCTTTATGTTGCAATAGATTAATCTGGATTTTCGTAATGCTGTTTACATCTCTATTTGCTGATAATAGATACGCTTTTATTTATAGCAAAAATATAGATGACCCATTTATCAATTTTTATGATAAAGTCATAGTAGAAGCAGATGCAATAGATGATATATATGCCAAAAGATACCCAAATAAAATGGTAGCTTATGTAAGTGTAGGAGAGATAGAACCGTGGAGAAAAACACCAAAACCATATAAAAAATCTTGGGTTATCACCAAAAATAAAACTTGGAACTCTCTTATTGCAGACCTAAATCAAAAAGAGTATAGAGATTTTATACTCCAAAGAGTAGAGAGACTCTACAAGAGAGGTTACAGAAACTTTTTTTTGGATACTATGGACTCTTATCATGTTACTAGAAAAGATAAAGAGTTATTTCAAAAACAACAAAAAGCCCTCATCTCTTTTATACATGAATTACACCAAAAGTATCCAAAAGCTAAACTAATTATAAATAGAGGTTTTGAGATACTAAAAGAGATACATAAAGATATAGATGCAGTAGTAGCTGAAAGCCTATTTAGTTCTTATGATAACTCAAGAAAAAGCTATATTCCTGTACCAAAATCAGATAGAGAGTGGTTACTTGCAAACTTTAAAAAAGCAAAAAAATATGGTTTGGATGCAATCTCTATCGATTATAGTGGAGGAGATGCAACCCAAAAGAGAAATATAGCCAAAAAAATTAAAAAACTAGGAATTATTCCATATGTTACAGATGGACTCTTACAACAGCAAGGAGAGTGTGATATAGAAAGGATTAAAAGGGAAGTTTTAATACTCTTTAATCAATCTATATTCAAAGACAAAAATCCTGTCTATTCTGATGTTCATCTACTTATATCCATGATAATTGAATATTATGGATATATACCTATATTATATGATATATCCACCAAAAAACTACCAAAAAATATAGATGACAAATACTCTGCAGTTATTATATGGAGTAGTGGAAAAACCCAAAATAATGCAAAAATATACTCATGGACAAAGAGGCTCAAATCCAAAGGGATTAAAATTTTATTCTTTAATAATTTTGTATTTGAACCAACCAATCAAAAATTACAAGCTTTTGGACTTGAAAAAAGTAGAAATAAAAATAGTTTTTTAGATAGTGGTAAACTAAAATATCTAAATCACTATAAACCATACGAGATAAAAGCCTCTATTGATTATCCAGAAGAGCTTATAACTTCTCAAAAAGCAAAGGAGATTCTCACTCTCTCTTATCAAAATGGACAAAAACATACTCCAGTAGCTATCACACCATGGGGAGGATATGCTCTTGGAAATTCATTTATGCTAACTGTTGGCAGAGAAAACCTCTGGACTATTAACCCCTTTAAATTTATAAAAGAGGCTCTAAGACTCAAAAATATTCCTATTCCTGACCCAACCACAGAAGCTGGAAGAAGAATACTATTTGTGCATATTGACGGAGATGGATTTATAGAGAGGGTTAGAACAAAGCCAAATTTACTATCCCCAAGAATTCTTATAGATGAAATCTATAAAAAGTATAAAATACCTCAAACCGTCTCTATTATTCAAGGAGAAATTGACCCAGATGGAATAGCCCCAAAACTTAACTCCACCACTAAAAAATTGGCAAAAGAGTTATATTCAATCCCATGGATAGAACCAGCAAGTCACACACTCTCTCATCCATTCTTTTGGGGAGAAGTTCTAAAACCCAAAAAGAAAAAAGAGAAAAAGAAACTATATCATCTACCTATTCCTCATTATCAATTCTCACTATATGAGGAGATAGTAGGAAGTATAGAGTTTGCTCTCTCTTTTGCTCCAAAATATAAAAGAGATAAAAAAATACTATTTTGGAGTGGAGATTGCCTTCCTCCAAAAATAGCCTTAGCTTATGCAGAAAAACATGGTATTTTAGCTATAAATGGAGGAGATACAAATATAAAAAAAATTACTCCTTGGCTTAGTCATATAGCTCCATTTGGACTCCAAAGAGATGAATATTGGCAAATATATACAGCCCAACAAAATGAAAATGTATATACAAATGAATGGAGAGGCCCTTTTTGGGGATTTCGTAATATTATAGAGACTTTTAAAATGACAGAATCTCCCCATAGATTAAAAGCCATAGATATATACTATCATGTCTATTCAGGCTCAAGAGTTGCTTCTCTAAAAGCACTAAAAGAAGTTTATAACTGGGCTATTAATCAAAAAACATCTAAAATATATACATCAGAATATATCAAAAAAGTTTTAGGTTTTTATAGAACCTCTCTAGCTAAACTAGGTAAAAATTTATATGAAATTAGAAATCAAGGAAATCTAAGAACTATTAGATTTGATAAAAAAGTAAAAATTGATATAAAAAATTCAAATGGAGTAGCTGGATTTAACTACAAAGGAAATACTACATATATTACTCTAGATAAGAGAGAAACTCATACTATAAAACTCTCACAAAAAACCTCATCACCATATCTTATAGATTCTAATGGTTGGGTGGAGAGAGTAGAGAGAGAAAAAAATAGATATATATTTAAATTAAAAGCAAATCTACCACTAGAAGCCAATTTTTTTGTACCCTCTAGTTGCAAAATGATAAAAAATACTATATTTAAAGAAAAATCAAAAAAGAGCAATAGAGTTTTGATTTTATCAAAAAAAAGAGAGGTTAAGGTTGTATTCAAGTGTAAATAATAGAGATACAACTACCTCTATTCTCTCTATTAAAGAAGTTATTGGTATTGTTATCGTTTTTACTTTTGTACTCTATCTAGTTTTTCCAAAGCAGGATATAGAGCAGATTATTCAAACAAAAGGTAAAAATAGAAACCTCTCTATTAACTATCTAGAGAGTATCTTACTCTATTATCCAGATAATATAAAATTAGAGTTAATACTATTAGAAAACTACTATGAAGCAAATAAGAGAAAAAAAGCTTTTGCACTAATCAAAAAAATACTCTCTCAAACTAAAGATAGAGAGATATTAAATAGAGTTTATCAGATAGAGTATCAAATATTAAAAGAGATTTATTTTGAAACAAACAATAAAAAACTGCTATCAAAAATAGAAAAAAAACTATATGACTATTATGAATTTCAAAAAGGAAATAGAGATTATCTATACTTCTTTGCAGAAGCAACACAAATGGGATTTGAAAATCTTAGATACTTATCTCTAAGAGGATTACTAAAAACAAATCCAAGATTGGTAAATTTCAAACTCAAAAAAGAGGCTTTTTATCTGGCTTCATCTCTAGGATATACCAAAGATGCCCAAGAGATATTACTAGAACTTGCTAATGACCCTAGAGTTGACCAAAATCTAAAAAATGGAGCATTATCTATATTATTAAATCAAAAAAGATATATAGATGCTACAAATTTAGCAATAAAACTCTTTAGAGAGACAAATAGCACACCTCAAAAGGAGACCTATTTTAACATTGCTCTATATGCCACAACTCTAAGTGATAATAAAAATAGAGAAGCTATTGATAGACTAATTCAACTATACAAAGAGAGTGTAGAGATAAACTCTCATAGTATCTATTTTATATTAGATAATTTACTAAAAGTTGGAAATATAGAGGGTGCTGATAAATTTGCAATAGAGAGCTTTGAAAAGTATAGAGATAAATTAGACCAAAAAAATATAGAGTTAGCTATAAAAGCTATGGTGTATAATCAAGACTTGGAAAATGCTCTAAAATTGGCACTTTTTACACATGAGAAGTTCCACAATCAAAAATGGCTAGATAAAGCAATTCAACTCTCTCTCTGGCAAGGAAAAATAGACCAAGTAATAGCATTAAACGCAAAGGGATATAGAGAGTATAGAGATAAAAAATATGAAAAATATATTTTAAAAAATAGTACCTTTTATAGTGACAATAAAATAGTAGAAAAAATATATAAACAAAAAATAAAAAATGGAAATTATCAATTTATAGAAAAGATAGCTCAACTCTTCTATTTTAGTGACAAAATAGAAGAGGGAGAAAACTATTTTTTAAATTTATACAAAAAAATAAAAACAAAAGAGGCTCTAACTCAAGCTATACTATTTGCTTACAAAAATAATCACTACAAAAAAGGGTTAAAACTTTATTTAAAATACAAAAAAAGATTTGGAATCTCAACAGAGTTACAAAAAGATTCTATCAAAATATTAATGGCTCAAAAAGAGTTTAAAAAGGCATACCAATTCTTAAAAGAGTTAAAAAAAGCTAAAAATATATATACAAAAGAGCTAATAGATTTGGGATGGATTTTAAAAGATTATAAATATATAAGTGCCATTTTATGGGAGAGAGAAAAAGCCAAAAAATTAGGAGTTGATGGATATTCCAAACTAATAGTTCTAGACAAAGCACTACATAACTCAAAACATCTAAGTTATTTATATCATAAAATGTGGAAGGACACAAAAAATATATCTTATATAAAAGGACTTTTATATCTATATAGTGATAAAAAGGAGTATGATAAATTTGAAAATATCTTAAACAAAATTACAAAAAAAGAGAAAGAGATACTAAATAGAGATATAAATTATCATATACTTTTGGCAAACTACTATATCTATAAAAAAAATCTAAAAGAGGCAAAAAAAGAGTATAAAATAGCCTTTAAAATAGATAAGTATAACTCTTCTCTACATGAAGCTTATTTGTGGTTTCTAATAGATAATAGACTCAAAAGAGAATTAAAAGATGAGATAGATTTCCTCAAAAATCATATCAAAATTAGAAAAAGTGTTGGTTTTCCTGCCATTGTAGGTGCTATGCTAGATAATCAAAATAAACTGGCTCTAAACTGGATAACTCCATATAAAAACAAATCAAAAGAGTACAAAGATTTATATATAAAACTAAAAGAGATTGAAAACAGAAAAATTCAGGAGTTAATAGCTAGATATTCCCCAAATACTATACTACATACAGACTATACACAGCTATCAAATACCATTCTTTTGAGCATAAATAGTTTTGAGTATAGATATGAGTTGTATAAAGATATACTCTTTAATCTATCCCTATCTAAACATAAATATCAAATAGAGAGCGAGGATAATATTATAGATTCTGCAATAAAACTCACTCTACAAAATAGTAATAGTAATCTACTATGGGATGTAACTATCACAAAGCACAAAAATAGTATAAATGACTACATAAGCAACTCTTTTTCTCTAAGTTATCAACTAAAACATCTAAAATTAACTCTAAATCATAAATATCAAAATAAAACACCACACACAACACAACTAAATGTAAAAGGAGTAGAAAATTCTACAACTATAAAAGCCAAAAGTAATATAACAAATCGCTTAGATGTTTCTCTCTCTTATAAAAATGCTGATTTCAAGTTTTTGCAAAAAGATTCCATGTTTAGTATAGGAAAGCTACAACAGACTCAACTTGTCTCAAACTATACACTTAGAATAGGTTATCCAGATATTATTATAGGTGGATATATTACGGATAATAGATATAGTGGTGTTGTAGATAAACTTTTACCTGAAGATTTTATAGAACTTGGAGGAAGAATAAGTGTAGGAACAACAACACAATATAAAATCCACAAAGCCTTTAAACCATTTGGAGAGCTAGGATTTGCTATAAATAATCATAATAGTTTTGGGATGAGGTTTATGCTAGGAGTATCTGGAGAGCTAAAAGGCAAAGATATATTTAGTTTTGCTCTAGATTATAGAAAAGAGGTCAACAATATAGACAAACCCTTTTATGGATTTGATATTAAATATAGATTCTAAAAAGAAAGTAAAACAAATAATTAGAGATTTTCACCTAAAAGAGCCTTTTGAGGTATATCCTAGAGAATTAAAGCTACCTACTAAATAGCGAAAAAATTTTACAAGACTACTTTAATGTAATGATTTATAAAGATTTAATAGAGAGATTTTTTATTAAAAATATAGTGGCATTAAAATTTTTTCTAAAACGCCTTTTAGCCTCATCTACCAAAGTAATCTCTATAAACAAGATTTATAATGACCTAAAATCTAGTGGGTTTAAAGTAGGTAAGAATAGCTTATATAACTATTTAAGTTATATAGAAGATATATACTTATGTTTAACTCTCAATAAGTATAGTCAAAAAATTACATCACAAATGGACAAAAAAGTTTATAGCATAGATATAGGTCTAAATAATGCTATTTTGTATAAATTCTCAGATGATATACTTATGATGAGGAAAATACTTTTATCAAAGAGGATATAACTATTGAAGTTATACCTTTGATTGAGTTTCTATTAAGAGATTATATATAAACTCTAAATAGTAGCATAAGCCATTTTTGACTCTTCCCACTCTTTGAATTTTGGAGAAAAATACTCTATTCTAACTTTTTTAAATTCTCTAGTTGAGTAGAGTGGTCTTCTAGAAAAGTGTTCTATCTCATGAGCCATCTCTTTTATAATATTATTAGTCTCTTCAGTTGTCTTTCCATGTACCATAGTAAATAAATTATATGGCCAATTTGGATATTTTGGTCTCAAATAGCAATGACTCACAGCAGTAAACTCAGCAGCTCTCTTGCCCATCTCATCTGCTTTGGCTTCATCTATATCCCATACTACCATAGCATTGGCATTAAATCCTGCTCTTCTATGATTTAATATACCTGCAAATCTTCTCATTATTCCAGCCTCTTTTAACTCTCTTAGAATAGTAAAAAATTCATCATAACTTATATCCAACTCCTCTATTATATCCTTGAATGGCTCAGATACTATTGGTATATCTTTTTGGGAAACCTTTATGACTCTACGGTGTAGAGGGGTTAATTCTATTGGTTTTATCTTCTGTTTGGCTACCTTCTCTTTTTTGGCATCTTTGCCTGTTGTATTTAACTTTACAGCTATTTTAAAAAGTTTTAGAGTTGGGAGAATTATATGCTCTATGGCTTTTGCCTCTTTTGATAATATCTCTACTGTCTTTTCTAATCCAAACTTTGAATCTGGAGCTACTGCTAGAGTAAACCAAATATTAAATGGATGTTCTCTTTCGTAATTATGAGATACTCCTGGGTGAGAATTTATAACTTTGACAGCATTATCTATATTTTCTCTTTTTACTTTAAATGAAACCAAAGAAGATTTATATCCCAATCTTTTAGTATCAAAAATAGGAGATATTTGTCTAATAGTTCTATTTGCTTTTTCTTGAGATAATATTTTTATAATAGTCTCTTCATCACTGTTTAATTTTTCGGCTATGGATGCAAAGGGTTTTGGAGTTAGAGGAAAGTCTCTTTGTATAATGGATAAAAGTTTAGATGTCATAAGGATACCCCTGTATATACTTGTTTAGGGGTATTATACTCTTTTGAATAAATGAAATATTTGATACAAATCAATAGTTATTATTTATTATATTCTGTTTTATGCTGTTTCTGTATCTATAATATCATCATCATCTTTTGGAGCATTTGGAATCTGTTTTACTCCTTTTTCTTCTACAGTCTCTTCATAAGTAACCATTGTACCTATTACTCTACCACCCTCTTCTGTTTTGATGTTTTTAACAGTAATTTCTCCTTGGACAAATCCATTTTTACCAACTTCAAGAAGCTCAGATGCTGTAATTTTACCATCTATTTTACCATTTACAACAACTTTTCTACTTTGGAGTCTATCTGTTTTGACTTTTCCATCATGTCCAACTTCGATAATCTCTTCAGAGCTTACTTTTCCATCAACTGTTCCATTGATAACAACTTTTCTACTTTGAATTCTTTGAGCTTGGACTATACCATCTTTTTGAATAGTTACTGTCTTTTCTGTAACAATATCACCTGTAACACTACCACTTACTAACAAGTGAACAGCATAGATTTTATGAGAAACTTTTCCTTGTCTTTTGACCTCTAAATCACTACAATAAATCTCTCCTCTAAGCTCACCTTCAATAGCTACATTCTTTGCTTTGATTGTTCCATTTACTATTCCACTTGCTCCGATTGTAACATTATCTACTGTAATATCTCCATCAAGTCTTCCTTCAACTTGAACAAAATCACTACCTGTAATATTTCCTGCTACTTTTATACCTTTTGAAATAATTGTTGCTGTATTTGTTTTTGGTTGTTGAACTTTTGTTGTGGGAGTAACACTCTTCTTTTCCTCTACTTCTACTTTTGGTTTATTGTTCTGTTTTTTCTCTCTACTACTGAAAAAAGCCATAATTGCGTTCCCCTTTCATTATTAAATTATATAAGACTAATGATAACCAATACTAGCTTAGTAATTTATCTATATAAAGTATATAATTAAAAAAAAATATATATACAAAAAAAACATAGTTTAGTATGTTTTTTTAAGTTAAAAAATGTTTACAGTAAGCAGTTAAATAAAATTTAAAAAGATTTGGATATAATGCCTCACCTCATTCTCTGTGAGTAATTTCCCAATAAAAGGATACTGATATGCCAAAAATGAAAAGCATTAAAGGTGCTGTAAAAAGATTTAAAGTAAAAAAATCTGGCAAGATAAAAAGAGGTACAGCTTTTAGAAGTCATATATTAACAAAAGTTGATGGTAAACACCATAGACATTACAGAAAAGCAAAATATGTATCAAAAGCTGATGCTTCAAATATAAAAGAGATGATAGTTTAAAGAAGGCTACTCCTAAAATAATTTAGGACAAGTTCAAGTAAAAGACTTGACACCCATTCTTAACTTAAAAAGATACGGTAAAGGAAAAATATGAGAGTAAAAACAGGTATAGTAAGAAGAAGAAGACATAAAAAAATCTTAAAACAGGCAAGAGGTTTCTATAGTGGAAGAAGAAAACACTTTAGAAAAGCAAAAGAGCAACTAGAGCGTTCATTGGTATATGCTTATAGAGATAGAAGACAAAGAAAAAGAGATTTTAGAAAATTATGGATTATTAGAATAAATGCTGGTGCAAGACTAAATGGAATGAATTATTCAACATTTATTCATGGATTAAAAATGGCAAATATTCAATTAGATAGAAAAATTTTAGCTGATATGGCTATGAATAATCCTGAAGCTTTTGCAAAAGTAGCTCAAAAAGCAAAAGAGGCATTAGCTTAATATAGAGGTAATCAACCTCTATAATTTAATACAAAATTATAGAGAAGCAAATGTGCTTTGAGAGTCTATAATTCTTTCACCCTTCAAGAACCTACGCTTATAAAAGGGTTTTTCATTAAATGATGTTATTGTTACTTGTTTTTTTGCCGAACTAGCATGGATAAATTTTCCATCACCAATATAGATTCCTACATGAGTAACTCTACCCTTAAACTTTTTTTCTGTATCAAAAAATACTAAATCACCTTTTTGAAGTTCATCAAATCCCACTGCTGTTCCAGCTTGTGCTTGATGTCCTGAATATCTTGGTAAAGTGATTCCATTTAGTTTATATACATATTTTGTAAATCCTGAACAATCAAAACAGTCTGGTCCATTTGCTGCCCAAACATATTTGATACCTAAAAACTCTTTTGCAGTCTCTACTATCTCATCTTCTTTACTAAGCTCAACCCAATCTTCATTACTATCAACAGTCTGTGCAATACTACTACTGCTAATAGTTGAAGCCATATTTGATACAGGTATTGTTTCAACTTCATCCTCTGTACTAATTATCTTAGCATCAGGAATTAAACTAAATAATTTAGCATCAGTAGTATTTTTATCTTTGTCACTCAATATTAGTATTGGATTAAGTTTATCTTTTTTAAGGTTAGCAGTTTTTGAAGAGATATTGTGTTCATTTGAGGGCTTAATCGACGATACTTTCTCTTGTACACACCCTGAAGTTAAAAATGGTATAATTACCACTACAAGAGAAAACTCTTTGATTTTTCTCATATAAGGTTTCCTTTGAAATAATACATTTTAACAACAATAAAGTTGCTCTTAGCAAAAATTTACATAAAAATTGTGGAATAAATGTGGATTAATTGTGGAATTAGCCCCAATATTGATAAAAAATATCTATTTTTGATATAAAAGCACAGATTAAAAGGAGTTTAAAATTGTTTAAAAATGCAAAATTAATAGTACTTTTTGAGATTATTTTAATAATTGGCTTTGCACACGGAGATAGTGCTATTTCAAAAAACAAATCAGAGCATAATAAAACAAAAATAACTAAAGAAAACAATGAAACAATCCTTGGAAAAATGGGAATCAGTTATGAAAATCAAAAAATAATAATAGATTTAAATAAAAGTACTCATTTCTTTTTGGATATAGGAAAAGCACTAGAAGTAAAAGCAAAAAATTTTAGTGAAGAGATTAAAAAAAGTGATATTTTTATGGACATAAATAAGAGTATTAATTAGTTTTATTAATTAAAATCATAGTAAAATTCTCCTATTTTAAATTAGGAGCAATAATGCAACAAATAGATGTAAATTCGGATGAATTTCAAGCCGAGTTAGAAAAAACTTGGAAATTTGTAGAAAGAGTAAATAAACAATTTGGTTTTGTTCAACACCCACAAGAAGATATAAATGAGGGTGTTGCTATGGGACTAGCTAGAAATAAGCTAATGTATGGCAAAAGATACTGCCCATGTTTTATGGTAATAGGTGAAACACCTGAAGAGAGAAAAAAGGCAGATAATAGAGTATGTCCTTGTAAACCAGCATTAGAAAAAGAGATACCAGAGGATGGAAGATGTCACTGTGGAATCTTTTGTACTCCAGAATTTGCAAAAGCTGAAGCAGAGAAAAATCAGAGAGAAGAGGTTGTTCACCAACACTCAAGAGGACTTACAAAAGAAGAGGCAGAAGTTCTAGTTAAAAAAGAGCAATTAGATGGAGATGAACTTGAGGCTCTACTTGAAGCTAGAGAACTTAAAATGGTTGATTTTATACTTATGGATGTAAGAGAACTTATGGAATATAGAATGGGACATATAGTCGGTACTGATGTATTAGTTCCAACATCTCAATTCTATGCAAAAATAGAAGAGCATTTTGATAAAAAAGATAAAAATATCATACTCTATTGCCACACAGGAAGTAGAAGCTTTCAAGTACAATATGCAATGCAAAGCTTAGGATTTAAAAGTGTTGGAAATTTAACTTATGGAATAATAAGTTATAATGGAGAAATCCAAAGAGGTTAAAATAGTGGCATACAGTAGTAGTGAATAAATCCTACGCTATAAAAAACCCCTAAAAATAAAAATATCAAAACATGACTCACAGGAATATTATCTCTAAAAAAAAGTATCCCTATACTATATAGGGCATACCCTAGAGATAGTATTATAAAAAATATCATACCCATAATAGCTATTGATGATAATGGAAATTTGATAAAATAGTTTATTATGTGATAAAAATCATCAAAAGATAAAATATAAAAAACTAATAGTGTTACCACAGAAATAATAACAAAGCTTCTCATTTTTATAAAATAGATATTTAATAAATTAATAATAGATATAGCTATTATAGGTATTAAGAAAATATAAACAAATAAATATCCAAATAGTACAAATAGTTTTGATTCCGTAAAATTATGAATTATAAAATTATAAACAAATATAAATTGCCAATAAAATAATGCTAAAAAAGCAATACTATAAAGCAAAGACGGAATTAATTTAATTATTGATTGAAAAATCATCAGAAAAACTCTCTTTTTGCCTTTTTTTTGATATTATATTATAAATTTTAATTTTTTGGCATTAAAAAGAGTTTTTTTTTATTTTACGCTCTTAGAAATCTATGGTCAGAAATCACCTCAAAAGTTAAATTTGAAGCACCTCTTTTGTTTAACTCTTCTTGAATAGTCTCTTTGATTTGTTCTGCTCTACTAACTGGAAGAGATGAACGGTCAACAACAAAAGTATGATTACTCATATTAGCACCAACCTCTTTTGCATTTGCTAATATTCTAAAAAGTGCTGAGCTATCATCTCCACTACTCTCAGAGATAAAACACATATTTGCCCCATCTAGTGCCTCCCTAAAATCTGTGGTAAAATCGATAACCTCTTTCTTTTTTATATCGCTGAGTATCTCTTTTTCACTACTTGTATAATAGCCCTTTTTGATATTGTTTACATGTTCGTAATCTTTGGAAACATAAACAACTTCATTTCCCATTTCTACTAAACTCTTGCCACTCTTTAGCTCATCTGGATTGATACCTATTATACTTATTTTCATTTTTATTCCTTTCGTTATCGTTTTTTTACTTTATTTACTCTTTATATATTTAATTTATGGCTAACTCTTACTTGTTGTTCCATAAATACAAGTATTAGTTTATAAAAATAAAATATAAATTTAACTTAAAAATTATATTTTTATTTTAATATTTTTTTAAGAAAAAATAAAAAATATCTCTCAAAAGCCCATAAAATAGGGATTTGAAAAATTTAAAAAAAATTTTTTTTCAATGTTAAAAAATATTTTAGTAAGTTATATGCAATTTTTTTTGAAATTATTTAAAATTAAATATATTAAAAAATGTTTTTGTGGTAAAATATAAAAAAACTTAATTCAATATTTTTTATAGGGTAGAGATATTATGAAAATAAAAAAAATTTTTTGGTTAGTTCCAGCTTTGATTGTAGCATTGGGGATAGGTTGTATCGTATGGACTGCACAAAATAGACATCAAGACAACTATACAAGAGGAGAAATTAGATATGAAAATATACCCATAAAAAAAACTATTAGTGAATCTCAAAAAGAGATAAACCAGCTACTATTAACTCACCCTATAAAATTTATAAATAAAGGTTATACACTAGAAGAGAATCAAACAGTAACAAAAATAATATCAATCTTAAATGATACGGTAGGAGATATGATTATTAGAGTAGAATCATATAGTGATAGCAATGGCTCAAATAGCTTTAATAGAAAATTAACACAAAAAAGAGCAGATATAATAGCCTCTCTTATAAAAGAGGGTTATAAACCAAGATTTATTAATGCTATTGGTTATGGAGAGGAGTTTCCTCTACCAAAAGATTCAAATAAAACAGAAAATCGTATAGAAATTTATCTAAAAAGGATATATCAATGATTAACCTAAAAACAGTTGACAAATTGGCACAAAAAATAATTACAACTCTAAAAAGATTTCCTATATCTAGCTTTTGTGCATTTATTTTTACTATTATTATAGTCAGCTTAATAGAATTAGAACCTTATACTAAAAATAATGAAATTATAATAGCAACCAAGGTAGCCCTTGTGGCATCTCTTGGAATATTTTTATTTCCAGCACTAAAACTATTTTGGTCAAACTCCTTTGTCAATATAATTGGCATTGGAATTTTGATTGGATACTACTATATATTACCATATGATATAACAGATAATGAGAATATATTTTTTAGACATACCATTTTGATTATTTCCACATTTTTAATGTATCTATGGGGTGCTTTTATCAATGTCAAAATCAGCAACAAAAACATATGGGAGTGGACTCAAAATTTTATTTTGATAATTACCTCTACTATTTTATTCTCTTTTATACTATATATAGGAATATCTCTAGCCCTATATGCCATAGAGAGTCTATTTAATATAGATATACCAAGCAAAAGATATGCCCAAGTGGCTGTAATTGTATTTGGGATATATGGAGTAAACCTCTTTTTATCTCAAATTCCAAGATATATCTTGCTACTTCAAGCTAGAACTTATACAAAAGCTGAAGAGATTTTTACCAAATATATTCTAACCCCTCTAATGATTGGTTATTTTTTTATTATATTTGCATATAGCATCAAAATACTAATCACAATGGAGTGGCCAAGTGGAGTGGTTGCTTGGATTTCTCTAATTTTTTCTATTATAGCAATTTCTACTTATCTATTTTGGACTCCTCTATGGGATGAGAATAATTCCAAGTTTAAAAAAGCTATCTGGATAGCTATACTTATCGAAACTATTATGCTAGGCATCTCTATATGGCTTAGAATAGATGAGTATGGTATTACTGAAAACAGATACTTTATATCTCTGTTTGGTGTCTGGTTAGTTCTTATGTCTCTCTATTTTCTATTTATAAAAAATGCTAGTTATAAATGGCTTTTTATCTCTTTGACTATTTTACTATTGGCTTCTCAATTTGGAAAATATAGTGCTACAAATATTAGTAGAGAAAATCAGCTAACCAGATTACAAAATATACTAGATAGTAATATCACAAAAGCAAAAAACTTAAATGAAAAATCAAAAGAGAATATCTATAATACAATAGATTATCTCTATAATCACCATGGACTTAAAAGTCTCAAAAAAGTTATCCCAGATATAGTAAAAGAGTACCAAGAAAATAATACAACAAAAACAAAATACTACTTCACAGACTTTGCCGTAGAGAAACTTGGAATTAAAGATATAAAAAACAAAAGAGTTTTTATTATGGTTTCAAAACCAAGAGACCATATAAATATACAAGGATATAAAGAGTTAATATTTTTTGATGAGTATAATATAGAACTACAAGATGAAAAAAATGGAGATATTCAACTAAAAGATAATAACCTAACTATTATCAAAAATAATAAAAAGGTAGTAACTATTGATTTGACTCAAATTATAAAATCAATAGATTACAATAAGAAAAGAGTATCTCTACCACAAAATAAAATGGAATATATATATACAGATGATAAGGTAAAAGTTAAATTACTTTTTAAATCAATAGTTATATTGGATAGTAATATAGAAAGTGTTAACTGTTACATATTGACTAATATAAAATAATATAATATTAACTCTTTTTTCAAAACTTTGGCTATAATATTTTCAATAAATATTATAGTGTCCAAAGGATTTATATGCAATATTACAATATAGAAATTTTCAAAGATTTAGACCAAAATTTTAAAAATCAATTTGTGGAATATGGGAAGATTTTATCATTCAAAAAAAAAGAGACACCATTTTTGGATGAAGAGTTAATGAAGTACTTTTATATTGTGCTAAATGGTAGAATTAAAAGCTTTCAAATAAATTTTAAAAATGGAAAAGAACAGACACTCTTTATCTATAAAAAGGGGGATATGTTTGATACTATTATACTCTTAGATGGTAAACCACATGATGTATTGTATGAGGTTATCGATAATGTCAAGGTTTTACAGTTACCTATGGAAAAAGTAAGAGAGTGGCTTAGAACTAATGAACAGTTTAATAAGCACTTTTTTCCTTATCTAGCCTCACAAATGAGATATACAGAAGAGTTAGCAAGTGATTTATCATTATATTCAACAGCAGAGAGACTCTCAAAACTACTACTACAAAATATAAATCCAAATGACACTCATCACTATAAACTGCTTCAAGACCTCTCAAAAACAGAAATAGCCAAACTACTAGGTACTGTGAGAAATGTAGTAGAGAGACATCTAAAAAAACTGGAAAAAGAAAAAAAAATCAAAAACCAGAGAAAAAATATCTATATTAATGATATTCAAAAATTATTAGAGGATTCTGAACAGTTATTACTGGCTTAATAATTTATTTTCTTTATTCCTGATTAATAGAGATTAAATAATAAAAAAAGTTTGATATAATATAAAAAAGATTAGGAGATAAGGAAATGAAAAAGATAACTTTAGCTACTTTATTAGCAACATCATTAATACTAGCTGACTTTATAGGAGGAGAAGTTGATTTGGGATATTATTCTCACTCACCAAGTGGAACTCTTCAATATCAAGGAGATAGTGTTGACCTAGAAAATGATTTAAAATGGGATACTGAACAAGATATATTTTTTAAAGCTTATTTTGAGCATCCAGTCCCTATAATACCAAACATAAAAGTAGGCTATACAGAATTTTCTCACTCTGGAGAGGGAAATATAAACAGAAGTTTCACTTTTGGTGGTTCAACTTTTATGAGTAGCTCTTATATTAATTCAGACTTTGATTTGAAGATGTATGATATTACTCTATACTATGAACTATTGGATAATTGGCTAAACCTTGATGCTGGGGTTAATGTCAAATATATAGATGGAGAAGTCAGTGTTAAGGGTGAAAGTAATGGAGTACCAATAAATGAGAGTACAGATTTTCAAGTACCTATTCCAATGCTATATGCAAAAGCAAGAATAGATGTTCCAACAACAGATTTAAGCTTTCAAGCAGAAGGAAACTATATAAGCTATGATGATAATCTATTGTATGATATGGAAGTTGGTGCTAGATATACATTTGCTCTTGGAGTTGGGATGGAATTAGGATATAGATTTTTTAAAATCAAAATAGATGATGTAGATGATTTTTCTATGGATACAGATTTTAATGGACCCTACGGAAAACTTGTTTGGGATTTTTAATGGCAAAACCAAGATTTAGAGATGTAAAAAAAGGCAAAGTAACAATAAATACAAAAAAAAGCAAAACAAAGCAAAATAAATCTGCTTTGCCTTTTGCTACCAATTTTCAAAAAACAAAAGCAGCAATTACAGATAGTTTTATGCTTTTGATGCCTGTTATGTATATTGTATTCTATTTGGTAATGGATGGTAGAGAAGATTTTGCCCAACATAGACTAATGGGATGGATATATATATTAGTTCCTTTTATTATAATACAGAGTCTATTTATGTATTATGGAGATGGGCAAACCCCTGGATACAAAAACTATAACTTGAAGGTTGTAGATATAAATACTCATAAAAAACCTCCACTCTTTTCTATCCTATTTAGAAATATAGCTATGCTACTATCAATAACTACTATATTTGGTTGGCTAATGATGTTTTTTAGAAAAGATAAAAGAGGACTACACGATATATTAAGTAATACTGCTGTAATCTCCATAGAGAATAAATGAAACTATCATTAAGTCTATTTTATCTGTTTTATTTTGCTCTTGTTGGTGTATATATTATATTTCTACCAAAAGCTCTATTGGGGTTTGGATATAATAGTTTAGAGATTGGAATTATCTATTCAGCATCTCCATTTATGCGTTTTTTATTACCATTTATCTTTAAACATTTTTTGAAATTAACTCCAAGAATATATAAAATATCTCTATTTATTACTTTTTTATCCTCTATTTTTCTAATATTTAGTGTAGAGAACTTTTATCTATATCTATTAGCTAGTCTATTTTTTGGTGCTTCTATGGGTATATCTCTCCCTTATGTTGAAGCTATTGCATTAGAAGAACTCTCAAAAAAAGAGTATGGAAGAGTGAGACTTTGGGGTTCTGTTGGATTTATTAGTGTAGCACTACTCCTTGGTAAATTCCTCTCTTCAAATTATGAAGCACTCTATTATCTAATGGGTACATCTTTTTTTACTCTAATATTTGGATTTTGGGTATTAAAATATAGCAAAGAAAATCAAGAAACATCATCTCAACAAGAAGAGGATAAAAACTTTTCTCTATCCAAATACTGGGCTTTTTGGGCTAGTGTATTTTTGATGCAATTAGCTTTTGGTGGATATTATAACTTTTTTACCATCTATGAAACATCTCATGGTGTGAGCTTAGAACTTACTAGCTGGATGTGGACTTTTGGAGTAGTATGTGAGATATTTATGCTCTTTTTCCAAGGCTCTCTACTACAAAAAAATTTACTAAAAATAT
>Ga0256843_1000960_pt1 | contig 23634 bp, 29 predicted proteins | sample AlvinellametaG_FD_191572 | JGI IMG/M metagenome (GOLD analysis project Ga0256843, IMG submission 191572) | Pompeii worm associated microbial communities from hydrothermal vent at the East Pacific Rise, Pacific Ocean - Alvinella | ecosystem: Host-associated > Annelida > Integument > Unclassified ... | reverse complement strand
TCAGTTAAAGAATATAAAAGAATTAAATATATTTAATTAAAATAAAAAATAAGAAAATATATTTATTTATTGAATGATAAATTTATTTTTGTCAAATAGTCTTGAAAAGCATTCTGTTTCAGTTTAAGAATTTCCTAAGAAAGAGAAGTGTACCATTCGTATTGGAGACTGAAACTTAACATACAAAGGTAACTATCATGCTTAAATTAACTTCTTTTTCTATGCTTACTATAATATGGCTATTTACAGGTTGCGGTAGTACGGATATGAACACAACATCACCGCAAGAGGCACAAGTACAAAAAGACTTGAAAACATCGCAAATCGGTGCAAAAGTCGATCGACAAATTATTGAGGTAGGTAAAAGTATAGACTTTTCTCTTAGTGACACGAAAAATATCAAATCCGTCGAATGGCGAGATAAAGATGGCAAGCTTCTTTCCACCGATACGAAGTTTAATAGAATGTTCCTTAAAGAAGGAAAATATGAAACCGTTGTGATTGTGACGGACAAAAATGATAACGTGATGACCGATAAGGTTGTTATTCATGTAACCAAATCCCTAACACCTCCTACAGAGCAAAAAGAGAATATTCCCCCTGTCGTAAAAGCTAAAGCGGAAGTGGCGGAAGTCGAAGATCACGGATATATTCATTTAAGAGACGACGGAAGTTACGATCCTGACGGTAAAGTTGTCAGATACGAATGGCGCGATATGGATGGAATACTATTAAGTCGTTCCAAACGACTTGACAGAAAAATGCACTACTGGCCGCAATATGACAGGAAGCATAATGGAACGACGAAATATATCAAAACCCTTATCGTTTTTGATGACAAAGGAGCGATGTCACGCAAGAGTTTTGAAGTCTTTGTTCATAAAAAACATACTCCAAACCGGATACCTACAGTCGATGCGGGAGACGATAGGATTATTACAGAGGGAGAGAGTGTTACTTTGGAAGCTGTTGCAAACGATCCTGACGGAAAAATCGTCTCTTATCAATGGAAAGAGGGAAGTGTGACAGTCGGTACGGATGCGGTACTGACGCTGACGGAACTTTCCGAAGGTGTACATTTTTTCACCATTACGGTCAGAGACAATAAAAAAGCGACGGCGACAGATACCGTAAAAGTGGAAGTCAAAGCACCCGTAGTCGTAACCAACGAACCTCCTTTGGCAGATGCGGGAGAAGATCAGAGTGTGACGGTAAATACACCTGTGACGCTGACAGGTAAAGGCAGTGACAGTGACGGAACCGTCGTTGCATATAGCTGGACGGAAGGAGACAGCGTACTCTCTTCGGATGCGACATTTACTTATACTCCTGTTACGGTAGGTGCACATACGCTTACGCTGACTGTGACGGATGATGACGGTGCAACGGCAAGTGATACGGTAACGGTCAATGCCACACAGGTTGCCGATACGACACCGCCGGTGATTACGCTCAACGGTGATGCGACAGTGACGGTAAAAGTCGGAGAGAGTTATGTCGATGCCGGTGCGACGGCGATAGATAATGAAGATGGAGATATAAGCGATAAAATCGTTACATCCGGAAGTGTCGATACGACAACGGCGGGAACATATGTACTCGGTTACGATGTTCAGGATAGCGCCGGTAACAGTGCCGAGGAAGTGACGCGTACGGTTATCGTTGAGGATGTACCGAATCAGGCACCGACTGCCGATGCGGGGGAAGACAAAACTACAACAGTGGGTACTCCCGTGACATTAAACGGCAGCGGGTCGGATAGTGACGGTACTGTCGTTTCATATCAATGGACGGAAGGCGAGAATATACTTGCAGATGAAGCGACCTTGAACTATACGCCGGCTACGACAGGCGAGCATATGCTGACACTTACAGTCATGGACGACGACGGGGACACGGCGACCGATACGGTGATCGTAACGGCGACTGAAGCGGTGGTTTCTGCGTATGAATGTCCTGCAACTAAAGCGACAGAAGAGAACTTTACGGACAGTTATATAGACAATGCCGTGGAAGATAGAAAATGGAGCATCGGCTGGTCGGATCCGATTTCCGTTGATCAGATCGCCGCGGAGTTCAATGCGGCAAGAGACAGAGACGATACGATCAGCGGTCATCTGGTGATGCCTTCTCAGGCAGAGTGGGATGCCATGAGTGACTCTGAAAAAGCGCTCTATCTGATCAATAGCGAAAGATGTGCCAGAGGTATTCGTCCGTATGAAGCGATCGATACAGGGGTGGAGTCATCCCCGGCACAGACTTATGCGGAGTATCTACGGGATAACAATGTATTTGGTCATGAAGAGGACGGTAGAGATCCGTGGCAAAGACTGGAAGAGGATGCAGGCGTTATAGTGGGAACCAATGCCGACATTTTCGTATACGGGGAAAATCTGGCGTATCAGGCTTCGGGAAATTCTGCGGCATATCCGACAGTTTACGAGCCGGTAGCCGTTTCGGTTTATAACTGGATCTATGCGGATAAAGATGATACCGGCGGTAATTACGGGCACCGTAAATTTGCTTTTGCAACCGGACTTGTCGAAAACTTCGGTAAAGAGAATAAAGAAGGTCTAGTTGGTGTCGGTGTTGCAACGGCACAGTATGAAAAAGATGGTTATTACTGGACGAAAGTTTATACGGTACTAAACGGATTTGATCCGAATGAAAACTGGACTAACGGATCCAATCTCGTAGAAGTGGAGATCAAACCCGCAGAATAATCACCTCGCCACAGATCGGAAGGTTTGCCTTCCGGTCGCTTTCATGAAGTTCTTTTTTCAATAATTTCTAACTATTTCATTTTCCTTTTAAAATATTTTACTCCCTTTTTTGAATTTGTATTTAAATATATTTGCGTTATCGTGAAACCATTTGTGCAGGAGGGATGCTGATGGCGAAATTTATCGTATTGAAAGATATTGCGATTTTGGATAGAGGTCGAGGGGAAGAGAACCGTTTTGTAGCGATAGACGGTGTTACTGTGGATGAATACGGTGCGTTGGATGCACGTAGCCTGGAAGCTGCCAAACGCGCACTTTCCAATGAAGCCGTCCGCAGAGGTGCGACACGTATACATCAAAGTAATTGTGTAGATATCGATAGTGGTGGAGTGGAAGCGAGTGACGATATGGTAGTCGCCTATAATGGTGGAGATATTGTTTATACTTCTTTGCAAAGCGGTTTTGCGATTGAAAAGTTTATGATCATGAACTATCTCTTGTTGCCTGCAAAAAAGTTTCAGGTACCGCGTATCTCCATCAATGGAAAATATCCTGCCGCTTCGGCGCATGATGTGCTTGACTGTGCGGAGGAGATCGTTCGTTTTCTGCCGTCTCCTTCGGTAGCGGAAGTGCGTGGGGTGATCGATATGATTTTAAATGAGAGCAGGGTGGCTTACTTTTCCGCATCGGATGAAGATGCGGTGTTGCGCGCTTTGGTATAAGGAGTTTCATGAGAAGAGCAAAAATCGTTGTGACCATTGGTCCTGCAACAAACACAAGAGAGATGATCGAACAGTTGATTTTAAAAGGAGTCAATGTTTTCAGACTCAACTTTTCGCATGGTGATCATACCATCCATGCCGACAATATCCGAAAGATTCGTGAAGCTTCCGGAAAAACGGGTAAAGAGGTGGCGATACTACAGGATATCTCAGGACCGAAGGTGCGTATAGGCAAAGTGGAGGGCGTGTTACGACTGCACAAGGGAGAACGCATCATCCTTGCCAAAAAGAAAGATGAAAATGACCCAAAAGTACTGGATATTTCCTATCCTGACATCATCGATATGGTCAATGTCGGTGAAGAGGTCTTTTTCAGCGATGGTACTATCCGCTCCGTTGTGGTTGCAAAAAAGGATGATCGTCTGGTACTGGAACTTTTAACCGACGGAGAACTCAGCTCCCACAAAGGGGTAAACTTCCCAAAAACGAAAATCACCATCTCCGCCATCACCCAAAAAGATGAAAAAGATCTTGCTTTCGGTGCGGCACATGAGATAGACATCGTCGCGCTATCGTTCGTACAAACCAAAGAGGATATCTTAAAAGCCGGAGAGATCATGAAAGGATTGGATTTCGATCCGACTATTATCGCCAAAATAGAAACAGGAACGGCATTGGAAAACCTGCATGAAATCATGGATCTAACCCATGGCGTGATGGTTGCCAGAGGAGATCTTGGTGCGGAGTTTGGCGTGACGAAACTGCCGCGTATTCAAAAGCGCATTATCGCTGCGGCAAACCGTGCCAACAAACCGACCATCACCGCCACACAGATGCTCACTTCCATGAAAGAGAACCCTTTTCCCACCCGTGCTGAGGTGAGTGATATCGCCAATGCCGTGTATGACGGTACGGATGCCGTGATGCTCAGTGACGAGACAGCGGTGGGAAAATATCCGCTCGAAGCGGTGCAGGTACTTCATGACACGATCAAAGATGTCGAAAAAGAGTACCCTTACTACAAAGAGTTTACACCCGAAAACAGCTCCGACGCAGTAGCCAAAGCGGCAGTCGATCTTGCCGGAAGTCTCAAAAAAGAAGCACTTGTTGCCTTTACCACTTCCGGTTACAGTGCCAAAGCCCTTTCCCGCTATCGCCCTTCGGTCAATATCTACGCCGTTTCACACTCTTTGAAAACCCACAGACGCTTAAGTCTCATCTGGGGCGTACATCCGCTCTTTGTGATGCAAGAAAGCGACAATCCCAGTAAACTGCTTTACCGTTTTGTGAAAAAACTTCTCGATGAAAACCGTATACGACCCGATAAACGCTTTGTCGTAACGATGGGAAGTGCCAGTGGGAAAAAGGGAACGACCAACCTTGTCCGCCTGCTTGATAAAGAGGGGATGGAGTCGGTGTTGAAGTACAAGTTTTGAGTAAAGATTAAAAAATATAACAATTTGACATATTTTTTTCACTTTTAACTCTAAGTAAGTATAATGTTTTTACTACATAGATAAGGGAAGTTGCAGTGAGTGAAAGTGTGTCGGTTAAAGAGACTTCAAAAATTATTCATAAACAGGTAAGTGATGCCTATACGAGTATCGAGCTTTTTGCCGGTGCCGGAGGTATGGCTCCGGGGATGGAAAAAGCCGGTTTCAAACATCTTTTGTTAAATGACTTTGATCGTTATGCGACAGAAACGTTACTGCGAAACAGACCCCACTGGAATGTGATATGCGGGGATGTTGCAGAGATAGACTTCTCTCCTTATGTCGGTAAGGTCGATCTTTTAAGCGGCGGTTTTCCCTGCCAGTCCTTCTCTTATGCCGGTAAGAAAATGGGGCTTGAAGATACACGTGGTACACTCTTTTATGAGTTTGCCAGAGCTTTGAAAGAGGTACAGCCTAAAGTCTTTGTCGCAGAGAATGTACGAGGGCTTGTCAGCCATGATCATGGGCATACACTTCGTACGATGATTTCCGTTTTCGAGTCTATGGGATATGAAGTTTTAGAGCCCCGTGTTTTAAAAGCGGTGCACTATCGTGTGCCTTAAAAAAGAGAGAGACTTTTTATTGTAGGGATCAAAAAAGCCTTTTCCCAAAAAGTGACTTTTTGTTGGCCCCGACCTGAAGAGCGGATATATACTCTCAAAGATGCTTTGAAAAAAGGACCGCTTTATGCTTCGGATGTACCTGTTTCGCAGGGGCAAGTTTACCCTGAAAAAAAGCGTAAAATATTAGACCTTGTTCCTCCGGGAGGGTACTGGAAAGATTTGCCGCTGCATCTTCAAAAAGAGTACATGATGAAGAGTTTTTATCTTGGCGGTGGAAAAACAGGGATAGCAAGGCGTATCAGTTGGGATGAACCCTCTTTGACCCTGACCTGTTCTCCTGCCCAAAAGCAGACTGAACGCTGCCATCCGGATGAAACCAGACCCTTTCAGGTACGAGAATATGCTCGAATACAAACCTTCCCTGATGAGTGGGAATTTGCCGGCTCGATGACACAGCAGTATAAACAGATAGGCAATGCCGTACCGGTAAACCTTGCTTATGCCATGGGTGTTTCGCTTGTGGATGTGTTAGATCAGATCAAGGTGCTATCTCATGAAAGGGTATAGTCTCAATTTTATCTCTGATGAGGATTTATACAACCATGTCAAAGAGACTGTACAGAAGTATCGTTTCAAAATAGATCTGAAAAAGTTCAATAAAAATCTGATCGATCCGATAAAGCTTACTTTTGATGCCAGAGTTTATCAAAAAAGTCTGGAGGAGATCATCGAGTCGGAGATTATCCGACAGATGGACAAGTCCAATACAAATCATATAGGTTATTTTCATCAAAATATCTTCAAATATATCAGTAGTGAGTGGGAAGTACCGCCTCAGGGATTTGACTTGATCAATCCTGTGAAAAAAATATATGTTGAAATGAAAAACAAACACAATACCATGAACTCCTCATCTTCTCAAAAACTCTATATGAAAATGCAGCAAAAGTTGATTGAAGATGCGCAAAACAGGTGTATGCCGGTGGAGATTATTGCTAAAAAGAGTCAAAATATTCCGTGGCGGATCACACTCGATGGGAAAGTATATGCCCATGAGTATATCCGACGCGTATCTATCGATCAATTTTACGAACTGGTAACGGGAGAAAAAGAGAGTTTTAAAGCACTGTGCGAAGTGTTGCCAAAAGTCATTGACGATGTGATTGTCGAAATAGGGAATGAAACGGTGCAAAACAGTGTACTGCAAGAGTTACAGGAGATATCTCCGCATCTTTTAAAAAGTCTTTATCTTCTCTCTTTTGGTAAATATGAGGGGTTTGATCACTTTACCATCAGAGACTAAAAAAGATATACCCCGCTCCGACAATAAAAAGCACGATCGCTGCTGTCTGGTGCGGTGGGGTGAGTAGCAGCAGGAAAAAGGCAGCGATGATTAAAATAAGACCTCTTCCAAGCGGTTTGAAGTAGTTTCGCTGTTTCTCTACCAGCAGATCCAGTGAGTCAGGGTTCATGTGTACCTGCAAGGCGTTTTCGCTGAGATCCGTGACGATTTTTTTGACGCGTCTGACGGTGAGCGGGATGCCGGTGACTTCGTTTTTGAGAAGTTTCAGGAGTTTGTCGTTTCCGCCCAGTGCTTTGGGGATGTAGCGTTGTAAGATGGGCAGGATGTCTTTGACTCCGTTGAAGTTTTCGATGTACGTGGTACCAAGTCCTTCGATGATGGCGCCGGCTCTTAGCATATAGATTGCTTCCTGAGGGAGTTTGAAAGGCAAGTCTTTCATCGATGCCAGAAGGTCGAAGGCGAGTTTTTGCATCGATGCAGCGTCGAGGTTTTCGTTGTCGAAGATATCGAACATCCTTTCGGCAAGTTCCTGCATCTGTGCGTCGGGTGCATCATGAGCGACGATGCCAAGGCGTTTACAGGCAGTGATGTAGAGTTCGAAGTCTCTTTCATGTGCGGATTTGATCATTTCGATGATGGCGATGCGTGTGAGGTTTGGGATTTTTTTCACCATGCCAAAGTCCAGAAGGACTAATTCTCCCTCTTCGGTGATGAGCAAATTCCCAGGATGGGGATCTGCATGAAAATAGCCGTTGATGAGCATCTGTTCGGTGTAAAAGTAAATGAGTTTTCCCATGATATCTTCAAACTTTACACCAAGCCGGGAGAGATTTTCCTTATCGTCGAAACGATACCCCTCTTCAAAACTCATCACAATGGCGTCGGCACTGCAATACTCCACATACGGTTTTGGAAAACGTACTTCACACTCTGCGTAGATTTTGGTGAAGTTTTGCAGGTTTTCCAACTCTTTGGTGAAGTCCACCTCCTGTGTGATCATGATGGCAAACTCTTCGACCACCGCTTCGACGGAGTTTTTTGTGTAGTAGGAAAACAACGGACGGAAAAGACGGTTGAAAAAACGCAGGATTTTAATATCGGCGGCGACTTGTTTTTCTATCTGATAGCGTCTGAGTTTGACTGCAACTTTTTCCCCGCTTTTGAGGTAGGCGATGTGAACTTCGCCTATGGATGCACTGGCGACGGGGTTTGTCTCAAAAGTTTCAAAAGGATCACTCTTTCCAAAAGCCCTTTGGTAGACGATGGTAAAAGCCTCTTTATCCATCGGAGGGATCTCATCATGAAGGGTTTTAAGCGCTTCGAGATACTCCCCTTCGAAAAAGTCGGCTCTGGTGGCAAGGACTTGTGCCAGTTTGATGTAACTGGCTCCCAGTTCATGAATGGTTTGTGTAAGGGCTTTTGGGGAGAGCGCTTTGAAGATGAGAAAACGCTCTCTTTTTTTGATGAGTAAAAAGATGGTCAGCAGAAAGAGAAATACCTGTCTGACACGTGCAGGATGGTAGAAATGTCTTTGTTTGTACACTGGTTTATATATTGTTGTCTTCCATAAGTACTCCGATGAGGTCGGACATGGTAAGGATCCCTTGTAACTCGTTGTTGTCGATGACGAGTAAACGTTTGATAGAGTTTTTGACCATCATCTGTGCAGCATACTTCATGTCCAGATATTGTGATACCGAAATAACGGGAGTTACGGCGATATCGTAGACATTCAGCAGGTCTATATCCCCATCCTCAGCGACGATGGATTGCAAAATATTTTTAAACGTGATCAATCCGTATGCACCGCTTTCGCCGTTTTTATCGACGATCAATGCGCGGATTTGGTGTTTTTTCATGAGTGAAAGTGCTTCACGTACCGGAGTCATTTGTGTCACGCTGACCAGTTTCTCTTTGGGTGTCATAACCTCTTTTACCAACATCTTTTTCTCCTTTAAAGTACGGTTTTGATTTTGTTTTCAAATTGGTGCAGTTCTTCGATATTCAGACCTGCTACGTGTCCCAATGGAAGGGTGAAGATCAGAGAACTGTTTTGTGCATTGTCTATATCCAATCCTTTTCGCAGCTTTTTTAAGACCAGCAGAGAGATTTTCCTCGGCAAGACAAAAAGCAGAAGTGAAATATTCTCTTCAAGTGTCAGGCCGAAAAAGATCTTTTTCTCTTTAAGTCCGAGATTGCGTCCTTTGAGAATAGTAACAGCTCCCGCTCCCGCTTCTTTTGCCATTTTGATGGCTTCTTCTTCCTGTTCCTCGGCTACGATAGCGACAAGTGCGACAAACTTCATGAATCCTCCTTTTGCTTTGACGCCTGTTGCGTCTTGAATGTAGCATAGATACCATATCCCATGACGGTGATCATGGGAAAGAGCGATGCAAATGCAATCAATCCGAAACCATCGATAAGCGGGTTTCTGCCTTCGATATTTTCTGCTAGTCCCAGTCCCAGAGCTGCAACCAACGGCACGGTAACAGTTGAAGTAGTCACCCCTCCGCTGTCATAGGCTATGGGAATGATATAACGCGGTGCGAAATAGGTCATAATGATCACGACGATATATCCTGTAATGATATAATAATGAATCTGATCTCCCGCTACGATCCGATACGCTCCCAGCGCAATCCCTATCGCCACACCCAGTGCGACTGAAATACGCAGGATCTTTTCATTGATACGGTTTTCACTCACCTCCTGCGCTTTGATAGCGATGGCAAGCAGTGCGGGTTCTGCCATGGTCGTGGAAAAGCCTATAAGAAACCCGAAAAGATAGATCAATAGCGTGTTGTTCATTTCTGTCAGTTGAAAAGCGATGGTTTCACCTATGGGGAAAAGTCCCATCTCAAGACCGAGTATGAAGGCATAAAGCCCCAGTATGACCAGTATGATACCGATGATGATTTTGTGCAGGTGGGCAACGGGCTTTTTGATGATGACATACTGAAAGAAGAAGATCACCGCCAGGATGGGTGCGACATCTCTCACTACGGCGACAAGATCCCATAAAATCTGCCATGCATCAAAATGTGTCTGTGCTTCGATGGTCTCTTTGATCGCTTCGGCAGTGACGGGAAGTGTGGTATCCGCTCCAATGGCATAGACGATGATACCGTAAAGCTGTACGAAGATCATCGGTGTCAAAGAGGCAAAGGCGATGAGTCCGAAACCGTCGATGGCGGGATTTCTCCCTTTGATGGAGCTTGACAGACCGATGCCCAGCGCTGCTACAAGGGGCACGGTAACAGTTGAAGTGGTCACCCCGCCACTGTCATATGCCAGTCCTATGATCTCTCTCGGCGCGAAAAAGGTGATCAATACAACCAGAATGTAACCCGTGATGATATAGTACTGGATAGGATGTCCTGTAAGAATACGAAAAACACCCAGTGCGATGGCAAACCCCACCGAAAAAGCAACCGTCAAACGTAAAAAGAGTGCGTCGATCCGACCGCTGCTGATGGCTGCGGCTTTGTCCGCTATGGCGATGAGTGCCGGTTCTGCGATGGTCGTGGCAAAGCCGATGGTAAAGGCAAATGTCAAAAGCCAGAATACGGAGCCTTTTTTGGCGAAGTTGATGGCAAGACTCTCCCCGATAGGAAAGATACCAAGTTCCAGACCACGGATAAAGAGTGCCAGTCCTATGGCGACGATACTCAGTCCGATGACGATAGAAGAGAGGTTTTGAGGAACAGTGTGTATGATCGTCGCCTGAAAAAATGCAACCACAAGTATGATGGGCACAAGATCTTTAAATGCATTTTTCAAGTCATCCAGTAATATACGAAGAGACTCCCGGAGCATAACAAGACCTTTTGTTTTATTTCTAAATATTATATATAAAACTGTATTAATATCGTATTTATATTTTCTTACGGGAATTACTCTATAATAAAATGTGTAATGATGTATAAAGGAGTGCAAAATGGGTACAGCAGCATTGATTAGAAGTCATAAGAGGTTTAAAGAGGAGTATGGTAAAAAATATTCTTCTCTTTTTCAAAAACTGGTGGATGAAGGGCAGAGTCCCAAAACACTTTTCATAGCGTGTAGTGATTCCCGTGTGGTGCCGAATCTCATCACATACACCAAACCGGGAGATCTTTTTATCGCACGAAATATCGGTAACTTCGTACCACCGTTCGATCCGGATCCGGAAGCTTCCGCAACGCCGGCTGTGATTGAGTATGCTTTGAGTGTGTTGAACGTAGACAACATCATCCTATGTGGACATACGGACTGTGGCGCCTGTAAAAGTTTATATCAGGATATCCCCGATGATAACATAGAGATGGTCAATGTCAAAAAGTGGCTGCGTTTTGGTGAGAGTGCAAAAGAACAGGCTTTGGCGTTTGTCGGTAAAGATGACAAAAAAGCACTCTATACCGCAACCGAAAAGTTCAACGTCATCGAACAGTTGAAAAACTTACTGACATATCCTGCCGTCAAACGTAAAGTGGAAGAGGGAACCATCTTCGTACAAGGCTGGTACTACCATCTCGATAACGGTGAAGTGGAGTACTTTGATCCCATAGAACATCGTTTCCTTCCTATCGACGTTGCATTGGAAAATGCTGATGACGATGAATTCGAGGATATCGACTAACTATTTTAACTTTCTCGGCACAGGGTATTGTAAACGCTTTTACAATACCTTCTCATTTAATTTCAACATCATGTACTCTATGGTTGTAAAAAATATTTCAAATGACTCGTTAATATAATGTAAAATGTTTCTAAATGTCATGATTTTTCCTTTTTCTTCTTTTTTTATTGGTCATATTGTAATATAAAACTTTTTTGTGCTACAATAATATTTCAAAATGAAATATAAAAAGGAGTTTCATGTTTGATTTGAAAAATATTCTCCCCAAAATCAAAGATATTCTCTCCAAAGAGGTGGGAGACAGAAAAGTTTTCGATAAAGATGTAGCCGATGCTCTGGGTATCAACCACCTTACATTTGCCACGATGAAAAACAGAGGAAAGATCCCGTATGAAGAGATTTTGAACTTTTGTGCCCGGCGAAAGATCTCCATCAACTGGCTCTTTTACGATCAGGCTACCAGAAGTTTGGAAGAGGAAACCGAAAAGTATGCCAACGTACGCTACTTCGGAGATATCTACGCAAGTGCGGGAGGTGGCGCATTTAACTACGAAGCCGAACATGAGATGATCGCACTCGATCCGCATATGGTAGAGAAACTGGGCGGTGAAAGAGAGATCAAAAATATTGACTCTATCAACGTTCTGGGAGACTCTATGGAGCCCACTTTCAAGGATGGTGATATCATCTTTATCAACCGTACGATGAAAGATATCCGAAAGAGTGGGATTTTCGTTGTTTCGACACCTACGGGGCTTTTTGTCAAACGCTTGTATCTAAAAAGCAGCGGGACACTGGACTTGATCTCTGACAATCAACAGTATGCTATAGAGTCGGTACCGGTAGATCAGGTGGAAGTGATAGGAAAAGTAGTGGGAAGTATGAGCGCCATCTAAACGATGCGCTCATAAAGTAGTTTTTACGCTTTTTTGACGAACTCTTGTTTGAGTTTGATAGCACCTACACCCGGCACTTTACAGTCGATGTTGTGACCGTCGTTGCCTTCAACAAGACGGATACCTTTGATCTTCGTACCAGCTTTGATACCTGAAGAACTACCTTTGACTTTAAGGTCTTTGATCACTGTTACAGAGTCTCCGTCTTGCAGGATATTGCCGTTGGCATCTTTAACTACAAGTCCTTCCTCTTCTTCCGCCGGCGCTGCATCTTTACTCCACTCGTAGCCACACTCAGGACATACGAGCAAAGAACCATCTTCATAAGTATATTCGCTGCCGCATTTAGGGCAGTTTGGTAGTTGTTCCATAGTTGTCCTTTATAAAATTTTCAGGGAGTATAGCAAAATATAGTTTCATTTTCCAGTATGAGGATATCATGAGAGAATTTAGTGTGATAGATCACTTTTTGCCAAGTACGCTTTTAAATCATTTTCGATTTCTTCTTTGATCCACAGTGGTTCGGTAATCCTCCCATTTTTACATTGCCCGTTTTTATAGCTTTTTTCTCTCCTTTAATAGTTCCTTATGGCAAACTGGAGAATATACCTCTATTGTTCTTTGATTTAAAGTATCCCAACTTTGTTCTATCAGGTGAATCCTTGCAACAACAGTCATCTTTGTGATATCTGCTATAGACATATAGATCCTTTTTTATTATCGAACGTTAAAATTATTATATCTTCAATCAAAAACGTTGGAAAATTGTTATTTTTGTATCCTGTTAATCCAATAATTTGGCTTTTTATGCAGATTTGCTATGGCTATAACTAGAATCAAATCTTTTCTGATTTGATAAATAACACCATATGGAAAACTTTTTACCAAACATCTTCTGGTATTTTGAGAAAAAGGAGTCCATCCTTTTGGAAAAAACTTTATCAATTCAATCGTATTTAGCACTTCATCAACGAATCGATATCCTAAATTTTTTTGTTGATCCTCATAGTACTCAAAAGCATCCTGCAATTCATCTTCGGCAACTTTTAAAAACTCTATGGGCAACATTCGCTATTTACTATATTTTTGAAATACTTCTTCTTCTGATACAGTTGAAATTTTACCGGAATTATAGGTATCAATTCTATTCTCAACCTCTGCTTTCCAAAAACTGTCAATCTTCGCATCCGGTTTATGTAGAGAGTTGAGTATCTCATCGACAAGTCTCAATTTCTCGACAGTTTCAAGCGGTGAAATCTCAGTCAATATCATATCTAAAGTTGACATAACCAATCCTCCTGTTTGAGTTATTATATCTTAAATTAAAAACGTTGGCAAACTGTCACTGCTTATCATCTGACAACCTCCAGAATATCATCCAGATCGATTTTCTTTTGATCAATGAGTCTTAGAAGAATATCCAAGGAGCGGTGGGGATTGTTTTCTCCTGTTTCATACTTGTAAAATGACCGGATACCGCCACCAAAAATTTTACCCGCTTCCTGTTGTGTGAGATTTAACTTTTTGCGAATATTTTTGATCTCTTCCGTTTTTAAAAGATGATCCACACTGCGTTTGAAATCTACAATATCCTTTTTCTTATGCTCCGGCTTACCGCTGCATGCAGGACAATTTTTCAAGTTTTTATCCTAATAGTCTTTTTATATAAAATGCCATTTTAACCTATTAGGTTATTTTTGCCAAGTTGATTATTTTTATTAAGTATATTATCCAGAGAAAGAAAAGTAATATTTTATTTCATTTTAAAATATTTTTTACTTTTGTTTATGGCTATGAAGCCAGAGAGATTTGGGAGACTGGAGACTGGGGAAGTATTGGGAGCGGATGAAGGTCATGAAACACTTTTTTCAACATCATATATCTCTCTGAGACGCCCGATGCAAATTTTTTTTAATGTTTGATTTTTTTGTTGACTTTCATTTTGCTCTTGCTCACTCATTTCAGATACTCCATTTAATTTTTACCATATAGTTTTATTTATTAAGTAGTATAACAGCTTTTACTATAAAGCCACTACTTACACCTTCCCAAAATCATCATACTCCAAAAACCTCCTCAGATCCTCCTGTATCGTTTTATCCAGTCCATCCCATATCTGCTTTTTTGTCTCATATCGTGTGGGATCTTTGGTTTTGTGTTTGTGGATGTCACGTATGAGGTAGTGGTAACGTACGATGGTTTTGGTGTAGTTGCTGATGAATTTCCAGTTTTTTATAATCTGGTAGCTTTTTTCTTCATGATCTGTAAACGACCACTCTCCTGTTTCGATATCTTCTTCTTTTTGATAGGCTATGACCGGTTTGCCTATGTCATGAAGTATCGCGGCTGGTATTAGTTTTATATCTTTATTTTTGATTGCATGAAAAACGACTTTCATGGTATGCATAAAAACGCCGTGTCTGTGGTGGTTATTCTGTTTCCGGAAAAGTGTGATCAGAAAGGGTTTTGAAAAAAGGGGATTGTTGGTTTTATTCATTCAGCTACCTTTATTAGCTTGATTGGTTTAGAATTATAAACTATTTGTAAAATACTTCTTTGTTATAATACTCCTCTTCCCCTTTTTTCAATCTTTTTAGTAATCGGAGTATCCTTGCCGCCGAAAATTTGTTTATGCCAGAGATGTTTCTGATATTTTACTCTCTTCTTTATGCGGTACATTCACCCCTACGGAACTGAGCATATATCGAAGATCATTTTCCGTGAGTGTCGGGAAAGCAGGGGTGTAGATATCTTCAGGGGCTATATCGTTGACTCTTTTGTTTGTGTACGCACCTTCGTAATAGTTTAGTCCTCTTCTGTCAAAACGTACGCGGATGTAGTCTCCCATATCTTCGGCTCGTAGTCTTTCATCTTCACTGAGGATAGTCTCTTCGAGTTTTTCACCGTGGCGTAAGCCTATGTACTGGATTTCATGATTTTTTGCATGAAGGAGTTTTTGCATCATCTTTGCGAGTGAAAGCAGGCTTGTGCGTTTTGCTTTGTAGATGAAAAGATCGCCGCTTTCTCCGTTTTGCATCGCAAAAATAGCAAGTCTCACTGCCTCTTCTGCGGTCATCATGGAGCGATACATATCTTTGTGGGTGATAGTGATCGGTTTTTCGTTTTTAATTTGTTCGATAAAAAGTTCTACTGCCGATCCGCGGGAGCCAAAAACGTTGGAGTATCGGATGAAGTTGATTTTTGTGGCGGGGTTTTCTGTTTCTGCAAGATCACGGATATTTTGCAGGATCACTTTTTCCATGACTGCTTTGGTAAGTCCCATGACATTGATAGGGTAGACTGCTTTTCCCGTACTGAGGCAGACAAGGTTTTTGACTTTGTGTTTGATAGCTGCTTTGATGATGTTGTCTGTTCCGAAGATGTTTGTTTTTACTGCTTCAAGTGGTGAAAAATCACAGCTTGGAACCTGTTTGAGTGCTGCTGCATGAAAGATATAGTCCACACCTTTTGCCACCTCTTCGACACGCGCTGCATCACGGATATCCCCGAGGACAAATTTTAGTTTCTGGCTTTTGTAGAGTCTTCTCATATCATCCTGTTTCTTTTCATCTCTTGAAAAAATGACGATACGTTTAAGATCGCTGTGTAAAAACATTTCGATAAATGCATTGCCAAAAGAGCCTGTTCCACCGGTGAGAAGTATCACTTTATCTTTAAAAATCATCAAATATTCCTTGTGTTTTATGCAATAGTTATGATGATTTATCGGTAATTTTTGAAAAATGTTTAATATGAGGAGATTAACCTAACTGAAAAACTTTTTTGAGAGCGAGATCGATTTGTTGCATTGTCTTTTGCTCAAGAGAACCTCTTTTTCTGACAAATCTGGCTTGTATGTCGATAGGTCTGGTTTGCAGACAGTCTGCTATGGAATTTTTTGTAAGACCGTTTTTGGGGTTTGGTTTGATGGTCACATTGGAAATGATTTTTGCTTTTTTCTCGTTCCATGCAGTTATGGGAACTACTTGCAATACAGGTACTTTTGCATTGTAAATATCGTTTGTAACGATGATACAAGGTCGTATTTTTCCTGTTTCCGAGCCTTTGACAGGATTGAGGTTAATGTCTATGATATCACCTCTTTTAAACATCTTTTTCCCAGTCTGTTATTGTATCTTCCAGCCATTCCCGGCTATCTTTATCATTTATGTAAATTTCGCTGTAAAGTTGTGCGGATTGTTCGAGTTGTTTTTGTTCTATATTTTGCTTTAGCACTTCTAATGCTTCTCGTATCATGTCACTTTTATTTTTATATCCAAGTTCTTTATGAAATGCTAAAAAATTTTTCAGTTCTTCTGTTAAAGTAATTTTTGTTTGTACCATATATGCACCCCTTATAATAGACCTATCTTTTGGGTCTATTATATCTAAATGAAGTATGAGTTGTAAAGTGCTTTACGTTTTAGAAAGCACTTTGAAGTGTATCTCTTTGTCTTCGCTTGTCAAATCGAATGGTTCTGTATTTTCCGAGTCTAGTCTCAGTTGGATGGTGTTTTGATCGAGTAGGTTTACTTTGACATCGGCGGGGAAGTGCAGGTCTCCTAAAACATCATGTCTGTTTTGTGGTTTGAAGTAGAGTGTATAGGTAGTGTGGGGTTTGATTTTGAGTGCTTGTTTGTTTTGTGTGATGACAAAGGTCGGTTCGGGTAGTTTTCGTGTATGGAAGTGCCATACTTTTTGGGTGATTTTCCCTTCATGTGCATACGTTAGTACTACCTTGTAACGTGTGTCGTATTTGAGCCTTGTTAGTGGAAGTAGGGCGAATTGTCCCGGTTTTAGGAGTTTATTAGGGTCGTTTTGATCGTAGAGGACTTTTGATTTTACCTTTTCCCCTTCTGGTGTGTAAAGAGAGATGTCGCGTACATCTGCCTGTTTGATGTGTGCGTCGTTGAACTGAATACTGATGGGAAATCCGCTGACATCATAGTCGGGAAGTGGATCCGGGGTTTCGTTGTAAAAGACTGGAGGAACGTCGGTTTGTCCGTCGTAGGGGTAGACGATGATTGTTTTGGATGCGATTTTTTGGGCGTTTAAGATGTCCAGAAGGGTTTTTTCTCTGATTTTATGTGTAGGGTCTAAGCAGATTTTATAGGCGTAACGCTCTGCTCCGCTGTAACTTTTACCGCTGCAAGCTTGGTTGAGTCGGTGTATCCCCATATCAAACACATAAGTATTGACTTCGGTATTTTTAGGATCTTGTGCAACGGCGATGCCTATTTCATCGCTGATGAAGTCCAGAAAACCGAAACGGTGGTAGATGGCTGCAAAGAGGTTGTCTATGGCGTCTTTATAGTTTAGGGAATTGTTGGTGACATTTTCAGTCAGCATACTGACTTGATAGCCCTCGGCGATAGCACGTTGGTAGGGCATCTCTCCTGTGTAGTGTTTCTTCCCTTTTTCTTCATAGTGTCCGGTGGCGTTGTTGGCGATGAGGTAGGTGGCGTGATTGTCTGCGGTTTTTTTAAGGATGGGGCTTGTTTGGTAGGGTGCCATACCTGCATTGGTGCGTAGGGTGTTGAGGTATTGGAGCGCCATTTTTTCTTCGTAGGCTGTGTCTAAAATGGGTGCTTTGATATGTACGGTTTGTTTTTGAGGAACATCCAAAAAGATAGCATAGAGATCGATGACAACGATGATGGCGTATATGAGATAACGCATGAAACTCCCTTTTTGGATATATGGCTGTTTCATTATGGCAAAAAGAGGGGCTAAAAAGCAATATAAAGTCAATAAAATTTGTCTTTATGTCTCGAATCTACACAAAAAGGTAATAAAAAAGAGAAAAATAGAAGAAATTGTTAAAGTTTTGTATGGTTGAGACGATGGGCGGAGTTTATTATGTGTGGAGGGGGTGTTAAAGAGGGAAAACCTCTTTAACGAAGTTATTCCGGTACGATTTCGATAGATTCGATTTTGTCTTGACCTTCGATACTGTCAAGTACTGCCATACTCTCTTTGTCGTTAGGGTCGATACCGCCGAAAACGGTATGTACGCCGTCAAGGTGAGGGCATGGTACGAAGCAGATGAAAAACTGGCTTCCGCCGGTGTTTGGTCCTGCATGTGCCATGGAGAGTGTTCCTTTCTCATGTTTGTGAACGTTGGTGGATGTTTCACATTTTATCGCCCAACCGGGTCCGCCTGTACCGGTTCCGTGAGGACATCCGCCCTGTGCCATAAATCCCGGGATGACTCTGTGGAAGTTGAGGTTGTCATAAAAACCTGTTTGTGCAAGGTGTGCAAAGTTTGCGACTGTGTTAGGCGCTTCATCTTTGTAAAGTTTGAGTTTCATGTCACCTTTGTTGGTGTGGATGATAGCGTAGTTTACGTCTTTGAGTGCTTCTTCTGAGATATCGTACTCTTTTAAGCTCATGTTTTTTCCTTTATGTCGTTTTTTCAGAGGGAAATTATAGTGAAAGTGCCTTTAAAGAGATACTATTGTAAAATTTTATACTACTCTTCTTGTGAAATCATATCTTTGTTTCGGGGATTTTGCGCAAGATAACTTCAGCGGGAAAAGGTGTTTGATGGTTTTGATTAAAGATGTGCGGATTGCGGGGCTGGGTGAAGCAAAACGGGATATTTTGCTTCATGAAGGAAAGATCCAAAAGATAGGATCCAATCTCTCCTGTGCGGATTGTTCGGAGGTGATTGAGGCTGATGGCTTGGTCGCTTTTGCGGGGATTGTCGATTTGAATGTGCGTGTGCAGGATGACAAGCTCAATCTTTCCAATCTTAAAAAACTTTACACTGCAACACAAAAGGCGGGTGTGGCGCGTTTTGTACTCTCTCCAAGAACGCAGCCGCTTATCGAAAACCAGACTTTTAAATCCCTGCTGGCAGGGAAGATGAAAGAGGAGTTCCCCAATATCGAACTGGCGATCAAAGCGCTTCGTGAACCGGACAAACTCAACAGTATCGCCGCGATGGTTAAAAACGGTATCAAGATCGTGCAGGAAAACTCAGACATCAATGGAAACCTTTTACGCCGTATTTATGAGTACTCCAAAATGCACCGCAATCTTTTCTTCGTCTTTTGTGAGAATAAGATTTTAAATGATAGCGGTGTCATGAACGAGGGAGAGGTTTCGTTCAAACTGGGGCTTCCCGGTATCTCCAAAATCGGTGAAATCAGCGAAGTGGCAAAAGTGGCGCAGATGAGTATGCACTATGAAGTACCGACGCTTTTTCAGGCACTCTCCACCCGCCGCGCGGTCAATCTCGTAGCTGATGCAAAGAAACGTTTTTCGCAAGTTTATGCGGAAGTTTCCATACACCATCTCGCACTCGATGAGCGTGCCTGTGACGGTTTCAATACCTACTCCAAACTCAACCCTCCTTTGCGCAGTCCTGAAGACAAAGAAGAGCTTCTTGCCAAACTTCAGGAAGATAAGATAGACGTGCTGACTGCACTGCACTCTCCAAAGTCTGTTATCTATAAAGATGTTGCCTTCGCCGAAGCGATGAACGGTATCGATACGATAGAGCGTTATTTGCCTCTGGCGTATACTTATTTGGTAAAAAGCGGTTATATTTCATGGGAAAAACTGGCGGAGTTGATGGCAAAAAATCCGGCGCGTATTTTGGGGCTGGAAAATATCGGTGCGATCGAAGAGGGTAAAGAGGCGAACTTGATACTTTTTGATCCTTCTTACAGTGAAGAGGTACAAGAGAAGACATCGCCTTACTATGGTAAAGTGATAGACGGGAAACTGGTGCGGGTACTACGCAGCGGGGTATAGTCTCTTTTTTGAAAAAGCTTTTTCGAATCCGAAGTATCAACCAGGCAAATGCCTTAAGTATTGTACTGGTTGGTTTTTTAATGCTTTTTGTGTTGATATTTATCCTTTATACATTACATAAAGAGTATGAAAAAGAGTTGGGCAATATCGAAGAGCGGTATTTGCAGATTCAAAAGGAGAGTATACGAAAAGATACCCTTCGCGCACTGAATTTTATAGCTTACAAACACCAAAAAGAGGCGGGTGTCAAGCCTCTGGAAGAGATACAGTCCGAAATCGTCGATGCGATCGAGCAGATGCGAAACGAGTGAGACGGGACAGGGTATATCTTTATCTATACATTTGACGGTCTCAATGTTGCCGATCCTATTCTCAAACAAAATGCCGGGAAAAATTTACTTCATGTACGGGATATCAACGGTAAAGAGGTCATCAAAGAGTTGATCGATATCTCTCAGAAAGAGGGTGGGGGATATGTGCAGTATGTCCGGAATAAACCGCTGACCAATAAACCTGCTCCCAAGATATCCTATGCCGCTTCGTACAAACCGTGGAAATGGATGGTGGGGAGTGGAATATATCTTGATGATGTTTATAAAGAGATAGAGAAAAAGAAGTTTGCACACCGTAACCGTGTTTCGAAGTTTATTGTGGGGATTATGTCGATCGCAACTTTTCTCTTTATCTTCGGGATGTTGATTTACCGCTATTTAGCGATGACGATCACGTCGGATATAGAGTATATGCAAGAACGTCTGGAGGAGGCTTCCAAAAGTTATGCTTCACTGGATGTTTCTAAAATACGGTATGAGGAGTTTGGAAAACTTGCCGGATATATCAACCGGATGCTGCAAAAACTCAAGAAGACAGGATCCGTTTTTTTGCTGAAGTGGCTGAAGGTAATCATCTTCGATTGCAAGGAGAGATTACATCCGGTATCAGGTTGCGGTTTAACGAAACGGAGTTGCAGCGTATTTGTGATAACAATATATCCAATGCTATCAAATATGCATTTGAAGAGAGTACTGTGGTTGTCAGGCTCTTTTCTGATTTGCAAAAAGGTGTGGTGCTTGAAGTTGAGAGTGTGGGAGAGCCTATTCAGGAGCCGGAAAAACTTTTTGAGCGTTACTACAGAGAGCACCGTTCCCGTGGAGGGTTTGGCATAGGGTTGCATATTGTCAAAGATATTTGTCAAAAGTACGGTGTGCAAACAGAAGTCATTTCTGAAAACGGAGTCAATATTTTCCGTTATATTTTTAAGGATATTCATGAAAATACTGTTGCTTGAAGATGAGTTGATGCTCCAAAGTTCGATCTGTGAGTATCTGGAGGGATTGGGGCATATGGTAGCGGTATTTTCAGATGGAAATCGTGCCAAAGAAGTTTTGGAACATGAAATATTTGACATCTTGATACTGGATATCAATGTGCCGAATATCGACGGTTTTACACTTTTGGAGTATTTGAATAAAAGAGAAGTGTTTACACCGGTATTGTTCATCAGTGCGATGATAGATATCGACGATATCAGTCGCGCTTTCAGTCTTGGTGCGTATGACTACCTTAAAAAGCCTTTTCATCTTAAAGAGCTATGGTTGCGTATAGAGCGGATCGCACGACAGTTGGAGTCTCATCAACGCACACATGTGGTACTGAGTGAAAACTATAGTTATGACAAGCAGAAAAATATACTCTACTACTATGACAAACCGCAGGAGTTGACCAAGAAGCAACAGCTTATTTTGGAGTTGTTATGCAAAAATGTTGATATCAACGTTTCCTTTGATAAGTTTCGCAGTTTCGTATGGAATCATGAACCGGTAGACAATGCAACGATACGCGCGGAGATCAGCCGTCTGTGTCGTATGTTAAAAGAGGAGTTTATCCAAAATATCAAGAGTGTGGGGTATAGGGTGAACCGGTATGTTCGGATATCATAGAGTACAAAAGTATATACAAAGTAAAAAAATATAAGTTTTAAGACAATAGTTTTAACTTTTATCCCTCTTTATTATCCTAGTTAAACTTATTAAACTTACAAGTGTTACATTTTTACACGTTTGTACGGTTTAAAATATTCTAACCTTACCTTCTTCTCTTTTGCTACGTTAATGCTACACACCCTTTTTATGATTTCATCGTGATGAATAATTGAATCAGAGGAGGATTTAGTGAAGTATATTGGCTTAGGGCTGTCATTGGCTATGGTTTTGGGTGTGCAGATGTATGGGGCACAAACATTGGAGGAGGCTTTTTCAGAAGGAACGACAAGCGGTCAAATCCGACTGTTTTATATTACGCGTGACAGAAGTGGTAGTGTGGGTGATACGCAGACCGACAGAAGAGCATTTGCCGGTGGCGGACATCTGAAGTTTGAAACTGCACCGTTGAATGGCTGGAGCTTCGGGGCTACATACTACTCCACTTCACCACTCGGGTTTGATCCGGATGATAAAGATGAGGTAAATCCCTCTTTGTACGGTGAGGATAAAAAAGGGTATGCCATTCTTGGTGAAGCGTATGTGAAATATCAAGCGGACAATACGACTTTTACCTATGGACGACAAAAACTCAATACTCCTTTAGCGGGTGCGGATGATGCCAGAATGCTTCCAAACCTCTTTGAAGCGGCAGTACTGAGCAATACGGATGTGGAAAAAACGACATTGATCTTAGCCCACGTTACAAAGTTTCAGGCAGGTACCTTTTCCAATCAGTATGCAGGCGGTGCACTTGGCGTAAGCTCCGGGTATAGTCTTGTAAATAGTGAAAGCGGTCGTTTCATGGATATGGGGGAGTATGCGATTGGAAAAGATACCGATGGTGTTACTATGGTAGCGGCGATCTATAAAGGTTTGGAAAATGTAACTTTGCAGTTATGGGACTACTATGCTGTCAAAGCCGGTGCAAAATACGGGGTATTCGGCGGATATGTAGCCTATTCGCAAACAGACAGTGCCAAAGATGCTGCGATCAATGGTGGTGTCGTGACACCATGGGGTGGTATGCTTGCATTTACACAAGGGATGGTAACATGTCATATGTTCTTTGCGGATGCTTCTGCATGGAAAGTTGCAGGTAGTTACAACTTCAAAGGCAGCGGTGTACTGTTAAATACGGTGCTTTACTATGCAGAGTTTGATGTGGGTGCGGACAATGCTGTCAAAGAGGGTGTCGCATGGACGGCAATAGAGTTTGGTTTTGACATGAAGTACTATCCTGAAGCGGTGAAAAACCTACAGGTACGCTTACGTGGTAATTTCCCTACGGATTTTGTCAAAGGATTGGACTGGAGCGAGTACAGACTTATTTTAAATTATAATTTTTAATTATATAATAAACAAAAAGGAGTTTTCATGATGGATAAAGAGACAATACAACGGATCAAAAACAATCCCGACTATCAAATGCTGGTGAAAAAAAGAAGCAGCTTTGCCTGGAAACTGGCGATAGCGATGCTGGTAGTCTACTATGCATTTATTTTAACGATAGCCTTCAGCCCCAAAACACTGGGAACACCTCTGGGAGACGGTGTGATCACGGTAGGTATTCCCG
>Ga0256843_1000959_pt1 | contig 23642 bp, 24 predicted proteins | sample AlvinellametaG_FD_191572 | JGI IMG/M metagenome (GOLD analysis project Ga0256843, IMG submission 191572) | Pompeii worm associated microbial communities from hydrothermal vent at the East Pacific Rise, Pacific Ocean - Alvinella | ecosystem: Host-associated > Annelida > Integument > Unclassified ... | reverse complement strand
GCAAATGCACTCAAAAATGAAACCTCCCCTTACCTGCTCCAACACGCCTCAAATCCGGTAAACTGGGTAGCCTGGTCTCCAAAGGCATTTGCACAAGCAAAAAAAGAGCATAAGCCTGTTTTTCTCTCCATCGGTTACTCCACTTGTCACTGGTGCCATGTCATGGAGAAGCAATCTTTTACTGACAAGCACATAGCCAAGCTTCTCAACGACTACTTTGTCTGCATAAAAGTAGACAGAGAAGAGCTTCCACAAGTCGATGCGCGCTACCAAGGTCTTTACAAAACATACAAAAAACACTCTGGAGGATGGCCGCTTAATGTTTTTATGACACCGCAGAAGAAGGTCTTCTACATTAGCACTTACATTCCCCCTTCTCATGAAAACTATGCAGAGGGGTTTGACACACTTCTGCCACGACTGCACAAACTCTACCAAAACAAAAAAGCACTTGCAAAAAGCATCCAAAGTATCGCACACACAACACAAACAAGAGATGCTAAACGCAGCAGCACTCAAGAGACCATTGGCAACATTACAAAGTACATAAAAGAGCATTATGATGATGCCAACCCCGGTTTTGGTATGACAAAACAGTTCCCCGAAGCTTCTAAAATATCACTGATGCTCGATCTGGCAGAGCTTGAAGGTGATAAGAAGTTAAGAGAGGACTACTTTACTCTGCTAGACACCATGGCACTTCATGGCTTGTATGACCAGATAGATGGAGGTTTTTTTCGCTACTGTGTCGATGAGGAGTGGGAGATTCCCCACTTTGAGAAGATGCTCTACACGCAGGCAGAACTACTTCCTCTCTACACACGAGCCTACATCTTAAGCAAAAAAGAGCTTTACAAAAAGGTAGTCCAAGAGAGCATAGCGATGCTTGATACGAAGTTTGCCTATCATGATCTTTACTTCAGTGCAAGTGATGCGGATTCAGATGGTGAGGAGGGAGGATACTTCATCTTCACTCCGACACAGATCACCGAAGCACTCCGTACTAATCCTCATGCAAAAGAGATAGAAGATGCGATGGGCTTCATACTCGCGGGAAACATTCACGACAAGGTACATCTCAACTTTTACACAAAAAAGCGTCCGCAAGGATTTGAAACATTTCAAAATGCTCTCAAAAAGATACGAGCCAAAAGAGAGTATCCCTTTATAGATACGAAGATAAATACAGCATGGAACGCGATGATGATAGAAGCACTTTTTAAAGCTGCCTACATCGACAAAGCATACGCCAAAAAAGCACAAAAGCATCTGAGCAGTTTAGAGGCACTGATGTTTCAAGACCACGAACTCTATCATCAGAGCACTCCCAAGCACAAGCCTACACAGAAAGGATTGTTTGAGGACTATGCGTTTTTCATCGGTGCGCTCATAGCATCATACGAGTACACTTATGATGCGCAGAGACTTTCACTCGCCGAGTATCTCCTCTCTCAGGCAAAAGAGAAGTTTTACAAGCATGGCAAGTGGTACATGAGCGAAGAGCATCTCACTCCAGCCGACACAAATGACAAGTACTATACCTCCGCTCTTGCAAAAATGGTGCAAAACACCATCAAACTTGCTGCGCTCAAGGAGTCCTTTCGTTACGAGAAACTTGCACAAAAAGATCTCGATGCCAAACGCAGTGCGCTTCAAGACACAGACTCATTCTCCCCTGCACTTGCCAAGGCATACTTGATGCAAACATACGGCGTGGTTGTACTCAAAAGCAAAAAAGAGAACTTACATAAAAACTTCAAAACGATCCAAGAGATCAACTATCCATTTTTACTTACACTCGAAAAAAATCATGATGACTACATGGCATGCACACTCAGACAATGTTTCGCCAAAGAGAGAAGCTTAAACGCAGTAATCAAAAAAATAAATCACTTTAATGAGAATTTACTATATAATTCAAAATAAATAATGAACTTTTAGGAACAAAATGAGAAGCATAGGACTTTTAGGTGCGATTTCCATAGGCATCGGCGGTATGGTAGGTGGTGGTATTTTTGCTGTTTTGGGTGAGGCGGTCTCACTTGCTCACGGAGCGACAGCAGTTGCGTTTGCCATCGGTGGTTTGGTAGCGCTTTTGACCGCGTACTCTTACGCAAAACTCTCGGTCACCTACCAAAGTGAGGGCGGGACTGTCACTTTCATAGACAAAGCCTTTGGAGACAACATCCTCTCAGGATCGGTCAACCTTATGCTCTGGCTGAGTTACCTTGTTACCATTTCGCTCTATGCCACTGCGTTTGCATCCTATGCAGCTACATTTTTCACGCATCAGAGTTCTATGTTAAATCATATCCTCATAACACTCTCCATCATCACGCCTGCCATCATCAACCTTGTCAGTGCCTCTTTTGTAGGTAAGAGCGAAACGGTCATCGTTGTCATTAAGGTCTCACTTCTCATCCTTGTCATCGTTGCAGGGGCATCATATGTCGAGCCTGCGCGTATGTCGCCACAGCACTGGGCATCATCATTTTCCATCGTGGTTGCTGGTATGATCATCTTTGTTGCGTATGAAGGGTTTGAGCTTATTGCCAACTCTGCTGAGGACATCAAAGAACCGACCAAAAATCTCCCTCGTGCATTTTATGCTTCGGTCATCATCGTCATCGCACTCTACATTCTTATCGCCATCATTACAGTTGGATGTGTCAGCGAAGATATACTCATGAAAGCAAAAGACTACGCACTTGCAGCAGCTGCGAAACCTTCACTCGGTGAGATGGGCTTCAAACTCGTTGCGTTTGCAGCACTGCTCTCGACATTTTCAGCCATAAACGCAACCATCTACGGCAATGCACGTCTGGGCTACATCATCGCAAAAGACGGTAAACTGCCCCACTCTTTGATGGATGAGGACAAACGCAGCGGTGTTCCTTTTCGCGGAGTGCTCTACACGACACTTTTAAGTCTGCTACTTGCCAACAGTATTGATCTCACAGAGATAGCCATCATCGGAAGTGCCGGCTTTTTACTTATCTTTTTTCTTGTAAACATCAGTGCCTATAGACTTAGAAATGAGATAAAAGCAAACAGATTCATTCTCATGCTCTCTTCACTTTTGACATTTTTAGCACTTGGAACACTCCTGTTTCATACCTATACATCAAACCCGCATGCTGTCATAATATTTGGTTCGTTCATCATGATATCTGTTCTCTTTGAACTCATCTACGGACGATATGTTCGAGGACAGCTCTTCTATAGAAGATACAAGAAATAACACCAAAAGAAGGAAAAGATATGAATGAACTATACCACTACAGAGCAACGGTCATAAAGGTCTATGACGGAGATACCATCACGGTAAACATCGATCTTGGTTTTAAGGTCTCACTGGCAAAAGAGAAGATCAGACTCTACCGCATCAATGCACCTGAGATGAGAGGTGAAGAAAAAGCAAAAGGTAAGATCTCAAGAGACTGGCTTAGAGAACAGATCCTCGGCAAAGAGGTCATCTTAGTGACAAAAAAAGACAAAAAAGGTAAATATGGCCGCTGGCTTGCGGATGTCTGGTTTGATGATATTTGTATGAACGATGAGCTTGTAAAACAAGGACTAGCAGAGTACAAAAGCTACTGATTAAGCAACAACTTAACTGTTTGGAGTTATTATATAACCATATAACACAAAAGGAGTTATTATGGCTGACTTCAAAGAAGCATTTAAAAACACGATGCAAGCTGAGGGCGGATATGTAAATGATCCTGATGACCCGGGTGGAGAGACCTATAAAGGTATCGCCCGAAAACGAAACAGTAAATGGGACGGGTGGATAGATATTGACCTGCTCAAACAAAAACCAAACTTTCCAAAAAACCTCGACCAAGACGAAACGCTCCAAGCAAAGATCCAAGACTTTTATGAGATAAACTACTGGGATAAGATCCAAGGAGACAAGATCGAAGATCAGGATGTCGCTGAGTCTATCTTCGACTTTGCAGTAAACGCAGGTCCAAAAACAAGTTCAAAACTGGCACAGCTCTCTGTAAACGCAAAAGCCGATGGTATCATAGGTCCAAAAACGCTTGAGAAACTAAACGCAGAGGACAAAAAAACATTTTTAGCGATCTTTGCACTGGCGAAAATAGGACGTTATGTAAACATATGTGAAAACAACGCAACAAGTCGTAAATATTTTTACGGCTGGGTACGTCGTTCACTCGAAGGAGTATAAGATGGCAAATTTTTTAGCAAATCTGTTCAGCGCAGGTGCGAGCAGTCTGGTAAACGCAGTAGGTGATGCGATAGATAAAAATGTCACTTCAGATGAGGAGCGCAAAGAGCTTGAAAATGAACTCGAACAGGCAAAGCTCAAATATGAAGTGGAGATGAAGAGTCTGGGTTTGGATGAGCAAAAGATCTATCTTGATGACACGGCAAGTGCACGTGATAACCAAAGCCGTGTACAAGAGAGTTCAGAAGCTGGCTTTTTAGCAAAAAATGTACACCCTATTTTAGCACTGGTCATCATATCGTTAACATTTTTTCTATATTATTGGCTCATAATGGGAACAAATGGGGAAAAACCTATCAATCCGGAGATGAAAGATATCGTAATCTATATCTTAGGTGCATTGACAACGATCTCAACGCAGGTGGTAGCTTACTTCTTTGGTTCATCAAAAGGGAGCAAAGAGAAACAACAGATCATCTCTGATCTGACAGCACGTGCAACAAAATAGACGAGGTATATTTACCTCTTCTATTTCTCTTTTATCTCTCTTTCCCAATCTGCTTGAGTAGCTACATCATAAACGCTCCAGCCCTGCTCTTTAAGAACTTTTGCACTTGCACTGCTGCGGCTGCCTGTTCTACAGTAGACCACTATCTCTTTATCTTTTGGAAGTTTTTTCAAATGCCCTTTCATGATCTCTTCAACTGGAAGATTTATGGCACCTTTTATATGCTTCACTTGAAACTCTTGAGGAGTTCTGACATCAACTATGATCGCACCGTTTTCAACTGCTTTATGAGCTTTTGCAAGCTCCTCATCACTCACTTTTGAACAACCCGAAAGAAGTCCGACACTCAAAAGTACAATAAATAAACATACCAATTTTTTCAATTTTCATTCCTACTATTTTAATAGCTGGAATAATAGCTGAAAATTTTTAATATAACTCACTAACGTGAAACTATTATCTGCGGATCCACTCTCCGTCTATACAAATGTATGGACCTCGTATGGTTCCCTCAGGATATGAGCTCCCCTCAAAAGTACAATCAGCATATAGATCTGCACCAACCAACAACAAGAACATGAGACTAAAAAGAATCCTTTTCATTTTAACTCCTTTGATTATTTTTTATTTGTAAAATTTTTCACTCCACGCATATCGGCACTCTGCATATCACTTCCGTAAAAAGATGTGTTTTTCAAGTCAGCTCCCATCATACGCGCGTAAGAGAGATTGCTCTCATCAAAATATGCACCTGACATATCTGCACCGATGAGAGATACCCTTTGAAGTTGTGCATTGAGTACCCATGCACCTTGAAGTTTTGCACTTCTCATATCGGCATCTTGGAGCTGTGCATCATTTAGTTTTACAGCTTGAAGATGTGTCTGTATCAAAGATGCACCTTGCAGCTGGGTATTGTGCATATCTGCACGCGTCAAGATACAGTTTTCAAAGTTTGCATAACGCAGATTACGATTGGAAAGATTGACTCGCTCTCCATACTCCAATATCAATCTTCTCTCCCTTTCTCGCTCTTGAAGTGCTTGCTTCTCATCATCTTTCATGATGTAGCGAGGAATATACAAGGTCGAAGGTGAGATCTTCGATATTTTCTCATCGGTTACGACTATTCTTGGAAAACAGTCTTTGGATACATCTTTGTCCGAACCAAGAAAAAAGCGATGTAGACTACAGATACCTTTATAGTAAAGCCCCTGCGTTTGAAAATCCGGAATTGTATTTTGTTTGTAACTGCTCTGTACGACCGGATAAAAGAAGTAGTAATAGTAAGATGACTCAACAACACCGACAAGCGCAATAAACGCAGCGAAAAAGAGTGAAAAGAGCGTAGAGTTAAAATACTTCTTATTAGCATAGATAGAAGAGCATATTAAAATAATATCTATCCAGATAATCACAAGATGCAGAGTTGTTATGACCTCATCATGGTAATCAGCAAAACGTTGATAGATAGAGACAAATACAAGTAAGGGGAAGAGATAGATAAGCAGCCACAACAGTACTCTCATGGCACTACCCTTTTTTGAACCGTTTTTGAGTGCTATATATACATAGTTGTACATGGATGAGTCTATGGTCTCGATCTCAAAGTCACCCTTGTATGTATCTAGTCTTTTTAAATGTTCGTGATAGTGAAAAAGGAGATTGAAATGCAGACTCAAAAGCAATAGAGGTGCTAAAACATAAAAGTAGATAATGTTCAAGTCAAAGCCAATAAGGGGCATTTTAAAGGTGTCGGTAGGAAGCAGAAGCATCAGATCCGTTGTGCCAAGTACCGATACAAAGATATAAAGCGTAAAAAGATAAAAGACAATAAAAAGCTTATTGTTCTTACTTGAAGAGAGTTCAAGTGACTTTATACCTTGTTGCGACTCTTTTTTTTGCGACTCTTTTTTCATAGGACTGCTCTCCTTCAATTGTTACTCAACACGAGTAATAGTAAGATGAATACTTCCATGGTTGTTTTTGTACATACTCCATACATCATTTGCAAAGCAGTAGAGATAACCAGGATGTTCAATAACAAGCGGTGTAGTTTCATGTTTTGTCAAATCCACATACTGATGCTCTACCGCACTTCCGTCATTGCTCACAGCATCTTTTACACCCGCATCATTGGCAATAGCACCCACCATCACAAACCATTTCATATTCTCCACACGTTTTGTACCTACAAAATCTATGGAGCTGTTTTTAAGTACTTTTTTGAAAAACGTCTCATATTTTCCTAAAAATGAGGAGGTCGCACGTACTACATCACCCATGGTAAACTCATCATTTTGTGTTCCTCTCCAATCACACACATCTTTACTGTCCACCCATTTCCCACTTCCAGAAAATGTGAACTTCTGACCTTTGTCCAAATAGAGCTGCGTTTCATTCCATTTTGTATCGGCAAATACCTCTACAGTCACAGACTCTCCCACTTCCAAGGTTTTACTTGGATGATATGGTGAATACTCAAGCGGAGATTTTGCTTGTCTTACAAATACGCTCTTATGGAACTTATCTGCATTTTTTGAACTTACTTCGGGTATGTTTCTTGGACGAGAGCGTAATTTCTCAAACATCCCTTTGTATGAGTTATGCATTACCCCAAGAGGATTTGGGTATATCAGTTCTTTGTGCTCTTCTCTAAACGCAAGACCCTTCTCTACACTCTGCTCTATCATCCACTCCAGTGCTCCTGCTGAGAGGTCGCTGTTCGCATACCCTCCTCCCACATCAGAATGCACACCAGGAAACCAAAGCTCAAGTGCATCATCACACTCGGAAGCATTCTCCCATCTAGTAATACTAAATGCAGAACGCTTTTCATCCATAGCCATTGCATGACGTGCGCAGGCTACATTATCACCCAGCCTTGTATCATGAAACTGCCATTTTTTCTTATCATCGAAAAAGTTCAGTATCTCCAGATCATCAGGTACACCAAGAGCACCTACAGTATCCCATACTCCGATAAAATGGATAGGCGTCTTTTTCTTGTTATTAAAGAACTTCCAATCTCCATCTGCCCAGTTCTCAGTGCTAGGCAAATTTTTTCTATAGCCGTTCTTGTAGGCTTTTTTTACACGGTTCCATGATTCATCTGAATCAACATCACGTAGATCAAGCAGACCTTTTGAAAGCATTCCTCCGAGGCTTCTTGCAGTAAATGCACCACGACTGAAACCATAAAGATAGATCTCATCACCCTCTTCATAGTTACTACCCAGCCAATGGTATGCACTCGATATATGTCTTCCTATCCCAACACCCAAAGCACCACCGAGTATCTCATCTATGATACCGCTATCTTCACCACCGACACCAGGATGATAATACTTGAGCTGTTTTACTCCCTCTTTATCTTTATCAGCTAAGGCATTATAGAGCTTTACTACATTTGTAGGAGCAGTTATTCCATTATCTTCCTGCTCAGGATTATTCCATGTTCCGTCACAACATACTATTAAACGTTTCATAATTTCTCCTTTTACCATATGATTAGCTACCTAATTAATAATAACAATTTTTATAATATTAAAACATTATATAATATTCTAATCATTCTTCATGTTAATTATGTTACATTTTGTAACATTTATTTGACTTTAGTGCTTATTTTAGATAAAATCTTTAGTAACTTTAGTCACTAACTATAAATAGTTATGACAACAAGGAACTAATATGAACTACTATAAAAAAATACCAAATAAAGAAAAAATCACCTGTATGCTCTGCCAACACTATTGTCAACTCAAAGAGGGACAAGTTGGAATCTGTGGTGTCAACAAAAATAATAATGGCGAGTTGGAAAATCTTGTCTATGGACACCCAAGTGCTTTAAATCTTGACCCTGTTGAGAAAAAGCCTATCTATCATCTACTTCCTGGAACAAAAGCTCTCTCTCTTGGAACTGTCGGATGTAACTTTCAATGCCCGTTTTGTCAAAACTGGCAAATATCTCAAGAACATTCTGTCGATACAAGTGTCAATATCTCACCACAAAAGATGGTAGAGCTAGCCCTTGAACATGGAGCGGCATCTATAGCCTATACCTATAATGAACCGACTATCTTCTACCCTTATGCAAAAGACATAGGTCTGATTGCTAAAGAAAAGGGGCTCAAAAACATCTTCGTCACAAATGGTTTTGAATCAATAGAGGTCGTAAAAGATATGCCATCATGGCTCGATGCTGCCAATGTTGACCTAAAAAGCTGGGATGATGCTTACTATAAAAAAATACTCAAAGGCGGACTTGAAGCGGTAAAAGAGACACTGAGAAATATGGTCAAAGAGGGAATATGGGTTGAGGTCACAACACTATTGATAGAGGGTGAAAATGACAGCGATAAGGATCTCACAGAGATGGCTGCATTTATCGCAGATGAGCTCGGTACTCATGTTCCTTGGCACTTGAGTGCCTTCCATCCGGACTATAAGATGAAAGAACATACCTCTACAAAACTGCAAACACTCCAACGAGCAAAAAGAATCGCACAAAAAGCAGGTTTGGAGTATGTGTATCTCGGTAATGTTCCGGTTCATGGGGATACATACTGTCCAGAGTGCAATACTCTTTTAATAGACAGAACAGGTTACAGTGTAACACAGAACAATCTCAAAGATGGGCACTGTCCTAATTGTAATAGACAAATAGAAGGAGTTTGGAAATGAGTACAAGAAAAGATGCTGTTGCAGGACAATTTTATCCTGCAAGTAAAGAAGAGATACAAAAGATGTTCGCACACTACAATAAAATAATAGATGAAGGGATCAAAGACAAAACTCTCTTAGACCTCAAACCATCTGCCGTTATCGTACCACATGCAGGATATATCTACTCTGCGTTTACCGCTAACATTGCGTTTAGACTGCTGCAAAACTCCCATGCAAAAAGAGTAGCGGTCATCGGTCCCAGCCATCGTGTCTATCTGCAAGGTACAAGTGTTGCAAGATTTGACAACTATGAGACACCGATGGGATCTCTTGATATAGATAGGAACTTAGTGGATGATCTCATAGAGAAGTTTGGTTTACATTTTCAAGCAGATGCACATTCAGAACACTCAACAGAAGTGCAAATGCCTTTTATCAAAGAGTATTTGGGCAATCCATCAGTAGTAGAGTTGGTGTATGGTCAGGAGACTCCACAGCACCTTGCAAAGGTGATCGAGTATCTACTAAATGATGAAGATACTGTTGTCGTTATCAGCACGGATTTGAGTCATTATTATGACATTGACAGGGCAAAAGAGTTGGATTCCATCTGTCTTGAAGCCATCGCTACACTCAATACGCAAGAGTTGCATGAGGGGTGTGAAGCTTGTGGAATTATCGGAGTTGAAGCACTACTGATAGCTGCAAAAGCATTGGGGCTAAAACCTACAATACTGGACTATAGAACGAGTGCTGATGCAAGTGGAGACAGAACAAAGGTCGTAGGTTATGCAAGTGCTGTTTTTACAAGATAAATTATTTATCTCGTAAAACGACCCACATATGAGAGAACCAGTACCATCTCCCTTTTGAAGCCATAGAGGTACAAGTGTAGTGGTCACGGGGATATTTTAATTTTACTGTTGATTGCATCTCTACTTCTGTAGGTGAGAGCCATTTCATCGGTATTTTTTTGCCGTTTGATGTAAAACACTGCAGATCTCCATACTTCTTATCAAGTTTTACTCGAAAAAGAGGAGGATTGTTCTCTTTTGTCACTATCGTATCTTCAGTAGAAGTTGAGATAACACCTAAAGGAAGTGTATGTAGTTTTAAGATAAAACTTCTCATTTTCCCAAAATTTCCGGACATTGGAAAGCGTGTCAAAGCAAGCAAGTTACTTCTACTTGAAACAGGTCCTGAATTTTGTGCGATACCTACATAACCCAGTTTTCTCATAATTTTCATAAGACGTACATCAAATTCACCAAAAGGATATGCTAACATTTTAGGATTGGTACAAAGATATTTTCCAAGCTCTTTTTCCAGTTTGTTCTCACACTTGACTATCTCTTTGGTAACATCTTTTTCATACTCAGCAGGCTTGTCAGCATCCATTCGTACCAAAAACTGGTGAGAATATGTATGATTTGCAAATTCTGCTCCATTTTTTCCCATCTCTCTCATCTCATCCCATGTCATATAACGTTTTGATCTATGAATAATAGGAAGTGAGTTCACAAATGTAGTCGAAGGAAAATGGTATTTTTTCAAAAGCGGATATGCTTTGGTATAAAGAGTCTTGTAAGCATCATCAACAGTGATCACGACTGTTCTTGGAGGCAGTTGCTTTTTATTCATAAGCGCATCAACAACTTTGGAGAGCGGAAGAACATTATAATGGTTCTTATGCAGGTATTCCATCTGTTTTGTAAAAAGTTCCATAGAAATATCGGTCGAAGGGTATCGAGCCTCTCCAAAACGGTGATATTGTAAAATTATGGCATGATTTTCACTCTTGCTGTTTGCAAGCAAGAGTGAGTTAAACGCAGTCAGTGTTAAAAGAGTTAAAAATAAAAATCTAATCATATATAACTACGAATGTGCTTGTTCTGGTGCACCACCAGTTACGAGAGTATCCACAATTTCCAGTGTTTTGAGATCTACTTTTATAAATGTTCCATCCTGTGTTGCAAATGTATAATAGTAACGACCATCAGGACTTACATAACTAAAGTGTGGTTGTAGTAGATGCTTATGATCTGGATCATATTTTGTATCACTGATCACTAGATTTTTAATAAGCTTATGTGTTGTACCATTTATGAAAGTAAGCGTATCACTAAAGTGATTTGTAATAATAATCACATCTTCAGCTTTTGAAACATTTACATGTGCTGCACCAAGTTTGGCTTGAACCACATTTTTTATCTTCATCGTAACGCGGTCGATAAAATAAACTTTCCCATCTGAGACAGGTACAATCAGGTATCGTTTATCAGCTGTAATTGCTGCATGGTGCGTAGTCGGTTTTACTGAATCAACTGTTTTCTCACTATCAGTAAATACTACTTTATTTCCTATAGAGAGTCTTTCTGCCGTATTGTCAAAAATCACTTCATATACACTTGGCGCGATAACAGGATCTGCATTTACATCACCATCTGCCATGGCATAGAAGATATGTGCATCTGTTTTGACTGTCGCATTATTAACTCTTTCAAGTGTATGTACAGGCATAACAGAATCTAGATCCTGCAGATGTGTAAATGAGAGTACACCATTGTTTTTATTCACTCTATAAAGGCGTATCTGACGATTTGCTCTGTCTATCAAACCAAAATGATCTTCATCGAACCACATAGAGTGTCCAGTAGCTGATGAACCCGAGTTTGTAGTAATGGAAAAGTCCTTATTTTGATCACCGACTGTTGCTAAAACAGTATCTGTATTTACATCAATAATATCAATGGTTGGCATATCTTTTCCAGAGAGCAACTGTATTTTGTATTTATCATTATATCCACCAATTGCTCTTGGTTTATGTTTTGCAACTCCACGGCTTGCATCTTCAAGTTCAACGGTTTTTACAGTGTCGTTTTTAAAATTAACAACATCAAAAGAGTACTCATTTTGTGTACGCATATAAAATTTATCTGTTTTACCTGCTCTGTCTATTGAGTGCGGATTTTCACCATTAACAGCCACTTCTGAATATGTCATGTTATTATAATCTATACGTAATGCCCTATTTAAACCATTTTCTGATGCCTCAGGATCGGCATAATACAAAATTCCTTTCTCAGAACCTAGATCTATATTTGAATCTATCGGTATAACTTTTGTTCTGTTGTCATCAAATGCGACAAACTCAACAACATGTTCACGAAACTTACTTAAATCACAGGCTTGAAAAACAAGGGTAGAGAGTACTCCTACTGTTAATGCTATTTTTTTCATCTATATAATCCTCACGTCTTACTGTTACTATAGAGTAACTTTCTATTGCGAAATTGTATAGTAGTTAAAACAATATAAAGTAACACAGTTAATCACCCCAGTTAAGCTTCTCTTTGAGTACATCAAAGTAATTAAACTCATTTCTATGTATGAGTTTGACCCTTTTTTGTGCTAATTGGATATGTATGCTTTCGCCCATATCGAGTTCATGCTTATCCTGCCCATCTATAATTACAAGAGCTTTTTCCTGCGGTGTTTTCATCTCAATGGAAAATTCTCCCGGTAATACAACCGGTCTTTGCGTCAATGAATGCGGACAGATGGGAGTAAGAGCAAAAACATTTGTCAGAGGAAAAAGTACCGGTCCTCCTGCTGAGAGGTTATATGCCGTTGAACCTGTTGGAGTGGAGACTATGACGCCATCACCATAATAGGTATTGAACGGTTTGGAATCGACCAAGGTCTCTACATGTATCATGTTTGAAACAGATGGGCGTGTCAAGACGATATCATTAAAAGCATAGACTGTAACTTCTTTGGCGTTTTGTGTGAAGGTTGCTTCTAAAATCGATCTCTCATCTACTCTGTATTCACCTGCGACCAGTGTCGCCACGAACTTTTCAAGCTCATCAAAATTAATATCAGCTAAAAAGCCAAGTGTACCCGCATAAATTCCAAATATAGGTATATCATACTTAAATGAACGTCTTACAGCAGATATAAGCGTCCCATCACCACCAAGAGTAACAATGGCATCTGTACTTTTACAGAGTATGTCAAACTCCATTCCCATAACACCGATCATTCCTGCACTGATACTATCTAATAGGACATTGATATCATATTTGTTAAAGATCCGCTCTAGTTGATAAAAATGCTCTTTTAACTCAGGAGTTGATGGACGCAACACAACACCGATTTTTTTAATTGTTTTTGCTTTCAAAGTTACTCATTTATAGATTTATTTGGTCAATTATACTATATTTAGGTATAATCGCGAAAATTATTTATACAGGACTCTATATTTTGAGAACTCATTATTGTACAGATTTAAATGAAACTAATGTTGGAGAAGATGTTGTTCTAACTGGTTGGGCTAATAACTACCGTGACCATGGTGGAATTATTTTCATAGATTTACGTGACAAAACTGGTTTGATCCAGCTTACTTGTGACCCAGAAGACTCTAAAGAAGCACATAAAGTTGCTAACAGCGTGCGTGATGAGTATGTGCTCATTGCAAAAGGAAAAGTTCGTCTTCGTGGTGAAGGTTTAACAAATCCACGCCTAAAAACAGGTTCTATAGAGATCGTAGTTAGCGAACTTATCATTGAAAACAAATCTGCTCCTGTACCATTTGTAATTGGTGATAAAAATGTTGGAGAAGAGACACGATTAAAGTACCGTTATTTAGAACTACGTGATCCAGATATGTATGAAGTGTTCCGTCTTCGTTCAAAAGCGGCTATCGCTGCAAGAAATATTCTTGATGCGAACGGCTTTTTAGAAGTTGAAACTCCTGTACTTACAAAATCAACTCCAGAGGGTGCAAGAGATTATCTTGTTCCATCTCGTGTACACAACGGTGAGTTCTATGCACTTCCTCAATCTCCACAACTCTTCAAACAACTTTTAATGGTTGGTGGTTTTGACAGATATTTCCAAATCGCGAAATGTTTCCGTGATGAAGACCTAAGAGCAGACAGACAACCCGAATTCACACAAATAGATGTTGAGATGAGTTTTTGTAATCAAGAGGATGTTATCAAAGTAGCAGAAGACCTTCTTGAAGCGATGTTCAGTGCTTGTGGTATTGAGATCAAACCTCCGTTTAACCGTATTACATACAAAGAAGCAATGGAACTTTATGGTTCAGACAAGCCTGATATGCGTTATGGTCTTGAGATGGTCGATGTTATTGACATTTTTGAGAGATGTGATAATGAGATCTTCACAAATATTGCAAAACAACCACATAAAAACCGTATCAAAGCGTTAAAAGTTCCTGGTGCTGACCTGGTATTTTCAAAACGTGAAATGAAAGGTTTTGAAGAGTTCGTCCGTAAGTTCGGTGCACATGGTCTTGGATACTTCCAAATGAAAGAAGATGGTCTCAAAGGTCCACTTATCAAGTTCTTTGAACAAGAGGACATCGACCTTCTTATCAAAAGACTTGATATGCAAGTTGGCGATGTAGTCTTCTTTGGTGCAGGTGAGAAAAAAACTGTATGGGATTATATGGGACGTTTCAGAAACTTCATCGCGGAACATGAAAAAATGAATCTTATAGATGAAGATGCTTACGAATTCGTATGGGTTGTTGATTTCCCTATGTTCGAAGTTGAAGATGGTCATGTAAAAGCACTTCACCATCCATTTACAATGCCAAAAGATACAGATAAAGATGATGTAGAAGAGATAGAGTCTATCGCTTATGACATCGTGTTAAACGGTACTGAACTTGGTGGCGGATCTATTCGTATTCATAAAGAAGAGATACAAGAAGAGATATTCAAACTTCTAGGTATTGAAGAGGAAGAGGCGCAAGAGAAATTTGGTTTCTTACTTGATGCTCTTAAATTTGGTGCTCCTCCACATGGTGGTTTTGCAATAGGATTTGACAGACTTATGATGCTTATCTCTAAAAAATCAAGTATCCGTGATGTTATTGCTTTCCCTAAAACACAAAAAGCAGCTTGTGTACTTACTCAAGCACCATCTCAAGTTGACAATACACAACTTAGAGATCTTCATATCCGCTTACGTGAACAAGCTGTAAAATAGTCCTATTAAAGGAAAAGACCTTATGAAAAAACTTTTTTTAATTATCGGAGCTCCTGGCTCTGGTAAAACAACCGATGCCGAGCTTATTGCACAAAACAATGAAAATATTTCACACTACTCTACTGGCGATATGCTTCGCGCAGAAGTAGCATCTGGCAGTAAACGCGGACAAGAGATCGATAAATACATCTCAAAAGGTGAAATCGTTCCCATTGATATTGTCATTGAAACGATCACCAATGCGATTGCTTCTGCAAAAACAGATATTGTTATCATTGACGGTTATCCTCGTAGTATTGAACAGATGAAAAAGCTTGATGAGTACCTGCAAAACCACAGTGACATTAAACTTGAAGCTGTCATTGAAGTAGAAGTAAGTGAAGAGACTGCAAGAGAGAGAGTTCTTGGACGTGCTCGCGGTGCTGATGATAACAATGAAGTTTTTAATAACCGTATGAAGGTCTATACAGAGCCTCTAGAGGAAATCAGAGATTTTTACAAACAAAAAAATCTTTTAAAAGTCATTTCGGGAGAAGGAACGATCGAAGAGATTGTTTTAGAGATGCAGCGTTTTATAGAGTCTAAAATATAACTACACTATCACTGCGTTTAAACGCAGGATAGCAAATCTTCTTACTACTTTTCAAGTCCTGAAATGATAGCTTTTTCAACATCTTTAATATCAGCTGTTCCATCTACTTGAATATACTTAATATTATTATTTTTAGCAGCTTGTTCTTTATAGTATCCAATTAGAGGCTCAGTCTGCTCATGATACACTTTTAATCTGTCAAGAACCACATCCTCTTTATCATCTGCGCGTTGTACCAGATCTTCACCTGTTTCATCGTCTTTACCTTCCACTTTTGGAGGATTGTAGATAATGTGATATGTTCGTCCTGAACTCATATGAACACGACGACCGGACATACGTTTGACGATCTCTTCATCAGGAACATCGATCTCGATCACTGCATCGATCTCGATACCTGCGTTTGTAACAGCATCAGCCTGTGGAAGTGTACGAGGAAAACCATCTAAAAGATATCCGTTTTTACAATCATCTTGTGCAATTCTATCTTTTACTAGTCCGATAATAATCTCATCAGTTACCAGCTTCCCTGCATCCATAGCCTCTTTTGCAAGTTTACCCATCTCTGTACCTGCTTTAATCGCTGCTCTTAACATATCACCTGTAGATATTTGAGGGATGTTATACTGTTTTGTTAAAAATTGAGCCTGAGTACCTTTTCCTGCACCTGGAGCTCCTAGTAAGATTATTCTCATTACTTTTTTTCCTTATTTGAAAATATTGGTGAAATTATATAAAAATCTCTTTTAAATTTCACTATGTTCTATTGCTCTTCTTTAAAACCAAAGTCCTCTTCTTCTTCACCCTCTTGTGCTGATAAAATATCTTCAACTAGCTCTTTTGCTTCTGCTTCATCGATATCTCCATTTTTGATATCTTCTAAAACATCTTCCAAATCAGCTTTAAATTCACGAAGTTCTTCTATCTCTTCTTTTGCATCTTCTGTTGCTTCTTTATTTCCCGCGATCTCTTCGAAGATCTCATCGAGTCTATCTTTAATATCAGGAATAACACTTTTTGTAAGTAATTCTTCAAGTTTTTTTATTTGTGACATATTATTTTGTCCTTAGTTTATTATTTGTGTAATAATACTATAATTAAATAAAAAAGTGTGGTTTATGAATTTTTATGCAGTAATAATCGGAACAGAAATACTCAACGGACGACGAGTTGATAAACATTTTGAATTTTTAAGAAATGAACTTCAAAAATATGGACATGAACTCTTTGCATCATTTGTTATAAAAGATGATGTAGCACTAATGAAACGTACATATAATATGATAAAAGAGGATCCAAACGCAGTGATGTTCTCATTTGGAGGAATAGGTTCCACTCCTGATGACCTTACACGAGAAGTTGCCTCTGAGGTATTTAGAAATGCACCTACTATAACCAATAAACAGTTTAAAGAGGATATTATTGAAAGATTTGAAGAAGAAGCCTATCCTCATAGAATTCATATGGCAGATCTTCCGCCAGATTCGACACTTTTACACAATCCTGTGAACAATATGTCCGGCTTCGCCCTTGATAACAGATTCTTTTTTGTACCAGGCTTTCCATCCATGGCGCATCCCATGATACACAATGTCATCAAAAAGCACTTTGGAAAATCCAAGAAGAAATACCGCCATACTCTAAAAGCACAAACAAGTGAAAATACTCTTATATCCATCATGCAAAAAGTTCCTGCGCATATTGAACTCTCTTCTTTGCCGATATTTGTAGACTCAAAACCAAATGTTGAACTTTCGCTTGCGGGAGAAAATGAAGAAGAAGTACTTCATTACTTTAAACAATTCACAGATGAGCTAAAGAAAAAAAATATACCTTTCACATTAACATAATTTTTTATTATGCCGATTTCTTTTTATACAAAAGAGAAGGAGTCGCATATGTTTATGTGGTTGTTGGTACTCTTATTGCTTTTTGGACTGATATATATTGTATATCGAATGAACCTCTCATCTACTTCGAATGAAGAGATGCATGAGACTCAAGAGCACTATACATTTAAATTATAAAATGAAAGAGTAATATTGAAACCAAAAGATGAAGTAACAAGAAGTTTATTGATAGATAAAGCAACGTGGGATGATGCTATGAAATACTCGCGAAACAGATATAAGATGAGCCTTAGTAAGGTAATAGAATCATTGTTGCAGGATTGGCTTGCAAAAGAGAAGAGAAAACCACTTGACCATTCGAACCAAGGGAAGTTCTTCGACTAATATTTAGCGGGCATAGTCTCTGTTTTGTGGTGCATTTGCATCATAATTCAAAAGAGTCAAAATACTTTTCTTGTTCATTTTACGTGCAAAATCAAGGGCAGTAAAGCCTTTAATATCTTTAGCCTCTACATTCGCTCCATTTTCCAGCAGGATTTGTGCGATCTCTACCCTGCCATAACATGCAGCGGCCATTAAAGCTGTAAATCCACTTTTTCTAGTCGTATGATTGACATCTTTACCCTGCTCTATCAGATAATTTATCATCTCTTTATTGTCATATGTCACAGCCATATCAAAGACACTGACACCTTCATCATCGAAATCAAAAATATCTGCACCATTTTCAATTAGTAGCATTAAAGTCTCCATATTACACTGCACACGTAAAGCACAGGCGAGGACAGACTCTCCAGATTCATTTGTTTCAGACAAATCACCACCTGATCTAATATACTTTTTAATACCAAGATAATCATCATTTTTAAGAAGTTCTAGCCATTTATTCATTATCTGTAACTTTATCGAAATTTATTTTTATATTTTATGATTGTACTTAAAATCTTATTAGGAGTTTTTAAGTATAATTGCACAAAAAATTACTTAAGCGAGAATTCAATGGAAATCATACAAACGACAGATGCTTTTAAAGCACTGATAGAAGATATCAAAACAAACACTCCCGGATACAAAGACCCTTTGGCTTTTGGTATCGCAAGAATTGATCTTGGACAACTCAATGTAGATAAAGCACTTCAAGCGACTTACCCTCTTATTAACTGGGATGAGAACTTCGGTAGTGCGGCTATTTTTATTCGTGCACTTGCTGAGCAGGGTATCGAGGTAGACTTTACGCAAAATGAAGTTGTTTGTAACATAAACCTTGATTTTTTACGTAATTGTCTTAATGCATTTACACCATACTCTGATGAAGCACATGGTGATGCACACAAAAATATTCAAGTTATATCTGCACTTTACTCTCAAATCATCAACAATGGTTCATTAGAGGGTGAATTTAAAGTATGTTTCCTTTTTGAAGATGGCCCTTGTCAATCAGTGGAAGCAACATACTTGAAGCTCTATGCTATTTCACTTGCGAAAGTAGGTCTTCGTGAACTAAACCTCAATGGTGCTTTTGGTGCACTTCCAAATGTTGCATGGTCAAATGGTCAGCCAATAGAACTTGATTATCTTAGAGAGTTTGAAATTGAATTAAAACTGGCAAATGAATATCCACACATTGATTTTGTAGATAAATTCCCAAGATTTTTACAACACATCATTCCAGCGGACAATACTCGTATCTTAGATACTTCAAAAGTTCGTTTTGGTGCACAACTTGCAGCAGGTACTACAGTAATGCCAGGTGCTTCTTACATTAACTTCAATGCAGGAACAACAGGAAGTGTTATGGTAGAGGGTCGTATTAGTTCATCTGCTATCGTTGGTGATGGTTCCGATGTAGGAGGAGGAGCTTCTATCCTTGGTGTACTAAGCGGAACTGACGGTAATCCTATCTCTGTAGGTAAAAACTGTCTTTTAGGTGCAAACTCTGTTTGTGGTATTCCTTTAGGTGATGGTTGTATCATTGATGCAGGTCTTGCTATTTTAGAGGGCACAAAAGTTGCGATTTATCCTGAAGAGTTGAAAAAGATCATGGAAGTAAACACGAATGCAAATATGCAAGGTGAAATTTTCAAAGCAAAACAACTCTCATTTTTAAGTGGTCTTCACTTTAGACAAAACTCTATGACAGGTGAGATCACAGTATCTCGTTCAACTAGAGAGATCAAACTAAACGCAGACCTTCACTAAAACCTCTTAGACACTCTTTTTTAGAGTGTCTTTTTTCTCTATAAAAACTAACACTCTACTAATTCTTTTTCCCTATACTTTCACTACAACAACAAAAAAAGGACTTTAAACATGAAAAAAACACTTTTAAGCTTATCTCTACTTGCATCATCTCTTTTATTTGGGGCTGAAGCAACATATACAGAGTTTATGAACAGTGCAATACAAGACAGTTATGAACTACATAACTACTCAAAAGCTGAAATGGGAACAATGCTACACAGTGATGCTGCACTTAAAAAATATACAAATAAACTTGATGCTTACGAAGAAAAAGTATCTACTTTTTTAGAAGAACAGGCAAAAGAAAATTTTGCATCTAAAGAAGATGCCAAAGTAGCACTTGAAGAACTAGAAAAACTCTCAACACAAAATGTTGTACTTGCAAAAACAGTTGCATACTTAGCTTCACATCAAGCAGATAACGCGGACAAAAGCTACAATAGTACAATTCAAGCTGCTTCAAAGACCATACTAAGACTTTCAGATGATATTGGAGTAATGTCAGATAGAATTTTACTAATGGCAAAAGAGATAGGTGTAATGGCAGATAGAATTGTAAAAACACAAGAGATACAATCAGCCAATATGCTTGCTACCCAAAAGCTTGCAAAATATGCAATGGCACTTACAGATCAAGAAATTACAACGACAAGACAAAAAATGCAACATCGTATAAATTCAGATATGTCAAATATGCATTTAAATCAAATGCAAATACAACAAGTACAGAGTGCACCGCAACAAGGTACAATTCAAATGCATTAAAAAGTAAGTATATTCATACTTTTTAAATTTGACAAGAGTGAAGCGCTCTTGTCATAATAACGCAAATTTTTACCAACTTCCAAAGTACTAAAAATAGGTCTTCCTATAATAAAACGTCCTGCTTTATTATATTTAAGGGTCTTAATTCCCCACAAATTTTGAAAAACTATTACTTTATCATTGAATGTACCTACATATAAAACAATATGACCTCTTTTATAAAGAAGTGTTCTAAATGCAACACCATATTTCTTAATAGTAGCTATTTTCTCTTTATCACTCATATTATCAAACGCAATAACTTTTCCTACCATGCTTTGTTTATAGGAGTTGCGTGGCAGCCATATACCAAATGGAGCAAAAAAATCTCGTATAGTGGAAGAACAATCTCTTTGACCATACATTCCACCCCAACCATAATTTACTTTTTGAAGCTCTGCAATAATATTATTTATATTTTTCGCATTGAATGAAAGTATCCCTTCATGTGTAGAACCTTTTGAAAGTATAGAGCTATGAAAGTAAAGGTTATTATCAACATCTTTAGCGGCACTCAATACGCTTGTATGAGTTTGATTGGCATCAAGAAGAGGTAACATCATGCCTATATGTGATCTAAACAAAAAATTATTTGTATCATCATAAAGAGCAACATTGTCTTTAATAAAAAAGACTTGTGCATCTTCTTGCCAAAAGTCTCTCTCTATTTTTGGTATATATACAATATCATTACTTGATACCCATCCATGTGCAAAACTAGATTCAACAAAGACCCATGCTCTATCTTTCGAGTAGTGTGAAACCAAAATAGGTTTATTTGCCGCAATTGTAGAGTTTTGTAAATAATCAAAAGGGAAACCTTCACCAGCAAGCCTAGGATCTCTCAATAATGGTCTTTGTGTAGGAAAAGCTCTTAAATTAAGATGCTTTAGCGTTAAGGCAGGTTTATTTAACGAGGCATATTCACTGAAATTAGAATTATCTAACATTGCATCAAAAAAAGATTGGTCTATTTTTTGTAGATTTTCACCATAACTATTTTCTGGAGTAAAAATATTATATGCCCACATCGCTTCAGCTAATGGTGCTTGAATTCTTTCTATATTCCAAGGTTTAAAATAGTGATATTTATAGTTTTGTAAGGTTGAAATATACCCAGCATCAAGGCCTTTTGTATATGTATGGACATCTTGCGATACCTTTTGTAAATCAGTAACTTTTTGAACATTCACACCATTACTAATATTACATCCTGCGATTAACAACGTTAATATAAGTGTATAAAAGTATTGCAATAAATCCCCTTTTTAATCAACATCCCCAAATCTGCTTACAACTCTACCTACGATCTCAATATCATTTGGTGAGAGTGTTTGTGTATCATATACAGAATTATCCGAGATAATATCCAGTTTTCCATCTATGCGTTTATGGACACGTTTTATAAACAGTCCTGCTTCAGTACGAATGGTAAAGATACCACCACGATTAATATCAGTTTTGTTTCTATTTATAAATACAATATCATTATAACTAAATGTAGGCTCCATAGAATCACCTGAAACATTAATAGCTTCAATATTTTTCAACTCTTTTTCTCCACCAAGCATAAAAACGAACTGTTCAGGAATTTCAAGTTCTTGTATCTCTTCGAACTCGACATCACTTCCACCTCCGGCACTTGCATTTATATCGCTAAAGTATTTCACCATATAGAATTTATTTGTCGCTTCTACCAAACTCTCAGGTGATTGTCCATATAGGAGCCAGTTGATAGATATACTGCGTTTAGCACAAAAATCCAACAATTCATTAAAAGGTATCTTATCTCTTTTTTTCATTGTCGCAAAATTCATTTGGGAAATTCCAAGAACAGCTGCCACATCTTTATCAAAAACTTTTTTAGGTGCTATCTCAGCCGAAATAATACTTTTAATCTCTTCTACAATATCAACAAAACTATTCATTTTAAGCCCTTTTTTCTATAAATATGTCAAATTATACTCATTTTTCATAAGAATGTCAAAATAAATTTGGCAATTTGCAATATTTTTTATATTAATGTAAAAATATTGCAATAATTATTTAGATTTAAAAAAGGGGTACACAATGTCAATTGTAATTAAAAATGCAGAAAGTTTTTTTGAAAAGTTTGAGAATACTCTAGAGATATGGGCAGAGAGAATTTTTTAAGAGTCTTGTTTTTCTCTTCTTTCTCTCTCTTTTTCTCTTTGTTGTGATTTTGTTTTATGGTATCCACCAAAGATGAATATCATAAAAAGGACAAATAGAATAAGCATTACAGTGTCAACGAAAGAGTTCATATTTTATACCTTGTCAAATGTGGAGTAGTTTTGTCGTATAGCATCGTAAAGTACTATACCTGTACTGATAGCAAGATTAAGACTTCTACCCTCTTTTGTCATAGGGATAGTGATATTTTGAGATTTATACTTTTGCAGAATATCTTCAGGAATTCCCTTTGTTTCACTTCCAAAAAATATAAAGTCACCATCTTTAAACGCAGCGTCAAAGTATGGTCTGTCTGTCTTTGTTGTTGCAAAGTGCGCATTGTCTGTAATCGTATTGTTTTCAAAAAATTCATCAATACTCTCCCAAACATGCAGATCCAGTTTATCCCAATAGTCCAAACCTGCACGACGTACTGCTTTTTCATCAATATCAAAACCAATAGGCTTTATAAGATGCAGTGAAGCACCTGCGTTTACACATAAACGACCAATTGCACCAGTATTATTTGGAATCTGAGGATTTACCAACACTAAATTAAAAGACATA
>Ga0256843_1000958_pt1 | contig 23643 bp, 18 predicted proteins | sample AlvinellametaG_FD_191572 | JGI IMG/M metagenome (GOLD analysis project Ga0256843, IMG submission 191572) | Pompeii worm associated microbial communities from hydrothermal vent at the East Pacific Rise, Pacific Ocean - Alvinella | ecosystem: Host-associated > Annelida > Integument > Unclassified ... | reverse complement strand
TTAACATGAGAAAAAGAATAGTTTCCAGAAAAGGAAAATAAACTACTTGATAGTATCATCGCAGCAGCTAAACTAACTGTGTATTTTTGCATTTTTCCTGCCTTTATTTTTATTTTATTTACATACTTGACTATATGTAATAGTCATGTAAGATTGTGTTGAAGAATTTGATATATCTGTAAAATAAAAATATTCTTCAACATTTGCGTTCGGAGTATAAGAATATGTAATTTCTGTAACTCCGGCCACATCCTGAGAGGTTAAATTTGAATCATCCCAAACCTGACCTCCATAGCCTCCACCGCACAACCACCAATTGTTAGTTGCAGCATCGTCTTCGACACGCAAGTCAACCTGAAAGGACATTACCAACTCTTCTGTTGTAGGTCGCTTTAAACTAACCTCAGAAATATTAGCATTTATTTCAGGTACAGAAGCTCTGCAATCAATTTTTGGAACGACAAGGCATCTGAATCGAACATTGCTTTGTCCCCCAATAGTATAGCTATTTCCACTGAGATTTGATGTAGCTTGCGTGATTACTCCAAATCCTTTGGATCTAGTAGATGCGACCATATTGTCATATTCTTGTGGAACAACATACACCCCTGCAAAAAGAGAAATTGATAGAAGAGAAATCAATAAACTTTTTTTCATATCAGCTTGCCTTTTTCTTTAGTGCAACAATTTTAGAATAAAATTCTCGCATTCGGATAGGGGGATCTATTTCTCCTGAACACTCAGAGCGAAAGAAAACAGAGACCTTGTTGATGATTTCCCTTTGTTCATCATCTTCTGCATACATCTTTGCCACACTGATTGCATTTTCAATATTGTCAGACTCAGAAAGTCTATACAGCAACAAGAGCCATTGTTCAAGTGTTTCTTTTTTGATCTTATAATTGTAGTCTTCAGCCACAAGTGCCACCTTTTTTTTCTTAATTCGATCTATCTATCCAGAGAGATATTCTCCGAAAACACACTATTATACCAATTTATAAAAAGATATAAAAGCATCTCTTTATAATTGATATAATTTATTATTTTTTCACTTAAAAGAGTTGTAACTCCCTTTTCTTATATTTTCTATTTCTGTAGGAGTAAGCCATCCCTCTTCCGCTGCACGCTTTAGAGAGTCACTAAAAGTAAAGCTATTTTTTACAGTGGAATCTTTCTGAATAAAAGCTTTTGCGATTGAAGCTAAATCCTGTTTTCCGATGCTTGTTTTCATGGTATGGTCAGGAATCAAAATCTCATAGATGGGTATAATTTTTCCTTCTTTATTTGTAACTAATTTGTGCGCGATAATTGCATGTAGTGTGTTTTCTAGAAGCTTTGGCTCATCTTTAGTTACAGACATTAGCGTTGTAAGTGCTTCCATTACAGTTGACGCATGAATCGTTGCAAACACAAGATGTCCTCTAGCAGAAGCATCGATAACTTCTTTAATTTCATAATTTCCGCGTGCCTCTCCAAAGACAACCACAGAAGGGTTATTTCTAAGTAAATGTCTTTTGACATTATCAAATATACTATGCTCATCATCGGCTTTGATATCCATTCCTATTTCATATTGCCGAACAGGGGCAAGAGTTGCTGTATATCGATATTCAATTGGAGATTCATAGGTGTTGATTGCACCAGTTATTTTTTCTGCAATATCTCCAACTTCAGCAGCGATAGAAGTCGATTTTCCTGAACCTGTTGCTCCAACATGGAGAATTAACCCTCCACCCTTTACTCCAGAGACACTCATTGTCCCTGATGGAACAGCAATAGTATTTTTAGACACAAGATCATATATAAAGTTTTCATAAAAATCTGGATACTTCATTGAGTCCATTCTAGGTAGTGAAAAAGAAAGGTATCGAATTGACATACCTACCCCATGTTCATCACTACTATAACTTACTCGGAATATACCTAAGCCGTAAACAATAAACGAAAATTCAATAACATCCCCGTGTTCAAGATTATCAATTGATACAAATTTTTGAACAATGCTTTGAATACTGCTTTTTGTTGGGCAGAAGTCTTTTTTGATTAAGCTACTTGAGAATGGAACGTACGTTTTAATTGGTGAGACCATAATTGTCTTCGATTCTCTAATTAAAATATCTGAAACAGGGAACCCTTTATTTATCCATTCATCTTTCATTGAATATAAAAAGTTTGGGAACCATACATTATCATCACCTATATGAATAACGAACTGCTTTCTCGCTTCTTCATCACTATTCGCCAAGAATTTATTTTTTTTAATTTTCATGTTTTTGTATGCCATCATTTTTTCCTTAAAATTAATATGAAATGTAAGCTCGTCCATAAGAGGGAGCAACAACTGTCTTGTCTTTAAAACTATCTATATAAAGTACACTTACATAGGGAGGTCTCATGATATTGTAATATCCTTTTTGCGGAACAGGAGGAGCTGTCGTTGAGCATGTTGAAATATCATTATTTGCACATTGCGACATCATTGGGTAAAAGACAACCTGATTCCCAAATCCATCAACACTCATTCGAGTATCTCCATTTAACATATTTTGAGATAGTCTTCGCATATATAAACCATTTCCGCTTAAAGAACTTCTCCATATATTATTTGTGTTTAAATTACTACAAATATCAGTCCCTCCGGTATTACAAATACTACCTAAAACATCAGAAGTATTGTCTCCGAACATTTTCCATCCCCACCAAACAAACTCATCGTCAATACTATTCAATCCAGTACTAGGAGCATTTGCAACTTCTAGAGATAATTGATTATTGTAATAAGTTTTAGCAATATTTCTAATTAAATTAAATTTTTCTAAACTAAACTGTCTCCTCTTTTGATATAAATCTAGGAGTGGTATGTTTGTATCCACAGTAGTTATACTTCCATCTCCCTCTTTCCTTGAAATTGTCATTGTTGCTTTTGGTATAATAGAAGGATCAATATCCTGCCCTAATGTATGTGCAGCAGCAACACTTCCGCTTCCGAGGTCATAAACAAGGTTTGTCATCGTAGGACAGCGAAGATCAATATTGTTTGCGCCTACCGAAGAAAGGGAACAATAAGGTGAAAAAGCTCCCACAATAGCATCTTCTAATCTAAGTTTTTCTGAAGCAGAAAGAGACGACAACTCCAAATTGTATCTTATTTGCTCGGAAGCTAGATATGTTGGAAAAGGAGAAGTTCCATCACATTGAGAATGCCCCCAGCCCCATTTTGTCTGAGCATCAGATGTTATCGAGGAACATATTGGTTCATAAGCGTCCAGTATTTCTTCAAAAGATTTTTTTATCCCATCACCGAATACCGCTCTAAAATCTATTTCCCTTTGTATTAAAACATCTCTCTTCGTTGATCTGAGATAATTAAATGTAGTGAGAATAACCACAGATAGAATAGCCAATGACAAACCAGTTTCTATCATCGTCATACCATTTCTCATTCTACTTCTTTTATTTATGCTCATTTTTATAGCCTTTCTTCAGAATAGAGAACTAAGTCGCCTTGAAATTTACCGCTAGAAACACTTACTTCATCCAGAAAAGCTGGGCATTCTTCTAAAATATGGGAAGCTTTTACAATAAAGTCAGAAGCCCTAACATCTTTAAATTTAAAGCGAATAAGAGCATGCTCTCGTTCATACACAAAAGTATCTTTTGGTGATATCTTTAGAGCCAAAGATAAACATTTTCTATTTAAGATTTTATGCGAATTGTTTTTTATCATGTCTGGGTAATATTTTTCTGTATTTTTTTCATTTTTCACATATAGACCATTTTTAGAATAAACATATCCTTCTTTAGGATAAACAAGTTGATATGTTTTATCAAATTCTACAAACAAAGCTCCTTTTTTAAGTTTTTCATTTTTATAATAATATGTGCCATTATTTCTTCTTATTGCTGGCTCAGGAGAGAGGACAGTTGTTTTTCCGTGCCTATAGGATATTATCCTTTGCTTTCCATCATTTCTTGTTTTGTCTCTTGCCATTTCTGATAACATTTGTTTTATATTTTCTATCTCATCTAAACTCGCTAAATTCTTTAACTTGATAATATCAACACTATTTAAAGGCGGTTGAATTGGAGGAGGAGGTGGTGGTGGAACTACATCTTCTTCAAACAGTACACTGTATGCTAAGAATAAAATAATAAAAAACAAAACAAAAAACGCAATAGCTATTTTATTTTTATTATCACTACTATACTCTTTTTTAATTTCATCAAGAGTCTCTTCAATTCTAAATGCACTTGTTCCATCAAAATGATAATCTGTTATATCATTTAATTCATAGCCATCATCTTCGTTAATTATTCCTATATGGATGATAAAATTTCGTTCATCAATTCTGCTGATAAGGATAACTCTACCTTTTTCCTCATCATAATAATAGCCTCGACTTTGCTCTTCTATTCTTAGATATAAACAATAATAGAGAGCCTCATCTTTTAAAATAGTATTTTTTTCCTTGAGACTAAGAGAATCATCGTTCCCGCTAAGTGCTTTTATACATACTGATTCTGTCTCCTTATCGAAAATAACTTTTGCTTTGAGTGGACACTTGTCATCACTTTTTTTAGACTTGTCATCATCTTCTTCTACATAAAGGATAGAAATTGTACCAAGCTGCGTTATATTAAAATCCATCTATTTGCCTTAAAAGATAATTTTTCTTAAATTTGTAACCACTTTTGTTTTTGTGATTTTTGTGATTTTTTCCGTGGCACTAATATGATCGCCAACTTTAAAAGTTTTATCTCCAATGATTGCTTCACATTTTTTCTTACTGCATAAAATTCCAGAAATAGAAAAAGGAATAGCTACCCTGCTCTTTCCTTTTGAAGAAGGAGGTGGAGGCATCAATCCAGACATTGATTTTGTATTTGACACTGAGTATCCACCGTTATGAGGAAGTGCTACCCTACTCCCACTAGTAGAGCGTCCTCTTTCTCTGGATAAAAGTTTATTTTGTTCTTTCATCTTTTTTTCTTCTATTTCTCTTTTTCTTCTCTCTTCTGCATTTTTTCGTGCTTCTTGCTCAAAACTGATAAATAATGTATCTATTTCCTCGTTTGTCAGCCCTTTTACAGGACTATTTGCAGAGAATAATGCAATAGGAGCAACAAACAACAAAATATAAAGAATTTTTCTACAATTATTCATTTTAAAAATCCTCAATTTTTTTAGGTGTAATAATTACAACCAATTGAGACGCTTTGTTTGCATCATTGAAATTTCCAAAAAGTCTTTCTGTGTAATATAAATTTTGTTCTATTCCTGTAGGAATACCACTTCTTGTTGAAGAATCCTCTCTTAAGTTGAATCCTGTAAGAATAGCAGATTCTCCCATTTTTATGCTAACGGGAACCTGAATCTCATTTTCAGTTATTTGAGGGAGCTTAAGCTCTCCTTGAGCTGTATTAAAAATTTTATCACCAAGATATTCTGAAATAAGAATATCTGTAGACATATTTACGGTTTCTTGGTTTTCAGTTAATTGAGGAAGCACATTAATAATAATTCCAGATGTTGCAAATTTTGCCTCCGTTGCTGTTTCAGTAGTGGAAGCTGATGCAATCGTGGAAGTTGTAACATAAGGAATTCTATCGACAGCTCTAAAAGTACTCAGTATTCCATTTCTTGTTTTTACATTGTATTCTCGAACAACTTTTGTATTTCCTAGTTGCTTTAACGCTTTGAAAATAATTGGAAGTCCAGCTTTAGTTCCTTGAATCACCATTCCTTGTGTCATTTCTTGAGTGTAGTCACCTGTACCAAAAAAAGCTTTTTGGCCAGACAATTCGCCAAGGATTGAACTTAAATCAAAGTTAAAATCAACACCAGTTTCTAGCCCATCATTCAAAGTAATCCTAACTATAGAAAGAGACAGTTCCATCGGTGTTTGTTTTTGAATTTCTGTTTGAATGATTCTTTTTATTTCATCGACCTTTTGAGGGCGATCTATAATTGTCAAATACCCTCTATTTGAAATATTTAAAACACCTCTTGGATTCATGAAGTTTTTAATATAAGTTTTGAATTCTTCTTTCCCATTTTCTGAAACTGAGACAGTTGAACCATTTGTACCAACGTTTGTGTTTGTTTCTCCCAGAGTTTGGCCAGACATATATTTGTAGTCAAAATAAGTTGGAATATCAATGGTTTCCATTTTATAGTCTTGAATTTTAAATTTCTTATTGTCAACCTCATACCCAACAAAATCAATAGCACTTAAAAAAGAATAAAGTGCTTCTTTTGCATCACATCCAGTATAAAACAAAGAAGTTTTTCTCACTTTTTCTTTTTTGTTGTCAAATCCATCTATGGAGTAATACTTTGTTTTAAATACAAAGTTATACCCATACTTTTTAGAAAAATATTTAAAAATTTGCATCGGTTCAACATTTTGAAGAGAAATTGAAATTGTAGGTTTTTGACCTATTTTACATACTTTTTCAGCATTGTCTTTTTTGATAAGCTGCTTATTGACAACTTTTAAAACATTTTGTCTATATTTATAGGAAACACCTGTGGATTGTTTTACTTGTTCTAAGAAGGAGCCAAGAGAACCTCTGTGCTCAATTGTAATTCGGTATTCTCTAGATGGAATAAAGCTTTCATCAAATCCTATTTTTAGCATCTGAGCAACTTCTCGCATGGCATCAGAAACAGGTTTTTTATAGAACCCAACATCAATAATTTTATTATTTATGCTGAAAGCCTCACGTCTATATTCAGCATGAGTATTCTTAACAATATTCCTGTATGCTTTGTCTTTTTTAATAGCATTTGTGATTTCTTTGTCCATGTCATTAGAACTTTTTACACTACATCCAGATAGCAAGACTAATCCTACCATTAAAACTGCCAGCATTCTTTTTTTCTTCATTTTGTCACCCTTTTTTACATTATTTTATAAATTACACTATCACTCGCATCTATAGAACCTTCTCTAAGCCTACGGCAAAATGTATCTAACTTGTTTACCCCGATTTTTTTAATACAAGCTTCTTGCTCAATTTTAAAACGAGAAGGAAATTTTGATTGTTCCAAAATCCATTCTTTAAATTCAACATTTGGAAAAAAATACTCGTAAATAGGGAGTCTTCCAACATACCCCTTTCCTGAGCAGTGGCTACAGCCCTTTCCTTTTTTATAAAGTTTTAGGCTCCCATCGTCCAATTGCGACTCTTCCTCTAGCGCAGTAAGAGGTACTTTGTAATGATATGGTAAGTTGTCTTTTATTGCAAGAAGCCTTTGAATATTTTCATTTTCAGTATCTTCTTCTTTACAATTATTGCACAATTTATCAACAAGAACCTGATTTATTGAAAAAAGTATAAGGGGCACGCTTACCTCTGGTGCAACTTTAAATATATCTTTCATACTATCGTATATGGCAAATGCTGTTGTTATGTGAACTGTTGTAAATACAAGCTGGCCGGCTTCTGACATTTCAAATATTGATTGAATCAATTCTGGATCATTTCTCATTTCTCCAATGCTTACAACATCAGGATCCGCTCTTTTTAAGCCTTTAGTATATTCTTTAAAACCTACTTTATAAGTAGGTTCATCTTTGTTTTTGCTTGCCTTGCGCTCATACACTTGATGCTGTGTTACATTTGAATTTGGAATAAAATATTCTATAGGATCTTCAATTGTAAAAACTCTTCTATTTGCATCAATATTCGTAATAATATTTGAAATAAATGTAGACTTACCACTACCTGTAATTCCAGATGAAACAACCAAGCCGTTTTGTCTTTTCCCAACTATTTCAATCTTTTCAACTAAGTCTGGATAGTATCCGTTTTTTTCAAAATCTGCTTTTTCAAGATGTTCTCTTTTTAAAATACGCGCGGTAACAGACATGTGCTTTAATTTTCCATCAGGAATAAAAACAAGTCTAACATCAACCCCATCTAGACCAATATTAGGATATTCAATTTTCCCGTCTTGAACTTCAATATTTACATCAGCTTCAAAGCCTCCCTTTGTAAATTTTGAGGTTAATTGCTTAACAACATTAATAAAATCTAAGCCTGTTTCCAGCGTCATTGAGTATTGACTTTGAAGTTCCAGTCGCCCATATATCCTAAAAAACACATTGTAAAACTCAGCGGAATTAGCAATGTGTATGTCACTAGCCTCTCTTTGCAATGCATCCTTAACAATATCTTCAAGCGTAAACTTATTTCCAATATTTGAAATTGGATTTTCTATGAAAGTTGCGTTTTCAGAAATTCTCTTAAGCCTGTTGTGCTCATCATACGATAATAAAATTTGCCTTTTGTTTTCCTCAATTGAAGGACACCAGCAAATCTCAACTTCTTCTTCATTGTGAAAAAATTTCAATATGCCTTTGTCCACAGTATATGAAATATCATCAGAAGAAGCCTCTAAAAGCTTATTAGAAGGAAATACATTAGAAAATACTTTAAGTATTACTTGCTTAATATCTTCATATCCAAGAATACCTAAGTTGTTCATAGCCTCTACAATATGAATGTTTAACGCATCTTTTTGTTCGCTTGCTTTACGATAATCAGCTCTACCAATTATTTTATCTTTGATTATAAAAGCAACGTTATTCCATTCTTTTCCTGCTTTAATATCTGCTAAATTCCTAATAGGAACAATATTTTTCAGCTTTTCTTCAATATTCATTAATACCTCACTATGTCAATGTAACCACAAGGATCACTATTTTTATCATCCATGTTTGTAAAATCGTAATAATAACCTCGACCAACAACAAAACTCGAAGGAAGACTATTTTGAAATAATCCTCTTGCAAACTCTGCATTTTTATCACAAGCAAATAAAACATCGGTTGAACCACTTGAAGCCAAATCAAGGGAACCTGTCCCTTGAATTGAACCAACATAACTCCAAATGTAGGAAGCTTTGTTCCAATCTTGACATCCTGCATCATGAGCAATAGTAGAAACAGCACGACAAGTTCTTATCATGGCTGTTTCTACAGTTTCTTTGTTAATAAGTTTCTCATCAGGAGTATAGTCTACCTGAGAATATAAAAAATTCTTACCTCTTGTATCTACAAACTCTCCAGACACACTATCTATCGCACCATTTTTTCTCTGTAATTTTCGCACTTCTTTTTGAAATACAAGCGAAGCAGTAATTCCCGTAAGCATTACTAACATAGATAAAAATAGCGCTATAGGCACTGCTAATTCCTCTAGTTACAGTTCACGTTTGATAACGTAGCAGTTATGGTATTCCCCGTAGCTGTAGCAACCCACGGAGATAATGCATTTGTAACTTTTTGTGCAGCCAAAGAAGCAATAACCGGATCATCAAAAGCTGTCGTTGTCAATGTAATTGTTTGCCCTGAACCAGAAGAACAATTGTATGTCCAATTAGCAACATCTCTAGAGTTTGCAGCACCACCAAGTTCATTTTCAATCATAGATATTGTGCTTATATTAGCTGTACTTGCCACAGGATAAACACTGCCGTTTGTAGCTTTCACTCTCTCTAAAGCACTTGTTACACTTGCAATTTGAGAATAGGCATTATCCCCTTTCATGGGCAGGTAAATTTTCTTATATCCTCCATAGGCTCCTAATGCCATAACTGCCCCAACAGCAATAACAAAACCTAATTCGATCATAGTGACACCATTTCTCCATCTTTTCCCATTTCTGGCTCTCTGTTTGTTTATCATAATATAGTTCCTTTTTTAAAAATTTATTTCTAGTGTGTATATAGGTTTATTTTTCCATATTATCCTCCTGACATACTAGTAATTAGTAATAATATTTCTGCAATTACAAAGAGCGCTAGTAAAATTGGAAATGCAGTAAGAACAATAGAGAGACTTTCCATTATTTTACTTATTTCTTTCCCGAGATTTTCAATATCTTTTAATTTGTTAGATAGTGATACTTGCAGAGAGTCGTCAAACGCACCGTGCCTAATTCCAATCTTTAAATCCGCTCCTTCTACGGGTGTCAAGATATCATTATCAGCCAACATCCCAACAAGAGAATTCGCATTTCTTTTCTCTTTTTTCTTTCTTTTTAAATTAAATTGCTTTTGCATCAAAGGAATAATTTCCGAGGAAGAATATCCAACTTTAAATAGAATTGACATTGTAGATAAAGCAAGAAGAGATCTTAATCTCATAAAAACAGGCTTTAGTAGAGGGATTTTATCAGGTATTGAATAAAATAAATACAAAAATAAAATTAACATTGCAATGTTTATGTATGCATAATTTTCTGCAACAAATGTACCTGCATCTGAAATACTTTTTTCTGTCAAAGAAGTTATTTCATATAGGTTGCTCAATACAAAAGAGAAGATTGTAGTTAATAGAATAAATATTCCTACCGGTGTTTTAATGCTGCTTCGTATTGACTTAATGAAACCATCAGACATAGACTTGATAGGGGCATATTGAGAAAAAATATCACCCGCTGGAATACTATTGTCCTCTGCAATTTTTAAAAGACCTAATATGTCATCATCGAGATATTTTTTATATGCTTCTTTTCTCTTTACACCACTTGAAATTCTTTTAGAAATTTTTTCAAGAGCTGAAGAAATCTCCTTCTCCTTTTTTAACTCTTTTGAATATTCAAGCAGTGTCTCTGCAACAGAGACTCCAGCTTCTTTAGAAATAAGCTCTGCCCTCATAATAATAGTGGCGATTTCTTTTTTAGCATTTGAGAAGATAGTCATTATTTTTTCACAACCTCAACAATAGTGTGTTTACCGTCTCTCTTCGTTCTTAAAACAACTCCTGTAGTGGTTTTGAGATATCTTGATAATTGTTTTGCATTGTGAACAACAATATTGTCATTCATCGGGATATTGGCATTTCCTAAAACAATATAATTTTTTGAATTTTGTCCGCCAAGATCTTTAAAGAAACGTTGTACTGTCATAGGTTTTGATAATCTAATTCCAGCAACAAGAATCTGAGTATCTCCTTTTGTAAATTCAATTTGAAGTCTTTTTGATTTAAGCATTTGCTCTTTTTTATCTTTATCAATAATATTTTTTGCAATTTTTTGACCATAAGGAGAAGCATCGACAGTAAAGAATTCTTTATTAAAGAACTTTTCTTCTTTTACTGACTTTGCTTCAGCTCTTGACAAGATTTTCTTCTTTAAATCTATTTTTTCTTTTTTTGTATGAAACTCACCAATTTGATATTTTTCTAGACCATGGTTTAAAACATAAAGAGTTTCACTTTCCTTCTTAACAAAAAAGTTCAAGGAGTTTAAGTATGAAATTAAGTCCTTTAAGCTCCCGCCTTCAAAAGAGAATTTATCCAATTTACTGTATTCAAGTTTTTTAATAGTAAAAACAAGATTAGCGTTTTTAGCTTGGAGAACATCGTTAATATTTTCTACTGCCTCTTTAACACTGTAGGCTGTAATTGGTGGAATATTTTTATTTGCCTGCTCTTTAGTAAAGTACATCTCTGTATAGTTTTCAATATATGGCTTAGCAAGAAGAAAACTTGAAATCAAGATACTTCCTAAAATAATTTTATGCATAGGCAACCTTTTTCTTTTTATGAATGATATCAAAAAGTTTTTGTATTTTATGAGAAAAAACCAAAAAATTAAACATTTTTCAAATGACTTATGTCTGTATCCAATACACTTTGGGGAATAAATGATATATCGCTTCTTGTTTTCAATATTTCCAATACATCTTTAGTTCCGTTATTTGCAGCAATATATATTTTCATAAATTCAATTTGCTTTACAAACAATTCTTTATTCATATTAAGAAGCATATCAATTACTTTTCTCTTCCATTCAACCCTAGATGTCATAAATAACTTAACTTCTTTTTCTGGCATAAAGATTTCACTTATCATTTCTGCATCATTGTCTAGCTTTAAATCATAATGCTTAACAATTTCTTCTAACGCAGCAGGGTTTATCCTTTTGAAATATTCAAGGAGATATGTTTGGAACTTTTTATTTCCCTCCCGATTACTCCTATTATTCCACCCGACAACTGTAGAATAGGCAAGACCTAAAAAACTACTAAGTTCTAGATCACTTCTATACTCTGATAACGTGGCTGCAATTGCAACACATGGAATTTCTTTTGACATAAGTCTCCAAAATGTTAAAAATTTCTCTTTTTCTTTCCGGTTCTTTAATTAACGAAAGAAAAAACTATACAATTACTTTATTAAAAAAAACAATTCTTTTCAAGAAATTAAGGTAAAAAAGTGAAATTTCATCCAAAACAATTAAAGTTTATTGACGATGTAGTAGGCGAAATCAAAAATAATCCAAAATCAAAAAAACCTGTTTTAATATCTTTGGCTTCGGCTCCGGGCTCCGGAAAGACTACAGTTCTTACAGAATCTTCAAAAAGGATATCAGAGTTTCTCTCTAAAAACATAAAATATGTGGAATCAAATGTTCCTGAAAAGCAAGTCCTGATGCTGGTGTTTGATAAAAAGATGAAGAATGAACTACTAAAGAAAATTTCAAAAAATCCAGATATCAATGAAGACCTATTTGAAATAACAACAGTTAATTCACTTTTTTTCAGGGAATTGAAGGATTTTCAAAAGAATCTATCAAAAGAAAATATGTTTGAGCTGGACTACACAAGAAGTAATTTTACAAAAAAAATGATTCGATATTTTCTAAAGTCTCTTATTGTTGGAGGGGAATCTTTAAGCCCTAATATTGATAAAGAAATAAATGATTATAGAGTTCTACCTGATGATAGCTTTATGACAGATGAAAACATTGCAACACTTCATGCTTTGGTGAATACATACTTCTTATCTCCTTACCCACTTAGAATGATAAATGACATTGAAAAAGATGCAGTTTTTTTTAAAAAAGACGGTGCTTCACTAGAGGATATATATATCCCTGAATTATTAGAAGAGAAATTAACAAAGTTGAAAAAAGACAATAATTCTCCACTTGAGATAAGAGAAATTCTTTTTAGAATGATAATCAAGCGAATTAATCAGCTTGCTATTGCAAAAGAAAAGATAAAAACAATCAAAACTGTCAAAATGGATATTCCTATGGAAATCCAAGATGCTCAAGGGAATATTGTTAAGGCAGCAACTCAGGAAATAACAAAAGAAAAAGAGGAAGTAGAGATAATCGGGAATTTAATTAAAGTTCCACACTCTTATTATTATAAAACTTTTTATAATCAAATGATTAAAAGCGAAGACCTTGCAAGAAAGGTATTTGGAAAATATAAAATAGTAATGGTTGATGAAGCTCAAGATAATGATAGGATTTTATTCAAATTAATTCTAAGATTGGCAACTCTAAAAATCATTAAGAATTTTGCATTTGTTGGTGATCCACTACAAGGGATATACGCATTTAAATCACCAGACCATTTTGATATGCTTACTTTTATGGAAGAGAGTAAAGAAATGTTTGAGAAGATGGGTATAGATTATAGAAAACATGACTTAGACATTACATATAGATTCAATCAAGAGATTTCAGACTTTATTAATTCGCTATTTGGTTCGTCGATCAAATCAATTGCGACAGAAAAAAGAAGCTTTGTTTATCCAGAACAGATACCAAATGATTCCCTGCATAATCTAGTGAAAAACATAACCAATATGACGGACAAAACGTTGTCGATTATATGTAGAAGCAATGCAGAAGCAGTTAATATCTTTATGAAGCTAAAAGCAAAAGGTGTTGAGAATGTAGTTATCCATTCTTCTTTTAAAGATGAATTAAAGAATTTTTCAAAAAAAGGTATCGAAGCGATTGATAATGAAAGGGTAAAAAATGAGATATCTAGAATTTTATCATCTGAGTTTAAAGAAAAAGACTTTTTCTCTTTTGAGGAGATTTTGTCTTCAGAAAATGCAATTAGATATTTGCAAAACAATGGATATAGCCATCTAGTTAAATTTTCAAAAGATGAAATAGAAAAATATATTATCCCTGCAAATAGAAAAAAGAAAGATATTGTATGGATAGGAACTGCACACCTATTTAAAGGTGCAGAATTTGATTATACTATTGTTGCAAGCGACTTCTTTAAACCAAAGGAAGACAGAGTTGAAAACCTTGTTCGAGGCGATTTTACAGCGGATATCGCTACAAACAACACACTTATAGATTTTTTCAATGGGAACTCTTTTGAGGAACCTCAAGCGGAAAATCATATAGAGGAAGCCCCTGCTAAGCCCTTGAGTAGACTGAAAGATGAAATTCATAATCCAGACAACAATGAGGAAAAGTGTATTTACTATGTTGCACTAACAAGATCGAAGGAGGGGCTATTCTTTTGTGAAACTCCACATTGGGATGAACTAAAGCAAAACATTTCTAACTCTTCTGATATCAAACAAGAGCTATCATGGATTTTAGATGAGCCGGTCGAAGCAGATAATAATATTTCTAAGGAAATCGACATGAGTCATCAATCTTTATTTGCTGATGCATTATTAAAACCCTGATAAGGTTTGCATTCATACAAAAAACACAATGGAGCACCGCCCTATAGAAACATATTTTCTATGGACGGACGGAGTTTTCAACCTCATCGCTAATTTCTTCATCTTTTTTAGCATTGTTTATAATTTCTGATTGCATTCGCTTTTCAATAAATTTGTCGATTTCATCTTCGGGAACATTTTCTGTAAGTAAAGACAAATCTCCGGTCATTAAAACCTCATAAGCTTCAAAGTGTTTTAATATCGTATTGTTTCTATACCCTGTATATGGTGCTCTTAGTTTAAGGCCATGAAGGTACTGAAAAGCCTCTTTATTTTTGTCTAAAGAGCCTTCTTTAATGTCAATATCGCTCGAAAGTTTACATGCATGTAAAAAGTTAGGGTTATTAACAGAGAGCTTCCCGTCTAAAGAAGCCAATTGTCCATTATTGGCAAGATAAAATCTAGAAACATTTTGCAGGTGTCCTGTTTGTCTAGCAAAACTTTGAATAGATGCATCAATATTATCTAAAGCACCTATATACATTCCAGTTTGTATAAAATCCATTGCTATCCCCTCAGCAAGTGATTCGTAATTTCCAACAACCATGATCTGCTCTTTTTTATTTAGTGCAGGAGCACAAGCTTCATTGAACTTCGTAGAATTCGTCTCAATCAATATAATTCTATTGTCTATTAAAAACTTTTCTGATGTTCTTTTCACCTCATCAATATAATTTTTAACCTTTTCATCGCTTAAGCTTATTACTATATTTATATTTGACTCTTTATCCTCTCTCTGGCTTGCTGCAAGAATTGAAAAAGCTATTGCAGCATTAGTCAAGGAAACTCTTGTTGTCATCTGTCGTATATTCTCCCCTTGGTTGAGGTGCTTAACTGCCAGCGATATTGCATCTTTTCCATAAGCCAATGCTTCCACAATTGAAGCATCGTCTGCATAGGCCAAATTCAATAGGAATGGTATAGTCGGAAGTTTTGGAGAGATCTCATAATCTACGCTTAGAGAATTTCTAACTAATATTTCCTGCCCTTCTATTTTGATATTAATACCATTGTTTTTTAAAGAAACTTGTTTGTAAGCACTGGGAGTTTCTTCATCTGAAAACTTAGCCTCATCAAACGATATCATATCTGAATTTAGTTCCTTTAGTATTTTAATAAGAGCCTCGGAGTCTTCTCTCTCGAAATCGTCAACAAGCACACCACAAGGAAGAGCTATGTGCTTAGTTGCACCACCTCTACTTTGTTCAGTAAGAGTGTAACTCTCCTTAGATAGCAAATGATTTAAGGAATCTAATATTACTGTGTATACTTTTTCTCTTTCGTCATTTAATTCAAATGCTGTCCCATCTTTAATATAGGACATGAAGTAGTCTTTTAAACCATCCTCAACGGAAGATTGACTTCTATTACAAAACTCATTAAATTGACTTAATTCTAGTCCTAAAGCATCGATTGAATTCTCTCTTAATATATTCTCAGTGAACGAAAATGCTGCACTATAAGCTTCCAATATTTTAGAAACCTTTAGGTGATTATGTATTTTTTTATGATACAAATACTGAACTTGTAAAAGTTTCTCTTTTTCTCCAACTTGATTAGGTCGGGTAGTAAAGCTTTTTTGTCCAAATGCAACAACTTTTTCTTTGTCTATAATGTCATATTTTGCTCCTGAAGATGGTCTTTTAAAAGATATATTTGCATTATTAATAAAATTAAAAATATCTGCTATCCCCATTTGATAAGTATTTCCTGCATCGAATTTAACAATTTTATTAGCTGGATTTAAAACAGCAAGTTCAAACTCTTCATAAAAAGGAAAGTCTTCTTCATTGTTTGTTTTTTTAGCGCTATCTAATACCTTTCGCATAATGGTATATAAAGTATCTTTTATTGTGTTGCTTTCCTCATTTGAATTTGTAATATGTTTCATATCATCAAAATATTTTTTCAAAAGAGGCACCTCAATAAGCTTGGAATATAGCTCACCGGAATGAATTCCGGCTACAGCATCCATGAAGTCTGTTAAAAAACTTTTGCCTTTAGCAGACTCCATCATAGCGCTAATTTCTAAAGATATAATTTCTTTAATTGAGCTATCACTTTTAACTGCTTCAAGCATACTCGCTATAAAAATAGAATCTATTTTAAGTGGCTTACAGTGCTTGTCTATATTTCGCTTTGTCTTGTTTCCAATGTCTCCAGAAATTAATTCAATGAAGTTTCCATATTTATTTGGCGTTCCAGTGCTGACTATCTTACAAGAATCAGGGAAGATCTCTTCTATTTTTTGAAATAATGCGCTTGTTGTTTTTTTCTTATTCCCTGTTACATTTTTATGTGCCTCATCAACACAAACAGCAGATATTTCTCTTTCTTCCATCTCCCATATATAGCTAGAGCTTAATTTTCTCGTATCCTGCTTTTTAATAGGAATTTCAGAACCGGAAAAATTATCAATAGCTTTCACAATTGACAATTCTGGCAATCCTTGATTTTGAGAAAAATGTATCTCTGTTACTTTTGCTCTTGTTTTTCTAAAATCTGCCAAATCATCAGGGTTTATAACATCCGCTGAAAATCTCAAAGGAACACTATTAAACTGCACCACGTCTTTACTTTTGCTTCTTTTGTGAACCGAAAGTATTTCATCCACACCATTTTTAAAATAAAAATTAACCGTTCCAGAATATACAACTTGCTTTAAAGCATCAGGAAACAGACGAGAAAGATCTTTTTTTATGGAATTTGTTTTAGCTTCTTTCCTCAGATATATTACATCAAAAAGATGCTTTAAACTACCAACTGAGACAGCTTCAGATATTTTTCCAAAAAGAGCTTCTTTTTCTATGATGTCAAGTACAAGTTCTTTTGCTTCTATTGCATCATCAATAACTCCCGAATCCACCAATAGAGAAGGAAGAGAATCTATGGTTTTATTAATTAACAGCTTGTCAATTTTAATTCCTTCCACTTTTGGGCTGCGCTCATTTATTGTTATCATTTTGCTTTGATATTTCTCAAAATCAAAATAATCAGAATGAGTATCTTTGTTCTCAATTGCCTTAAATAGAGGGACTACTATACTTTTTTTAATAATTTTATAGATTGAAAAAAATGTTCTTTTTTTCTCATCGTCACTAATTGTTTCAGAGTATGAATCCAATGTTTTCTCTAGCATTTTATCAACTTCAAATTTAATTGATTTTTTATGTGAATCAGTAATTTTTGATAGCTTGTTTTGAAATAAGATAGCAATACTTTCTTTGGATGCTAATTTTTGAGAAAACTCATCCAATGCTATTTCATCTTTGAGGTATTCAGATAAAAGCTCTACATTTTCCTCTTCTTCAGGAATGTGATCCATATCGATATCAAGCTTAGTAAAAACTCTTCCGCCATCAAATTTAAAAACCATATCTTTATCTGTGTTTGCTATAAATGTATCAATAAGCTGCTTTCCTGCAAACACTATTCTCGCGGGATGTTTCTCTGAAATCGATGTAGATTCTAAAGATTGATTAAAATTTTTAACAAAAGAACGAAGGGAACGCTCCAGATTGGTAGAAATCTTTTGAATATCCGACACATCTAAAAATCCATCGGAAAACAATTTCACTGAATAGAAGTAAGAAGCAAGTATTGTAACTTTCAATTCTTTGTTTTCAGTTCCAGAGTAGAGAGACTTAAAGAAATCTAGCTCTGGATAATCTGATTTGTTATTCTCTAGCGCTCTACTAAAGGTTTCATCTGTATTACTATAGCATCTATCACGTATTTCACTAAAAATATTTGCATAGCTTTCAGCAAGCGTGACTGCTGCGGCAGTATCGGTTTCTAGCGGATTTTTCAAAAGATTTCCTCTTTTTAATATAGAAATTATATTTGGAAATATCCTTTCAGAAAGAACAGTAGGCAATCCAGCTTTTTCCGCTTTAAAATCATTTTTATCTGCAATTATCACAGATGTCTCCGAAACAAGAAGTGGTAGCATATCAAATTTTTGCTGTACAATATCTGCATAGTTTTTATTCTGCAAAAAGAACAATGATGGTTTTTCAAGAACAAGGGAGAGCATAAATAATGCCCCAATCATTGTACGGGTTTTCTTTGTTCTCATTTCCCAAAAAAGAAGCTCTACATTTACACCCTCTCTTAAGTATAAAGCAAGAAATCCTTTTATTTCTACAGCTTGATGTTCTTGCAAATTAAACACCTTATAGAGTAAATCATCAACAAGTGCATATTTTTGTTCAATTGAGAAATCTTCGCCAGCAGAAGCGTTCTCAATATAGCGAGAAAAAGCCCTAAATGTAATAAGGCTTATATCTGCATCTAACATTTTCATTTCAAGTGAAGCTTTCTCTTTTATTAAATTTAAAAAATCAATAACAGCATTATTGTTTTTATCAAATTTATGAAAATAGATTTTTTTCAATTTTTCAAGAGTTTCAGAATCATTGAGATACGCTTCTTTCCCTTTGATATTTTTTTCATAAAATTCAAGCAATTCTGCTTTTAAGCCTTGACTCTTCTCATCATTAAAAAATAAGGCTTCAACTCTAGCGCTAAAATCATTTTTTGAGTTTGTTTTAAAATATTGAGAAAAGAAATCACCATTATTTGCTTTTTTTATCATAGAATAAACTGCCATTTTATTTTTGACAGAAAACAAAAACTTGTCTTTATTAGAAATAACATTATCAATCATCGGCAAGAAAATTTTATCAAATTTTTCAAAAAACAAATGATTATTTTCAAGCGAAGCATTAACAAACTTTGAAATCCCATTATACATAAGTTCAACATCACTGCTTCTAAAGGAAGCATTTTTCATTCTATCCTCAATATTTATGAGATTTTCTTCCTTTAGAATACTGTAGAAATCAAAAACAGGTATATCAAATATATTTACTTCCGAAAGAGACTCATCAAGTGCCACAAATTTTTCCTTTTTATGTATGATCCCATTTTGTATAGAAGGAGTAATTTTTGTAAATATATATTTTGCTTTTTGTAGCTCTTTAAAATGAAGCTCTTTCATTGTCTTGAAAATTTCTTTCGATTTCTCTTGAAATTTTTCCTCTCCATCCTTCTCTCGAACAGAAAGTGCAATTGCTTTCCCTGCAAACTCAAGGAATCGCAATCTTGCAGCATCAGAATCTACACTAATGATAGATGGCAAAATTTGAAAATTAAGAATTCCAGCTCTGCTTTCTAATGAAACAACTGTCTTTTTTTCAATTTCTTCAAGCTTATTATTCTCCGGATTTACTAAATCAAATTTATATGGTAAAACATCAGGAATGACATAGTTGTTTTTTTTCAATTGTTCCAAAATAGTTTGTCTATATTCCGGAATCATCAACCACCTATTAATATGGAATAATGAATTTGAGATATCTTCTAGACTCATATTTGGATTTTTTATGTTTATAATATCTGGAAAAATTTTGTTTTTCTTGTCAATATTACTGAGTTCAGATAAAAAAGACATGCTCTCGTTATTTATATGATTAAACACTTTGTCCAACAAATCACCTCTAGGGGCGTTTTTTAAATTTGATGCCATTTTGTTGTTCATAAAATTTAAAAAAGTTTTAGTTTGTTTCTCAGATGTATCAGATCCAAAATGATCGGACATTGAAATTAATGTTTTTTCTATATTCTCTTTTGCATTGAGACTATAATCATAATCTAACCTCAAAAACATTTTGTATATATCTTGTTCTTTAGATGAATATTTTAGCGCAGATATAATATCGCTTTTTTTTGAACCAACATTACTGTCCAATAAGAGACCAGTATGAATATTTCCATTATTTTTAATTGACAAAAGAGCACTGTTAGAGTCCATAGAATATGGAATAATTGACTCATCTTCACATGCAACAACAATATGGTTGAGCATCTCATTCATTTCTTCATCGTTTTTCCATTTCAGTAGAATCATTCTATTTGGATCTGCAATATTTAAAACTATTGAGTTTTGAAGGCTTTCAATATCAGAAATAGATTCAAACGCAAGCATCGATCTATTTTGAAAATATGTAGGAGATGAGGATTGATGATAAGCTTCCAGCATGCTAAGAACAGAAGACGTGTAGAATTTTTCTCCGCCTTCAAAATTTTTCCTAAGGTGCTCTTCTCTAATAGGGATAAAACTATTATCAAAGCCAAACCCATTATCTAATTGTTTGTAACTTGGTATTGCTACTTCCCTATAGGATGAAAATGTTTCCTGTAGGATTTTATCTATAGCTTCTACATTTTCAATATTAAAAGTAGACAATACCGACGATGATGAACCTATTTTTCTGGCAATTTCTCCAAACTCACCAGAGAAAACGATTTCTCCATTTTTATATGCTTCTTTAAGCGATTCTATAGGATAAGGTTCCTGAATTAATGATTGAAATTTTTCAATCCCAAAATCAATTCCAAGAACAATGTCGATTTCTAGATTTTTTTTAGAACTGCCAAAAATAGATGCCATTGAAGATAAGACATAACTCTTTCTTTCTCTTATATCATGAAAAAAATCAGCACTCTTTGATTTTACGACAGACAAGACAAGCCCATAAAACAATTGTTTTTGATAAATTGATATTACTTTTTTAAATTCAGACTCATCGACTGTATTGCTTTTTGTAGATGATTCAATTTTGAATACGCTACTATAAACATATTTCTTATCTATTTTTTCAAAATCAACATCGCTAGAATAATAAAGAACTACATCTCCGGAATCATTGGTATAATGACTTGCAAGAATATTTTTACAGTTTTCAGAATTAAATATATCTTCAAGAGTCTTTCGTATTAGTTTATTTGTTATGGCAAACAAAGAGGATTTAGTATAAAGTGAAAAAGAATAAGTCACATCAAAATATTTATCTGAAACTTTTTCTTTTACAAAAGTTATTTTTTTATTTTTCTCATCAATATCAAAAGAATAATCAGTTTTTAATGTTCTTGTTTTTGAATTAGATTCAACCACAAAATGAAGGGAGCTTTTTCTGCCTTTGCTCCCAATATGATCTTCCAATAAAATTACATCTAAATCTTGTTTTATTGTTGTTATTCCCATAAGTTAATTCCATTTCTAATAAATTAAGCATATTGTATAGGAAAAAATAAGCAAAAAAACATTTTTAGATTTTTTTATCTAATAATTTTACATTTTTTATTTGATTTTGACGCTTTCTTTAATTACAAAAGAGCTACTTATCTTTTTAAAGTATGCTTTCCCATTATCAAGCTTAGAATATGGTCTGTTTAGAAGAATAGAAAGTTCAACTAAATCAGTAGGATTAAAAGTTTCACCCATAATCATAGAAATTAGTGCAGATTTAATATACTTAAGTTCCTCTACTTGAGACTTTTTATCAGCATCCCATACTGAAACTGGAATAGCCTTCATAGCAACATAAATAGTCCCCTTTAAAAGCTTAGACATAGAAAGAATATTAATGTTCTTTTTACCTTCATAAAAATACATCAGAGTATCGTCAAAGTTTTCTTTAACATCAAAAATAATATCGCTATTTCTTGTATCAACTAAAAGTTCATCAATATGATCTTTACTCTTATGAATTTCAGCAATCATCATCATTGTGTTCCCGAACTCTCCGTTTTTATCCACATTTATATACATTTGTGGAACAAAAAATCTAGTCTGATTCTCAATGCTTCTCAAAATACAACCTTTTTATTTTATGTGTAAAATATCATAGACTCAAAAATAGGAACATGCACTGCTGCCCTTTGAGCCTCTTGGTTAGGATAGACAGAATTATACAGAAGATCATAAAAAACAAGCCCAGACGAAGCACTATTATCATTATAGAATACTTCACGAACTTTCTCTTCAAGTTTTGTAGAAACAGTCCCAACCTTTGAATCTTCAGGCATAATCCTACTAATTTGTTTTGAAACCTCTTCCTCATTTTCTATCCTGATATTATGAGCTATCATTCCGGCTATCAATAGTTCTTCAAAATCAAAAACCCTATAAAGACTTCGCTCTTCTTCTGCCAGCAAAGCATCATCAATTATTTTTTCAGATAAACTTAAGATGCTTTTTTTTAAAGTTTCCGCCCTAGCCCTATCAATAATCACTTTAATCTCAGAGCCGGTAAACTTTGTTTTCAATCCAGCTTCTAAAGCTGTACTCACAATTTTTTGGATTGAATCCTCTGAATTTTCAGACAACTCTCGTTTGCTCTCTTCAATTATATTTTCAATAGTTGTAGTAGAAAAGTTGCTTCGCATCTCTTCTATGTCAAGCTTACGCCCATCAATTTTTTTTTGATTTTGCTCAATAATGTCATCTAAATTCATTTTATACTTTCAATCTTTCAAGCATCTTTTCTATAACTTTATGATCTACATTTTTCAACTCTTTAGAGTATTTTATGACAATATCTAAAAGTTGATTATAATTCTCTTTTTTTGAAGTTTTCTTATTCAGGAACACCTTAATATTCCTATGCTTAATCATCTGCTCTGAACTCTTTTCTTTATAACTTAAGATAGGATCCATTTTTTTTAAATTTTCATTTAAGTTTTGTATATCTTGCTCACTATTGGCTTCCATAAAGCTACCAAGCGGAATTCGATATATTTCTATTTTGGTCTCTGCACTCAAAAGAGTAAACATTAGCGACACCATTAATAATATTTTTTTCATTCAACCTCCTCTGTTGTGATAAGTAAAAATTTTTGTTTTTCCCCGTATATAAAACATTTAACATTAGAACTATTCCGAATATAGATTAAAGATTTTACCAATTCTATATATATAATTGTCCCAAGAATTAAAATTGCGTTATCGACGAACAAAATATTTGAAGACGTAATCAGGGAATATATCATGGATGGAATAACCATAACGATTAACAGAATAGAAAGTATCGCATCCCCAATTCTATTTGTATATTGCTTATAATTTATAAAAATTGAAACAAAAACAATAACAAACAACTCTGCATAAACAATAAATTCATGGTAGACATTCATTTCAACAATGACTCCATAATATATGATAAGAAAAAAGCCTACTATAAAAAATACTGCTGGAAATAGAATTAATTTAGACAGGGGATATTCTGAACATTTGACTTTATGCAACTCAAAAAAGTCAACACCAGAGATTGCTTTTTCGTCATTTAATTTA